>JABUBP010000209.1_pt1 | contig 14931 bp, 14 predicted proteins | sample 7240331 | NCBI WGS metagenome assembly JABUBP01 (sample SAMN07256347, study PRJNA390944) | subsurface metagenome | isolation source: Methane hydrate marine sediment | place: Pacific Ocean: Eastern North Pacific, ODP site 1244 | collected 2002 | reverse complement strand
AATATTTAAAACTGGTACCCCTGCCGGGACTCGAACCCGGGCAAGCGGTTTAGGAAACCGCTGCTCTATCCTCTGAGCTACAGGGGCACCTTCAAGGCGAATTATAACCGAGAATGACGGTAAAGGGCAATGGGTACGGTTTACGATTCTTTGCACCTGAGCCCAGGGCGGGAATAAAAGGGTTTTTAACACGGCATATTTACCGGTTTCTCGCCCGGTATCCGTTTCTTGACTTGGGACAGGACTGCGCCATAAAATCATCAAGTACGACTTACCGGATTTCAAAAGGAGATATTATGGCAGAGAGCGAAGTGAAGGTAGTGGCCTGGGGGCCATTGAAGGAATTCACCAAGGAGGTATTTGTCCGGGCAGGCATGCCACCGGAAGATGCTGAAGCTGAAGCGGGAGCGCTGATCTGGGCCAACCTGCGTGCTGTGGACTCCCATGGTGTGCTGCGTATCCCCTGGTATCTTGATAACATTGAAAAGGGCGTGATGAATCCCAAGCCCAATATTCAGGTTATTAAAGAGACTCCGGCAACCATACTGCTGGATGCTGACCGTGCTCTCGGTCCGGTGGTCACCATTAAGGTTGTTAACATGGTGGTGGCAAAAGCAAAGAAAATGGGCATTTGCTGGGCGATAATACGCAACCTGACCCACCAGGGTGCCCTTGGATATTACTCGCAGATGATGGCGGAAAAGGGGATGGCGGGAATCGTGTTCGTCAGCAATCCCCCGAACATGGCGCCATTCGGCGCCAGGGTTCCCGGCGTGCACAACAGTCCGATTGCCATTTCTGTGCCGGGCAAACGTCACCGCCCGCTCAATCTGGATATGGCGACCAGCGTGGTCGCGGGCGGGAAGCTCTGGCTGGCGGTCGATAAGAACATACCCATACCGGAAGGTTGGGCATTGGACAAAGACGGTAACCCGACCACCGACCCCAGGAATGTCGGTGCGCTTTTGCCCTTTGGCGGGCCAAAAGGCTCGGGCCTGGCGATGATGTTCGAGTGCCTTGCCAGCGTTATGGCGGGCAACCCGGTGGTGGAGCCGGTGCTATCCGGGCGTGAAGTCGGGCCACCTGCGGAAGGTAAGAAAGAGCAGGCCGTAGGTGAGCGTCTGAGCTGGGTCCCCAAGCACATTCAGAATAGCGTGGTCGCGGCTATAGATATCAGTACGTTTACTGACCTGGAGAGCTATAAGGAGCATATTGATAACCTTATCGATGGCGTAAAAGCGCTGCCCAGGGCCGATGGTTTCAGCGAGATATTTGTCCCCGGTGAACCGGAGGAGAGAACCTTTGTCGAGCGTTCAAAGAATGGGATTCCTTTACCTGAGGGAACTATCCGCAACCTGATAGCTGTTTCCGAAAAATTAGGTGTTAAATTACCGCCCGGCCTGTGATCAGACGGCGTTCAGAATCACGATTGGCCCTTATGAATTGAGATTGATGCCTTCTCTGCGGAATAGCCTCTGAAGCTCGCGGCGAGCCAGCCTGGTTGGCTCGCCGCCCTTTTTCTCCCAGCGCTGCACGGTGGAAAGGCTAACGTTTATCTCCCGTGCCATATCCTCCTGTGTCAGGCCTTTCTTCTTGCGCAGTTCCTTAAGCTTCTCAGAGAGTCTTTCCATATTATCCACTTACCTAATAGAAGGTTTTACGTTGTGTAGTACGTGGAAGTATAGCATTTAAAATGCTCATTTGTCAATACTTTGGATAATAATTATGACAATTGGCAGGATATAACTTTTTTATTGGACCCTGGTACTGGGGTTGACAGATGGCAGCAGCGGCAACAATAAGGGCAAAAATGAGACACGAGTCGCATAATCCTGCCCGTGCCGGCCAGCAATTTAAAATAGCTGTAGCAACTTTATGGTTAAACAGCCAGCTGGTATACTCGCGGTTTGAAAGCGACACCGAGCTGACAGGTACAGTGATTCGGTTCTCTAGGTTTCCGGCGCCGGGCCAATCAGCTCGGGCCACAGTTCCTCAATCGTTGGCTTGAGTCCAGTCATGACATCGTCAACCGCCTTGACCGCAGTGTCGATTTCCCCCTGCTTCATTGGAGTTGACATAACATAGAGACCTCTTGCCGCCGAGAAACAGCCTCTCTCCAGCATGGCCAGGTAGAACAGGTGCATCAGGTCTTTGTTGGCTTCTCTGGCTGCTTTACCATTGATGATTGGCTGGTCGTGGAAGTGGATGTTCTGCAGCGAGCCCATTCCAGTCACCTGCCCCTTGATATTGAGTCGCTTGAAGACAGCCCTGACGCCGTCGGCGAAAGACTCACCAAGCTGGTTGATATAGTTGATGACATCGGCGTTGAGCTGCTCCATGGTGGCGACACCGGCGGTGGCGGTGATGGGATTGGCGTTCAGCGTCCCGGCGTGGTAAACCTTTCTTATCTCAGGGGAGAACATCTGCATCAGGTCTTCACGCCCGCCGATGGCGCCAACCGGATAGCCGCCGCCAATGATTTTGGCCATGGTGGTAAGGTCAGGCTTGATTTTATAAATGCTCTGCACGCCTCCCCAGGCCAGTCTCAGGCTGATGACCTCGTCGAGGATGAACATGATGCCATTATCCCTGGTGACCTGGCACAGGTGTTCCAGGTAGCCTTCACGGGGCGGAATCATGCCCGCCGCGCCCATCGCTCCTTCAACGATGACCGCTGCCAGCCTGTCTTTGTTCTCCACAATGGCTTTCTCCGCGGCCGCCTTATCATTGAAGGGAACGATGATGGATTCTGACCGGTTGCCTTTTGATATGCCGGTGGCGTCGGAGGGAAAGACCACGGGGTCGTAGCTCCCGTGGTAACAGCCATCAGTTTTCAGAACCATGTCCTTGCCGGAAAGACCTCTGGCCAGACGTATGGCCATCATTACCGCTTCCGTCCCCGAGTTGCCAAATCTCACCTTGTCCACGGAGTCGACCATGTTGCAGACCAGCTCTGACCAGCGCACCACGGTGGGAATTAGTGCTCCCAGAGCGGTGCCCTTCGCCGTCTGTTCCCGTACCGCCGCCACCACCCTGGGATTGGCATGACCCAGAATCATCGTGGTGTAGCAATTATGGAAGTCAATGTACTCGTTCCCGTCAACGTCGGTGAAGCGGCAGCCCTCAGCCTTATCTATCCAGAAGGGGTAGGGGTCAAACCAGATTGAGGTGCGGGTATCCCCGCCCGGCATATATTTCTTGGCTTTTTCCAGCGTTTCTCCGGATTTCCGGGTTCTCTTACGGTAAATATCTTCGTATTTCCTGGTGACTTCGGCCAGCAACTGTTCTCGGGACATGGCTATTTCTCCTTTCTGATTGTTCAAGCGGGTAAACCGCTGGTACTATCCCGATAATCGGAATATGATAACCATTATCTTATAATAAATTAAGAAGTCTGGCAAACAGGTCAACCAGCACTGGATTATGCTTCATATTCTTCAATTGTGCCAGCAAAGAGAATTCTTGACAAAGCAGGACTGGCTGCCTAAAGTATTCAAGAGCAAAGTAAGAATTTACAGAGAAGGAGGAATACATGGCAGATTTCGAAATCATTGACGCTCACACTCACCTGGCGAGGACTCCGGAGGAGGAGAGAAACTGGTGGCTTTTACCCGGGCGCAGGGCATGTGACCGGTACGGTGCGCCAGAGAAAGCCGTCGAATATATGAAGCGAGAGGGTATCTCCAAAATGGTCGTCTTGACTCTGATTCCGCGTCAGGACCGGGGCCCTCTTGTTGAGAAGGCGAAACTCGCCTCGCTGCCGGAAAAGCAGCGGCGGGAGCAGGAGAAAAAGATCGGTGAGCAGGTGGCTCCCAAAATGCGCGAAATGAATGAATGGGGCTGTGAGCTGAGCAAGTGCTTCCCCCAGATGGTATCCTTCAGTTGCATCTCACCGGACCTGGGTGGTGCTCAGGAGATGGTGAAAGAGGTGGAGTTGAGGGCCAGTCAGGGAGCGAAGGGAATCAAACTCCACCCTGGCATGTTCTGCTTTTTCCCCGATGATGAGGTGATGTTCCCGGCCTATGAGAAATGTCAGGAACTGGGACTTCCGGTGCTGGCTGATTCAGCGACATGGCCGACGCCGCATGTCCTTACGGTATTTCCTTCACCGGTGGCCATGACCGTGCAGTATGATGTTATTGATTATGGCGAGCCCAAGAACTGGGCCAGGGTGGCGGAGACCTTCCCGCGCCTCAGTATCGTCCTTGCTCACCTCGGCGCGGCCTGGTGGGATGAGAGGGTGGAAATGGCCCAGAAGTACCCCAATATCTATTTCGATACTTCACAGGGCTTTTCTGCACCCGACCGCATCCCTTACAGTGCGCATCGGGGCCTGGCGGAGGCAGACGTCCCACGAATTTTCCGCAAAATCGGCACGGACAGAATACTGTTCGGTACTGACTTCCCGGCACTGGAACCGCAACCACAGATAGAGCAGCTCATACGTATGCCGTTGACTGATGAAGAAAAAAAGATGATACTGGCGGAAAACGCCAAGCGTGTCTTGCGCCTGTAGCTCTTTTTCGTCGGAAAGAAACAGGAGAGGCAAGGGCACCACATTACGTAACGGAAAATCCCCTGCCTCTTTTTTTCTATCTAGAGACCAAGAAGCGACTTCATCTCTTCGATGCCTGGCTTGAGTTTCTCGTAGTTATTGTCCATTACATTGCCCAGCATAAAGAGCGTGTAGCCTTCCTTGGCCCACTTGGCCAGGCCCTTGGGAGCAAAGCCACCAATGCCCGCCACCTTCTTGGCCTGCTGGCAGATTCGGGCAATTTCCCGCAATCTGTCCTCCACGGGTTTAGTCTTCACCGTCTCGGAGCGCAGCATCTTCGGCGGTGTGCCGTAGATATCGAGCACCAGGTCATTGGCGCCCACAATGGTGCCGGTTATCCCTTCCAGGCTCAGGATTCGGTGCAGGTTGCTGATGCACTGCAGGGATTCTGTTTGCGGGAAGAGCACCACGTTGTCGTTTACGTATTCGCAGATGTCCGAGAGCAGCATCTCCCCCGCGTTCTGTCCATCGAGCAGGTAAGGGCTCATGCCGATTCCCGTTCCCCGGTGCCCGATGGGCGTAAAGTAGCACTGGTTCACGGCGAAGAGGGCATCCTCTACGGTGTTTACCCCGGGCATCATAAGTCCATTGACACCGGCATCCATGAAGCACCTGTAATTGGCGTCTTTTTCTTCCGGACGCAGTAGAATGGGCAGCTCCATCTTTCTCGAAGCGCCAATGTACTCATATACCGTTTCTTTGTTTACCAGGCTGTGCTCATTCTCCATCATGATGAAGTCGTAGCCGTAGCTCTTCAGCGCCTGGACTGTTTTCTCCGGGTCGTTCCCCGGCCCGATGGTCTGCCCGAAGACAACCTTGCCTGCCTGCATTTTCTTTTTCAGGTTTAGCGTTGCATTCAGTGCCATTCTGACCTCCCTTGTATTTTTATCTGTTGCTATTTCAGGGCGCGGGATTCAGGGTAAAAATTACAGGTGCTCCAGAAAAAGAGATATCACCGCGCCATTTTGGCACGGATTGGCTTCAAAAGTCGGGGTGGTCGGATTTGAACCGACGACCACCTGAACCCCATTCAGGTGCGCTACCAGGCTGCGCTACACCCCGCTCCAGACCCACAATTCCTCAATATAGTAACACAAATCTTTTATAGCGGGCAATATAAAGCAAGTGCATTGCCTGCGCTCAAGCCAGCTCCTTGAATTTCAGTGCTGGATTTCTTATTATGGCATTGTCTTGCCTATTAATATATTTATTTAATCTCGGTTGATTTTAGCAATGTACGATGTAATCGTTGTTGGTGGCGGGCCGGTGGGAAGTCGCACAGCATACGTGCTGGCGCGGCAGGGGTGGGGAGCTATCGTCCTGGAGAAGAAGGGGGTGGTGGGGGACAAATTATGCTGCACTGGCATTATCGGGCAGGAATGTGTCCACAACTTTGACATTGATGAGAATGTCATCCTGCGAAAGGTGAAAAGCGCCCGGTTGTTCTCACCGGCCGGGAAAATGCTTTACATAAAACGGAGTGAATATCAGGCCAGCGTTTTGGATCGGGCGACTTTTGATTTGGCGATGGCCCGACGAGCGCAAAATGCGGGAGCGCAATACAGATTTGATAGTGCTGTCCATGACATTCGAGTGACGAAGGAAGGCGTGGAGGTCTACTGTGAGGGCAGGGGAGGTAGCCTGAGCGCGAGAGCCGTGGTCATTGCCAGTGGCTATGGTACCCGACTGACCGAAAGGATAGGACTGGGCAGAGCGGCTGATTTCATTGCCGGTGCACAGGCCGAAGTGGTCGCAAAAGGACAGGATGAGATTGAGGTGTATTTTGGTCAGGAAATAGCGCCGGGGTGCTTCGGCTGGCTGGTGCCGACCACTGCCGAAAATGCCCGCGTTGGCCTGCTGTCACGTCATGCTCCCGAAACGTATTTGAAAAGACTGCTGGAGTTGTTGGCGGCAGAAGGCAAAATAATGCCCGGCGAATGGAAGCCAAGTTATAGTGCCATCCCGCTCAGGCCATTGCGTAAAACATGTGGCGAAAGAATCCTGGTGGTGGGCGATGCCGCCGGTCAGGTCAAGCCGACCAGTGGTGGTGGCATTTACTACGGTATGCTCTGTGCCGATATCGCGGCCAATACATTGAATACAGCCCTGCACCGGGATGATCTATCGGTGAAAAACCTCTCCCGGTATGATCGGGAATGGAGGCGCAAACTTGGCCGCGAGATTATGATTGGCTACTGGGCGAGGAAGCTGTTCGAGCGTTTAAGTGATCAGCAGGTAGACCGTTTATTCGATGTGGTTAAAAGTAACCATATTGATGAGGCGCTGCTTGAAGACAAGGACGTGTCCTTCGACTGGCACAGCCGGGCAATCGTGAAATTGGTCGGACGTACAGCGGTAGCCAGAGTGCTCGGGGGTATCAGGCTTCCATTCCGAGGCAGTAACGATATATAATAATTTGTCTGGGTGGTTCTATGACGGATAAAAGCGCATCGAATATCAGTTTAGAGGAAGCTGCTGGCAAGTTCCTGGCGCTGTTGACAGCCGAAGAAAGAGAGGTCAGTCAGTCGGAAATATATAAGTTTGTCCGCTGGTTTGGGCGGGAGCGGGCGCTGGTCAGTCTCAGCGCTCAGGAAGTGGCCAACTATGCGGAGCGATTGTCTTTGTCTGATACTGATTATGGACGGAAGCTTGACCGGCTGCGTGCTTTCCTGACGCACGCCAGAAAGGCCGGATGGAAAAAGGCAAATCTGGCCATTCACCTCAAGGCAAAGAAGGTAAAGGCCGGCTCACCGTCGGTGACCAGGCAGGGATTACCCGAAGTCGTTGAGCTGACGCGCCAGGGACATACAGAGCTGGAAAACGAGCTGAATGCGCTGAAGAGTAAGCGACCTGAGCTCATAGAACAGATACGTCGGGCCGCCGCCGATAAGGATTTTAAGGAAAACGCGCCTCTGGCAGCGGCCAGGGAGCAGCGCGGGCACCTGGAGGGGCGGATAATGGAACTGGAGGAGACGCTCAAGGCAGCCAGAGTTATCGATGAACAGTCAAGGCCAGGTCCCAAGATCAGTATTGGCGACCGCCTCATCATGCAGGACCTGGCTTCCGGGGAAGAGCTGCGCTACCAGATTGTCAATCCAAGAGAGGTAAACCCGGCGCAGGGTAAAATTTCCAGCGTTTCGCCGCTGGGGAGCGCACTTATCGGGCAGAGCGAGGGAGAGGTGGTCGAAGTAGCAGTGCCCGCCGGCAGGCTGCGCTACCAGGTCAAACGGATTGAACGCTGATTCTGACGGATTAATTCGTGTGTTATAATTAACTATCGGTGGGGATATAGCTCAATCGGGAGAGCGCTGCGTTCGCATCGCAGAGGTCGGGGGTTCGAATCCCCCTATCTCCACTTGGGGTGTCAATAGGCAGAACTCCTATCGTGTCTATCTTCCTTCCGTTCGGGGGCACCGGCAGATTGTAGTACAGCTTCACCCTTTCCTTTTCAACCACTATCTTCTTTACGAACGACCTCAGGAAAGCCTTTCTTTGAGCAACTTCACTTTCGTCAAGAATGTTCCAAAGGTCTGCAACATAAGAGGCCATGATGTTAATATCGATAGGCTGGTAGCCCTGTAACGTCATTTCCGCCTCGGCGATGATTCGAGCTTTACTTAATTCATCCTGCTTCGCCCGCAACTCCTTAATCCTGGGAGCAAGGTCATCCAGAGTCAGCTTGCCTGTTTCCAGAGCATCGTACAGCCGCGACAGCCTGTTTTCAAGTTCGAGCAGTTCAGTGTCGATGTTAGCAAGTTTATCTTTGGTCAAGAGATGTCCCGTATCAAGCTCTTCGTTCACCATTCTCACCAATTCCTCAAGACATTGTCTATTGAGCACCCTTTGTTTAATCTGGTCAATCACGAGGCGCTCAATTTTATCCTTCGGCAATATCCTGCTATCACATGCTTCTCTGCTCTGTTTGCAACTCCGATTGCAGGTGTAATAGTAGTACCGGTGCGACTTGGCGCTGCGACCCACCATGGCGCTGCCGCAGGCGCAAACCAGAATGCCGCTAAGGAGATAGAAGCTGGGGACAATCCGGGGATGGACCGCTTTAGGGGCATTTTGGGACATCACCTTCTGCACCTGCCGGAACGTATCCTTATCAATAAGGGACGGCCAGGCATTCTCGACACGTACCGGTGGCTCTCCGCTATGGAGTGCCGGGTGACCGGGTCTGCCTCCGAATACCAGCGTGCCGCAGTATGCCTCGTTGTTGAGAATCTTATGCACTGTGGTCTTTCCCCAGCGCCGTCCGGTACTGGTGAGGAAACTTTCTCGATTGAGCGTTTTCGCAATTTGTTTGCAACCTATCCTTTTCAGTGCCATCTCGAATATCCGGCGAACAATTTTTATGGATATTGAATCTCCTGGATCCGGCTCTAGTTTGTAACGGGTCTTCACACCATCCCTGACTGGCACTTTGCGGAAGCCGTAGGGGGCTCTGCCGATGCTGTAGAATCCCCGTGCTGCATTCTCTCTTAAACCCCGCTTGATATCCTGACCAAGGTTGGCGCTGTAAAACTCATCGACCGACTCGATTATGCCTTCAAGAAGTTGGCCTGAAGGGCTTTCATCCAGGTGTTCATTTATCGAAATGACCCTGATTCCCTTGTTTTTAAGAAGGGTCTTGTAGGTAACGGAATCGACACGGCTACGGGAGAAGCGATTTAACTTCCACACCAGTATCGCCGAAAAAGGCAGATTCTTCAATTTAGCAACGGCTATCATCTCTTTAAATTGAGGCCGTGAAGCACTGCGTCCGCTTTCAGCTTCGTCAACATATTCGCGAACAATTTCATACCCGTTCCTATTAGCATAATCCCTGACAGCCCTCAGTTGAGCGGAAATTGAAAGGTCGACATCCTGGCTATCCGAGGAAACTCTGGCGTAAACAGCCGCTTTCATTCTCAAGTCCCTCCTTATTCTTCATGACTCTAAAATCACAGCGGGCAGTATCTGCACCTGCCCGGAACTATCCGTCGTAGCAAGACAACTGTGAGAACTTCACCGATGCCCTTTTTAAGACGTTCCAATCTACCGATAAGCTTCTCCATTTCCAGGTATTCCGGAGAGTGTTTTAACTCCGATTCGAAATAGATTAATACTGCTTTGATTATCTCGACAGATCTCTCTTCCAGTTCGCCGAAATGTGAGAAGCCGTACCTCATTTTCACCCTACCCTCTGAGGTTTTCTCTAAATGGATATCACGGTCCATTTTAAGCCCCTCTAGCCCTCGGGTCCATTGCTTCACCTGGTGGACAAGCACATCTATCGCCGCGGGGATTACCCCGTTAGCGCCCTGTGAGACGATTCCGTTCAATCTACCATCCGCCTCAATCTCTCTTTGTATTTTATTACGAATCACATCACTTAATTCGGCTAACTCTGTAAGTGTCCGATTCCATTTCCTCAGACTTTCCCATAGCGGCGACCTGGGCATATGCTCCCGTAACCCGGACATCAGAGACACACCCTTTTCCAGAGAGACCTGCACCTCGGAAGATACCCAATTCTCGATATTCCGGACTGTTTCCATGAGGTCACCGTAGTGGCCTTCGAGGGCATTGCGGAGGACCTCGGTCCTCGCCTGATGAACGTCCCGTTCCATCCGAGCAAGTTCGACGTGTTTTCTTACCGTTCGGATGTCGAAGCTATCGGATTCGGCTATATGAGAGAGAGTTTCCCCATCTCTTTCAACTCTTTGCAACCACTCAAGCCTTTTTTCCGGCTTAACCGGAGGTTTTTTTGTTCTTTTGTTCATGTACCTTTCCCTGCGTTTCTAAAAGCCTTCTACTAAATTAGAGCATATATATCAAGTGTTGTCAAGTGTTTATTTATGTCCTTGTTATTGCAATTATTATGTATTTTAATGTTATTAATGGCAGGGAAACCTCGAAGACAACCTACACCAAGGATGAATCGCTCGTCCAGTGAAGCGTTGCGTATCCTGGCAAGCCTGATTGCCCAATTCCATATGAAGAAGATCACCGGCGGGAAGAAACCGGAAGTCCAAGCTACCGATATTGGAGAACTGAATAATGACCAAAGCCTATCTTGAACCCGAAGAAATATCCTGCATGGAGCAAGCCGCCACCAATCTGCGGGAAAAAATCCTGATCCATCTTCTCTTCCGGTTAGGCTGCCGGGTCAGTGAAGCTTTGTCTATCAAGGTTGATGATATTGATTTCAACCAGGGCACCGTAATGATTATCCACCTGAAACGCCGAGTCAAGCTGTCCTGCTCTAACTGCGGAACAAGGCTTGGTGCAGCCCATCTCTTCTGCCCTAAATGCGGCGCCAAGATAGAGAAGAGTCAGGCTGAAGAGCAGGAGCACCGCCGGCAGCGGGTACTGCCCATTGACGGTGATACCTTGAAGATACTTAAAGAATATGTCCGACGTGGCGGCCCAATTCCTCGTAATGGAAAGAACCTGATTTTTGGTATATATAGACATAGAGCATGGCAAATCATAAAGGAATGCGCAGAAAAGGCAGGTCTACCGAAGCTCGTTAATCCTGAAACGGGTCGAGTACACAACGTGAGTCCTCACAAATTAAGGGACGCATTCGCCGTCATGGCGGTAAAACACAACGATTCGGGGGACGGACTGCGAATGCTCCAAGAGCACTTGGGGCATGCCAGTTTCAACACCACGGCCAAGTACCGAAAGGTTTCTGGCAAAGAGCACCATGACTGGTACCAGAAACTATGGAAGAAGAATGGTTCATGAGTATTTACTTTCACCTGAAGGAGAAAGCAATTGGTTGAGCTATTAAAGCCGGTCAGGGGTGGTTTTCTTCGCCCCTTTGGCTGCGGGTGGTTTATCCGTAAATTTCTTTTAGGCTACGGCCCCTATGGGTCATCCAGGATAGACCCCGACTTCGGCTCTCCCCAGGCCGATATCTTTTATCAATATAAAATGGCACTGATAAGAGTCACGGCACTGGACAGAGCGACAAGAGCAGAAGAAAAAATGGCCAAACGCCAAAAGCGTCGCATTAATCCAGAGAATATCGAGAGGCTAGCTCAAAGATATCTTAACCGCATGCCCTACAAAGCTCAAGGCTGCCGCTTTCACAGTTTTGTGGTCTACTTTTCAACCATCCAGAGATTAGGCTGGGTGGAAGCTACCGGACAGGAAGAGCCATCGGCTTTCCAGGCGCATTACCCTCCGGGCCCACCGCGCCGGTATTTCCACCTGACTAAGACTGGACGAGAGGCCAGCGATACCGTCTGGGCCAATCCCCATCGGGCTCTTTACGGCTGAGAGCCGCTCAAGCAGGTTTTAAGTTGATGACTGAGGATTTAAAGGGGTTATGCCCCTGATAAAAATAATAGTAGAGGTGAGAACATGTCGCTAACTGATGAAATTTATCGTGAACTCGTGGATGGACTGAGAACAGGCTTGGACTACGCGCATTTCCAAGCTAAGTACAGGAACAGCAAAGGGCCGTTTTATAATGCCTTCGGGCGATTAACTCGTGACATGGAACCCAAAGTAAGAGAACTCGGTGGAGTCCAAGCTAAATTGGATGCCGCTGGACTGACGCTGGACCAACTGTACCAACAAATAAAAGAGGCTGAAGCTAGTCTTGCGCCTCTGGAGGAGGAGAGAAATGCCTTGAATGAAAGGATTGAGACACTAAAGGTCAAACTTACGGAGAAGAGCGAACTGGTAAAGCATGCTGGGGAACTCGGAAAGTTTGGCTTCAATAGTGAAAGACTGAGACAGTTGCGAGAAACGCTCACCGACATTGGCGCAAAAAGCGGCTTTAATGGCAAAGAGGCTGTTAGCAAATTCTTCACTGAGCTAAAGGATTATGATACCAAGACTGGCTTTGAGCGAGAAATCCAGAGACTAGGAACTATCGTCGACACCAAAAAACTGGAGGCAGCGAAGTGGCAGGCTGAGACTGACAGCTTGTCGAGACGTCATAAAGACCTGAACGAAGCCATTGCTGCAGTCCAAAGTCTCATAAAACATGGAGTTAAGGTTGAGCACATTGTATCCTGGAATGGAATCGTCAGCAAACTTGGAGGTTCTGAGGAGATTGAGAAAGAACTTGGAAATTACAAGACAATACGGGAGCTCCTCAACGTTAGGAAAAAGGAAACCGAAGGGTACGAACTGAGACTAACAAAGACTCAAAGCCAGGTGGAAACTCTGGAGAAGGAGAAGGCTAGAATCGAAGGAGCAATTGATGCCCTTAAAGAATCCGGGGTTAAGCAGCTTAAAGCGATGACTGAGGAAGCTAGAAAGCAGATGGAGACATTAGCCAATAGGGAGAAAAATGAAATCCGGGGAGTAGGTCAAGAAGTCAGAAATGAGTTTAACGACTTCTTTAACCAGCTTGACGCCTTAGCTGAAAAGGTCTTTGAGGTCGGGCAAAAGTATGAAAATACACGGCAGGAGCTGCAGAAGTACGAAGGAGTAAGGGATATCCTCGAGTCTCACACAACCGCATCGGAGGCAGAAAATGAGCTTCCTGAACAGTCTTAACGACCGGCTGACGACAATGGAACGAGAAGTGCAAACCCTTCCCGGAGAGCTTGATTCTATTGTGAGGCGTCTCGATTGGGGTAAATTACAGAGCGTTCTTATTCACCTTGAGCAGGACTGTAACCAACTATATGAAAAACAATCTGCTGCTCAGAGTAGCGGTGGGATAATACTTCCTCGGATATTGAGTCTGCAGCCCTTTTCCATCACGCCGATAACCAGTGAAGACAGGTCCAGGTGGCGAGAGGCTTATAAATCCAATGTGCGGGTGGTAATAGGCGAGGGGAAAGTGGAAGTGATGGCGGCGTCCGAGATTGCCGGAAAATATAAAACGACAGTCTCTCAGATAGCACCTGTCACTCGAAAACAAGGCTACATAGTTCTGAGTTGGGGCCAATATATAAAGCTGCTGGATGAAATAGGTAAATTAATTGGAGAATGAGGAACTAAGGCAGGATTGCCCCGGTTGTTTCCGCGTCTTGCTCCCCAGGCGTAGTCCATCCAGAGTCCAGGTATAATCCACCTTGTTGGCGTATCAACATCACGGCTTATTCCTCAGGTTGGACGACACACCCAATTTGAACGTAGTCCATCTCTAGTCCACCTTGTTGGCGTGTCAACATCACGGCTTATTCCTCAGGTTGGACTACACACCCAAATTGAGCGTGGTCCAGCCCCGGTCCACCTTGTTGGCGGTCGTTGGCAAAAACCCTGTTTCCACCCCCTGTAGCACCCTAAATCGTATTTAAAACGGTTACAAACAGGAGAGTGCCTACAGGGGGAGCGTTGGGCTGGACATCTTCTTATGGCACAATGTTCTCCACAATGTCAACTATGATGTTCCTCGGGATTTCTCCGGCTATGCCCCCTTCGCTGACGGGAATAACATAGGTTTCAAAGGTTGCCAACCAATCAGTATGCAAATTCTCCACCATCTTCGCTGGCTTGTCCGAACCCCGCCATCCGACTGGTATGAAACTTTAGCCTCGTGAAAACGCTCCCGCCGAAAATGATGAAAATATAGGTTCATTTTGAAATATCACTTTCCTTCCTTTTGTTGGATGATGGTATTAGGCAGATTCGCCTTAGCACCTTAACAATTGAATAGCGTCAATTCCGACCTGAACGCTTGCCCTCTTTGAAAGGGGGGAAGCATGAGTTCAAGCGTAGTCTTAAGCCTCGACCAGAACGCACCACAGGGGCATTGTAGCCGATGCGGTAAGGTCTGGACTCTAAATGAGAGGCAGGGCGTTTGTCAGTGGTGTCTTAAGCCCGCAAGCTGTCAAAGCTCCACTTCAAAGCCCCGCCAGTTCAAGTCTAGGTCAAACGGAAGGCGAAAGCAATCTAACGGAAACGGTAACGGCTATCATCAGCTAGAGGGCGAATGGCTAGCCTACTATAATGTAGCCTCACGTTTCACCAACAGGGTGAAGCCTCAAGACAAAGAGGACATACTCCACACGATAATTGCTACCCTTGCCGATGTAGAGCGTAACAACGGACACAAGCCCTTTACCGAAGCGGTGATGTATCGGATAGCCAGCCGAACTGTAGCTGACTACTGGTTTAGCCACTACAGTTATAATACCGGTCTGGACTGTAAACACTGTAGCAAGGCACAAAGGCAGAAGTGTAAAAAGGATTACCTCTACTCCAAGTGTCCCAAAGCTATCAAGTTGGAGAGCCTTAATAAGCCCATCATAGACAGTGAAGGGCATACTACCGAGCTTGGAGAACTGATAGCCGATGACAAGGCTCTTGACCTTGACGCTTGGGTGGATGCCAGAACTTTCCTGCTAGGCTTCCCGCAAAGGCTGTTACTGATAGCCGACAAGCTGAATAGCGGTCAATCCCTTCCCGTAGCCGAT
>JABUBP010000208.1_pt1 | contig 14966 bp, 13 predicted proteins | sample 7240331 | NCBI WGS metagenome assembly JABUBP01 (sample SAMN07256347, study PRJNA390944) | subsurface metagenome | isolation source: Methane hydrate marine sediment | place: Pacific Ocean: Eastern North Pacific, ODP site 1244 | collected 2002 | reverse complement strand
GCAGCGGAGCAAGGCGGAGATACTCGCCGCAGTGCAGAAGCTTGGGGAGGTCTGCGCGCAACATGATGCACCCTTCATATTGAATGATTACTTCGATATTGTCCTCGCCTCCGGAGCCGATGGGCTTCACCTGGGGCAGGGTGACCTGCCGGTCTCCGTAGCGCGCCGCTTGTTGCCCATTGATAAGATTCTGGGCTGCTCTGCGACCACTCTCGAAGAGGCGCTTCAGGCTGAGGCCGATGGTGCTGACTATATTGCGGTGGGCGCCATTTACCCCACCCCTTCCAAAGCGGGCGCTATCGTGGTAGGGCTGGAGCGGCTTCGCCAGATAAGGGAGGCGATATCGCTCCCCGTCGTCGCCATCGGGGGCATTGATGGGGAAAACGCTGCTGCGGTGGTCGAGGCCGGGGCGGACGCCATCGCAGTGATCAGCGCTGTCTGTGGCGCAGCGGATGTGGAGGAGGCAGCACGAAAGTTAGCCGAGAGGATGGAGGTGAAGTGAATGGGAAAGCTAACAGCGAGACTGGAACTGATCGCGGAGAAGGCACGCACCACCCTGTCATCCAAGGACGCTGCTCGGGAGAAGGCGCTTCGGTCTTCCCGCGATACCGTCCGCCACTGCGCGGATGCAATCCGCGCGGTTCACCGCGGCGAATACAATGAGGCAAAGAAGGGACTATCCTCTGCCCGCAAGCTCCTCAAAGAGCTGGACGAGACGCTAAAGGAGCACCAGGAGTTCCTCTACGCCGGTTTCGTCTACACCGCCCAGAAGGAATATGCTGAGGGGTGTGCCACCCTTGGCCTGATCTCGGAGGATACGCTCCCCGATCCCGACGAGCTGGGCGTGGGCTACGCCGCCTATCTAAACGGCCTCGGGGAGACGATCGGGGAGCTGAGGCGCCACATCCTCGATACCATCAGGAAGGGGGACATCGCGCGCTGCGAGGAGCTGCTCGCGGCCATGGATGACATCTACGGGGTGCTGGTAACGATGGACTTCCCCGATGCCATGACCGGCGGGCTGAGGAGAACTACCGATTCGGTACGGGGCATTCTGGAGAGGACCAGGGGCGACCTGACGATCGCCGTCAGGCAGCGGGAACTAGAAGAGAAGCTAGCCAACCTGGAGAAAAAACTAACATAGGAGGTTAGTGAGTATGGACCCAATATTTTATGCGGTAATCGCGGGAGTGCTGGGGCTTGGCTTTGCCCTGTTCCTCACCCTCTACGTATTGCGGCAGGACCAGGGCAGCGAGAGGCTGAGGGAGATCTCGGCAGCCATCAAGGAGGGCGCCATGGCCTTCCTGCGAAGGGAGTATCAGATACTGGCCATATTCGTTGTGGTGGTCGCCATCGCGCTGGGCTTTATTATCAGCGGATGGGCTGCCTTCGCCTTCGTTTTCGGTGCCGTCAGCTCCGCGATTGCCGGCTTTATCGGTATGAACATAGCCATCAGGGCCAATTCCAGGACGGCCGCCGCTGCCGCCCAGAGCCTGAACCAGGGGCTGCGGGTGTCATTCCGCAGCGGCGCGGTGATGGGTATTTGCGTCGTCGGCATTGGCATACTGGGCTTGAGCATCCTCTATTTTGCTTTCAATGGACACGTTGACTTCCTTCAGATTATCCCCGGCTTCGGCTTCGGTGCCTCGCTGGTGGCCATCTTCGCCAGGGTCGGTGGCGGCATTTATACCAAGGCGGCGGATACCGGTGCTGACCTGGTGGGCAAGGTGGAGCAGGGTATACCCGAGGACGACCCGCGAAACGCCGCCGTGATCGCCGACTTCGTGGGCGATAACGTTGGCGATGTTGCTGGCATGGGTGCCGACCTCTTCGAGTCCTATGTAGACGCTATCATCGCTACCATGGCGCTGAGTATGGTGGCAGTGACCGCCGCCCTATTCGCCGGGACTGTGGACGAGGCACAGAGAGCAGCATGGCACCTACCGATGCTGGTTGCTGCCGGGGGTATAATCGCCTCCCTTATCGGCGTATTTCTGGTGAGGGTGGGCGAGAAGCCAGAGATGAAGGCGCTGCTCAACGCCTTAAGGCGCGGTACCTTTGGCGCATCCATCCTGGCCGCCGGTTCTGCTGCCCTGGTGGTATACTTACTCGATGCCCAGTGGGCGGTACTGTGGGCCATCCTCACCGGTCTAATTGCCGGTGTTTTAATCGGGGAGAGCACCAACTACTTTACCTCCTACAGCTTCGGGCCGACGCGGCGAATCGCCAAGGCGTCCCAGACGGGCGCGGGCACCAACATAACCAGTGGATTCGCCAACGGTCTGATGAGTACCTTACCCCCCATTATCATAATAGCGGTAGCTATCGTTGTTGCCTACTACTTTGCCGACATGTATGGCATCGCCATCGCCGGCATCGGCATGCTCGCCACGCTGGGGGTAACCCTGGCCACTGATGCGTATGGCCCGGTGGCGGATAACGCCGGCGGGATCGTGGAGATGTCGGATCTGCCCCCGGAGGTCAGGGACCGCACCGATGCCCTCGATTCCCTGGGTAATACTACAGCGGCGACAGGTAAAGGTTTCGCTATCGGGGCGGCGGCCCTCACCGCCTTGGCGCTGATGCTTTCTTACACCACAGCTGTAAACGTGAGCGTGGTAGACCTGCTAAAACCTGCAGTGATAGCGGGGATATTCCTCGGCGTCCTCATGCCGGCCCTGTTCTGCGCGCTGACCCTGAATGCGGTAGGCCGGACCTCCTTCGCCATAATCAATGAGGTTCGCCGCCAGTTCCGTGAGATAAAGGGGATCATGACTGGTGAGGCAAAGCCAGAGTACGGGAAGTGCGTTGATATCTGCACCAAGGCAGCGCTCAAGGAGATGATCGCTCCGGGACTACTCACGGTAGGGATCCCTGTCGTCGTTGGCTTCGTGCTGGGGCCGGAGGCCCTTGCTGGCTTTCTTATGGGCGCCGTCGCCACCGGTTTCCTCATCGCCGTAATGATGGCCAATGCCGGTGGCTCGTGGGATAACGCAAAGAAGTGGATAGAGACGGGCCAATACGGTGGGAAGGGATCGGACGCGCATAAGGCGGCGGTGGTCGGCGATACCGTAGGCGACCCTTTTAAAGATACGTCAGGGCCTTCGTTGAACATCATGATAAAGCTGATGGCTATTGTGGCACTGGTGCTGGCGCCGGTGCTCAAGGACGTTACCGGTATCCTGGACTAGCTGACCAGGAAAGGGTTATAGCGGCGCTCGGTAGCGATGGTGGTCTGGGGTCCGTGCCCGGGGTAAACCACGGTTTCATCGGGCAGGGTCATGAGCTTGCTGTTGATGCTATCGATTAGCTGCTGGTGGCTGCACCCGGGGAAGTCAGTGCGGCCAATGCTGGAATTGAACAGGGTATCTCCCACGAAGACCATCCCATGCCCATAGAGGGAGATGCCACCGGGGCTGTGCCCCGGGGTGTGGAGCACGGTGAAGCTTAGGTCGCCGACATTGATGGTGTCGCCATCCTTGAGCGGCATATCCGGCTTCGGGAGCGGCTCCGCGGAGCCACTCATGAAGAGGCCCATGACGCGGGCCATCCCCGACTCGATCATCCCGGCGGACTCAGCCTCATGCATGGCGAAGGGGGCGCCGGTCTCCGCTTTGATCTGGTGAAGCGCCATAATGTGGTCAGGGTGGGAGTGGGTGGCGACAATTAGCTTAATGGTGAGGCCGAGCTGGCGCACATTATCCATTATGGTCTCCGCCTCGGCGACTGGGTCAAGGATGAACCCCTCCTTGGTCTTCTCCGAGCCGACGATGTAGCAGTTAGCGAGGAAGGGACCCAGTTCCAGCGCTTTTAATAGCATTGCTCTATTCTTTACTATTCGTGCTTACCTGTCAAGCCTTTGACATTTGGCGGCAAAACTGTTAATTTTTGGTAGCTAAAGGTATCGGGGGAAAGCGATTGAAAGTAGATATGGATAAGTTAGTCTCCCTGTGCAAGCGGCGGGGCTTTATATTCCAGTCGAGCGAGATCTATGGCGGCCTCTCCGCCTGCTGGGACTACGGGCCGCTGGGGGTGGAGCTGAAACGAAATATAAAGGAAATGTGGTGGCGAGACATGGTGCGGGAGCGGGACGACATGGTGGGCCTGGATTCGAGCGTGCTGATGCACCGCGCCGTGTGGACGGCCAGCGGCCACGAGGAGGGTTTCTCTGACCCGTTGATGGAATGCAAGGTGTGCCACCGGCGCTGGCGTGCCGACGATACCAAGGACGGCCGCTGCCCTGACTGCGGCGGCGAGCTTACCGAGCCCCGCATGTTCAACCTAATGTTCAAGACCTTCTTTGGACCGGTGGAGGAGGAGGCAGCGGTGATCTACCTGCGCCCGGAGACTGCACAGGGCATCTTCGTCAACTTCGCTAATGTGGTGGATACCGCGCGCAAAAAGCTTCCCTTTGGCATCGCCCAGATCGGCAAGGCATTCCGCAACGAGATTACTACTGGAAACTTTATCTTCCGCTGCCGCGAGTTCGAGATGATGGAGATCGAGTTCTTCGTCAAGCCGGACACCGCCGGGGAGTGGTTCAGCTACTGGCTCGAGGAGCGCCAGAACTGGTATATCAAGCTGGGTATAAACAAGGAGAACCTCCGCCTGCACCAGCATGGCGAGGATGAGTTGGCCCACTATGCCCGCGTTTGCTATGACATCGATTACCTCTTCCCCATGGGCTGGTCGGAGCTAGAGGGCATCGCCGACCGCGGCGACTTCGACCTGGCGCAGCATGCCAAGCACAGCGGCAAAGACCTCAGCTACTTTGACCCTGACAGCGGGGAGCGCTTTCTTCCCTATGTCATCGAGCCCTCGGCAGGGGTAGACCGCGCAGCGCTGGCCTTCCTGGTCGACGCCTACGATGAGGAGCCGGACAAGAATGAGATCCGGGTGCTGCTGCGCCTTCACCCCGACCTCGCCCCGGTAAAGGTCGCTGTCCTCCCCTTGAGCCGGAACGAGGCCCTCGTACCAATGGCCAAGGATGTCTACGCCTCAATGAGGAAGTGCTTCACCGCGCAGTACGACGACGCCCAGAGCATTGGGCGGCGTTACCGCCGGCAGGACGAGATTGGAACCCCGCTTGCGGTCACCATCGACTTTCAGTCGCTTGAGGACAATGCCGTTACTATCCGTGAGCGCGACAGCATGAAGCAGATCAGGGTGCCGGTAGCCGAGCTCACCCGAACGCTGGAGCTGAAACTTTTGGGCGAGCCCCTCGAAGTCCTCCCCCCCGGCGGCAAATACTGGCTCGGGTTCGAGTAGGAGGGGGAGGTTGGCGTGCTACAAATGGGAAAGAGGGTAAAGTGAACAGTTCAACTCTAGGCTCGCGCAAGATAATTGTCTCGGCTACCGCAATTTTCGTCATACTCCTAATATGTGCAGTCGTGTTATCTGCTATGTGGCCTGCATCTTGGAACCCCCTGCTAGGATCACTTCTTGCCAGTATTGCTGTCAGCTTCATGGCTATAGTCGCAGGTACTTTAGCAGCCATATTCATCGTAGACAGATATCTCGAACATCAACGGCGTGAGGCTCAGAAAAAGGAGGCCTTGCAGGAAGCCATATACCGGAAACGATGGGAGGCCTACATTCATGGTGGCCTAAGTGTACTATCAGCCGTAGTTACGCATTTGTCACTGTTTGTCACTTATGGGAAGAATAAGTACCTTTTGCTTTTAGGGGCGGAAGGTGATACGAGTGATGTTCCTGACACGATCGGCGGTTTTGTCCCCTGGCTCATACAGAATATGCAGTTAAGCAGGAAGGAGAGGGTTGACCAAGATGCTGATAGTTCAACAGATACCACGCAGCACAGAGGCATGACTGAGCAAGATGCAGGTCGGCTTATAAAGGAGTTCGAGGAAACGATGAGTTCACCGATAACTGCCAGCCGAAGAGATCTTAGTATTCTCCTTACATACGTCAATACACTCGCCGCGCACTTGAGTGACCAACTCTTTCTGTTCCAACCTTTTTTAGATAAGCGCATGGAACTAGGGGTAGCGCTAGTCCAATTCCGACATTGTCTAGATGATGTCGCTGAAGGTATTGAGCACTCTTTTCTATTTAGAACAGAAAAGGGTAAAGGTACTTCCTCCTTCCACTTAGATGAAATAGGAACGGCTCAATTTCGGACACTTGGGAAGAAGGCCATTGAGGTGATCAGGCTGATTTGGGCTGATGCCCGTGCCTAGAATATAGAGAATTCTGTGATACAATGAGAAAACCCTTCATTTTACCGACCTGCCTCTAGTGGTGGAGCGCTATCACGCCGGGTAGCTTTCATGCGACTGTGCTATAATTACGCTTGTGGAGGTGAGGGATGGAATACACTGTCATCATCAGAAAGGCACCTGACGGATTCTATATAGCTAGCTGCCCTCTGATTCCTGAAGCCCATGCCCAGGGCCAGACCCATGATGAATGCCTGGCTAATATCAAAGAGGTTCTCGAGCTTTGCCTCGAATACCGCAAAGAGCGCGGCGAGGAAATCCCCCAGGAGGTTGGCACGAGCCAGGTTACTGTTACGGTATGACAAAACTACCTCCGCTCAAAGCCCGAGTGGTTATCAGTGGACTTCAGGCATTGGGATTTGAGAAGGTACGACAAAAGGGTGGCCACGCAATATTTCATCATAGGGACTGCCGCCGTGCCCCGATTCCCATTCATCCTGCTAGAACTATCAGCCGCTACTTGCTATCCGACATTCTGAAACAACTCGAGATTGACGAAGATGAGTTCTTGTTGACTATCGGTCGAAGGTAAGTTAATACAATGAACATTATTCACTTTGTCTACTTACGCTGGTGGTAGAGTGCTATTGCCTGGGGCAGCTTCCCTGTGACCGTGCTATAGTGATACAATATATTTGTGGAAATGTGTAGTGCGGATGTAACATCCCTCTGTTGACACACCTCACTGGCAAAGGCTATAATCAATCGGCCAGCTAATTTAAACCACCAACCACCATATAAATAGGGAGTGAGCATGACTACAAAGGGAGAGAAGAAAAAGAAAGAGATAAGCCTGGACAGGACTAAGAAAGACCAGATCACCAAGAAAACGACCGAGAGCGGCTTCGAACTCAAGCCCTCCTACGGCCCGCGGGACCTGCAGGACTTCGTCTACGAGAGGGACTCCGGAAACGACGGGGAGTACCCCTACCTGCGCGGCCTTTACCCGGGGATGTATCGTAACATCCTATGGGTTAGTGCCCAGGCACTAACCCGCGAAACGCCGGAGAAGAGCAGGATGGAGCAGGAGGTCATCTGGGAACACGGCGCCGCCACCTTCTATTTCTCATCCGGCGATGTCAACAGGACCGGCCTCGACCCCGACCACCCGCTGGCTAAATACGATATCGCCTACTCTCCGGAGAACTACTCCTATAAGAGGATGGAGAGGTCCCTACAAGGGATCAATCTGGAGGAGGGGATCTATACCTTTCACGGAGCCTCGTCACAGCAGGATGACGTGCTCTGCGTTGCCCAGCTGGCCACCATCGCCGACCTGTGGGGCGCGGATAAGACCAAGATCAGGGGATCCTGCATCAACGACCCCATAGATAATATGGCAACCGCTTTCAGCATCGACTTCCCCTTCGAGATCGGCATGAGGCTACATGGCGATCTCACCGAGTACATCGTCAGGGAGATGCCCACATTCTCCCCCTTCGCCGCCATCGCCTACGACCTTTGGGAGGCGGGCTGTAACTCGGTGCAGCAGCTGGGCATCATACTGTCCACGCTCACTGCCTACCATCAGATAGCGGTGGACCGCGGTATACCGTTCGAGCAGGTGGGTCGCAGGGCTACTATCAGCATGGCCTCATCCATGGACTTCTTCGAGACGGTATGCCGGATTCGGGCAGCGAGGAGGATGTGGGCCCGGATCGCTAAAGAGAGATTTGGGGCAAGCGATCCAAAGCTGTGCCGCCTGCGCATAGCTATCAGGACCCCGGGCCAGACGATCACCCGCCAGCAGCCGTTGAACAACATCGCGCGCATCGGCTTCCAGGCGCTGGCCGCGGTACTCGGCGGAGCCAGCGCGGTGGACTACGCTAGGCATGACGAAGCCTTCTGTATTCCATCAGAGGAATCGTCGATGGTATCGCTGGCGCTGAACCACATCATCGCCCAGGAGACCGGTGTCGGCCTCACCGCTGACCCCCTCGGCGGCTCCTACTATGTAGAGTGGCTCACCAACAAGCTGGAGGAGGAAGCCAATAAACTGATGAAAGAGATAGAGGACATGGGTGGGATACTTAAGGTCGCCGAGAGCGGCTGGCTGCGTCGGTTGGTCAACAGTGCCCGCGATGAGCGGATGTTGGCGTTAGAGAAGGGCGAACAGATCCAGGTGGGCGTGAACTACTTCAGGCTGCCGGATGAGAAGGAACCGGAAATCGTGGAATACGAATTTGACGATATGGACAAGCTCCAGGCCGATCTATTGGAAGAGGTAAGGCAGTACAAGGCAAACCGCGATATCCAGAAGACCCGTCAAGCACTGCTCACCCTCAGGGAGAAGGCCAAGACCAAAGAGAACCTCATGCCCTACATCGTCAACTGCTTCAAGGCCGATGCTACCCGATCGGAGATATTGGGCATGATCCGCGAGGCCTACGGCTACACCTACGATACAGTGGATATGATCAAGAGGCCAGAGTTCCTAAACTAGTGGCTCATGGCGTCTAAGACTACCGGAGGTGAAAGTGGACAAATCGGACAGGAAAATACGTGTTTTAGTAGCCAAACCCGGTACCGATTCTCATTACCGAGGTGCCGAGCTTCTGTGCCAGATACTCAGGAACGCCGGGATGGAGGTGATCTACACCGGCAGGTACCAGACCTCGGACATGATTGTAAACACAGCGATTGCGGAGGACGTAGACGCGGTGTGCCTCAGCTCACTGGCATGGTCGCAAGAGAAATACTATATCGAAGTCGCCAACATGCTCAAGGACAAAGGCTCAGATACATGTGTGGTAGGCGGAGGCATCATTTCTAAGAAGGCCATACCGAAACTGAAGGAGGCCGGGGTTACTGGCCTATATGGTCCAGGTACTCCCTACCAGGAGATGATCGATCACATCGTGCAGCGGGTAAAAAAAGATAGGTGGCATGAGAATTAGCTCCAGGACCCGGTTCGATGGGATTTAAAAGGAGGCTTTATAATGCAAACTGAGCAGCACTTTTCAGCATCGGGGATCCCGATAAAGGATATCTATACCCCAGAGGATACGAAAGACCTTGATTATGACAAAGACCTTGGCATTGCTGGGGAACCCCCCTTTACCCGGGGTCCATATCCCACAATGTATCGCGGGAAGGTATGGACCATCAGGCGGTTGACCGGTTTCAACACGCCAGAGGATTCCAACAAGCTTTACCGTGAGCAATATGAGCTTGGACAGACTGGTTTCTCGGTGGCGCCGGACATCACCACTGCCATTGGGGTCGATGCTGATGACCCTATGGTCGAATACGAGATCGGCCATTCCGGCTTACCTTTGAATACTATTGAGGATGTGGACGTAGCCTTTGAAGGTTTGCCCATCGATAGGGTATCGACGTATCTGGCAGAGAGGGGACCGATAACGGCTATGTATTTCGCCGTGGCCGAGAAGAGGGGAATAGACCTAAAGCAGCTGCGAGGCACCACTGCAGGCTGCATGATCAGTTGGGCTGTTCTGAACATCCCCCTCCAGCCGCCACCCAGGGGATACCGGAGATATGGCGCAGACTTTATCGAGTGGTGCGGCGAGGTTGCCCCCATGTGGAATCCAATATGCCATGACTCCTATAATGTTCGCGACCTCGGACTGAATGCATACGAGGAACTGGGCATGCTCTTCGCTTCTGCCATAGATTTCGTCGAGGAGGAGAAGCGGCGGGGGAGGATCCCTCTAGACCGCTTCGTGAGACGTTTCGCCTTCAATACAGCAGCCCACAATGACTTCTTTGAGGAAATAGCCAAGATACGAGCGGCACGGCGTATCTGGTACAAGATCGTTACCGAAAGGTATGGCATACAGGATCCCAACTGCGCCAAGTTCCGCGTTCACGTTCAATCTTCAGGCTCCACCCATACCGCTCAGGAGCCGTATAACAACCTCATCCGCATTGCCTACCAGACGCTTGCCGCTGTTCTGGGTGGAGCTCAGTCGATACATGCCAATGGATACGACGAGGCGGTTTGCCTGCCTACGGACCAGTCGATGCTGCTCTCTATTAGGACCGAGCAGATCGCCGCACTTGAAACCGGTGTAACAAACACGATTGACCCTCTTGGTGGTTCCTATTACGTCGAGTCGCTGACCAATGAATTGGAAGAGCGCACCTGGGAATATATCAAGATGATAGAAGACATGGGCGGAATGGCACAGGCCATGCAGGACGGTTGGTACCACAGACTTCTCAGGGAGAAGCCGATTGAGCGGCAACAAAAGGTGGATTCCGGTGAGATCCCGATTGTTGGCGTGAATACCTTCCGCTCCGAGAAGGAACCCTACAAGGTGCCCATTTTCAAGCCGGACCCGGCAGCATCACGGGAAATTCAGGCTGAGAAGCTAAGGAAGTTCAGGGAAAAGCGTGATAAAGCAAAACACGCTGAGGCTATGAAGAGACTGGTCGAGGCCTGCAACAGCGACGAGAATGTTTACCCGTACGTTTTTGAGGCGGTGAAAGTAGGTGCCACCTTTGGAGAGGTATCGAAGGCACAGGTCGATGCCTATGGGGTATGGCCCTATCCAATAGGACTCTAAACGGAGCCTGCGATATGGATGAGAGCAAGATTAAGATCCTAATGGTCAAGGCAGGGCTGGAAGGGCACTGGGCTGGGCTGATCGTGGTCAGTAATGCGCTGCGAGATGCCGGCTTTGAGGTCATCTATGGCGGCAACATGACGCCGGCGGAGGTCGCTGCGACGGCTGCACAAGAGGATGTCAACGTAGTGGGGATCAGTAGTCTAACCGCAAACTATATGCTTACGGTTCCCGCAGTCATCAGGGGGCTTAAAAAGCGGGGCAAGGGTGATGTGTTACTGCTCCTGGGCGGGACAATCTATGAGGATGATTTCGATGCGCTCAAGAAAATGGGAGTTGCGGGAATCTTTACCCCGGGAACACCGATGGAGGAAATCGTCAACTTTGTCCGAGAGAAAACCTCGGCTATGGTAAAATAGAGGTCAGCACGCCGAGAAGCCGGCCGATGATAAACGAACGGCTATCTATTTCGATAGCCGTTTGAAATATGATACCAGATTCATCCTTTGGGACTGATTTCTAGAAACTCCAATTTAAGCTGCGCTGGGCAGTAGCCAGAGATATTGATTGAGCGTCACGCGAATATCACTGTTCAGGTCCAGCCCAACGCCCGGCATAACCAAGCGCTGGGATTTGAGGATGGTATCTTGCACGTCAAGATCGCGGCACCACCGGTGAAGGGAAAGGCTAATACAGAGCTTGTCAAGTTCTTGAGCCGGCTCGTCGGGGTGAGCAAGGGCAGCATAACGATAGAACGCGGGCTTACCGGCAGAAGGAAGGTCATCGCTATTGCCGGGCTCGACCGAGACCAGATTATAGAGTGTATAAAGCGGTTGGGGGCGTAATCCCGAGAATGAGAATCCTTCACTTCGCCGATCTGCACCTGGGGGTAGAGAACTATAGCGGGGGCATCAACCCCGAGACTGGGCTCTCATGGCGCCTCCACGGTTTCCTCGCCGCCCTCGATGAGGTTGTGGCATACGCCCTAAACAATGACATTGACCTCGTTCTCTTCTGCGGCGATGCCTATAGGAGCCGTGAGCCATCTCAGACCCACCAGCGAGAGTTCGCCCGCCGCATCTGGAAGCTGGCATCGGCCGGCATTCCCGTCTTCCTCCTCATTGGCAACCACGACCTCCCTAACGCCATCGGTCGCGCCACCACGATGGAGATTTTTCGCACACTGGAAGTTGAAAATGTTACCGTGGCCAATGCCCCAGGTAATTACCGAGTGGAAACAAAAGCGGGGCCTCTTCAGGTGGTGGCCTTGCCCTGGGCGAGGAGGAGCGCCCTGCTGAGCCGGGAGGAGACAAAGAACCTCACCTTCGATGAGGTGAATGAGCGGCTGGAGAGAATCATCACCGACCGCCTCAACCAGGAGGTCGCGGCGCTGGAACAGGGTCTGCCTACCATCCTCGCCGCCCATGTTTCCCTTTCCAATGCCAAGTATGGCTCGGAGCGGGGCATGATAATGGGGCACGATTATGTGCTGTTACAAAGCAATGTGGCAAACCCCGCCTTCGATTACGTCGCCCTGGGCCATATCCATAAGCAGCAAGTTCTCTGCGAAAATCCACCTGTGGTCTACCCCGGGAGTCTCCAGCGCATCGACTTCAGTGAGGAGGAGGACGAAAAGGGGTTCTTCGTCGTTGAGATTTTTCCCAAGAAGCAAGAAAGGCAGGTATCCTTTGAGTTCCATCCGGTGAGGGCGCGGCGCTTCCTCACAATCAGGGTAAATGTCGGTGTCCAGGAGGCCGACCCCACTCAGGCGGTGCTCAGTGCCATTGCCCGCTATGATGTAACCGATTCCATTGTGCGGGTCCAGGTGGCGATCACAGAGCGGCTCGCCGGGCTGCTCAGTGAGGGGGAGATCCGCAGGGCGCTAAAGGAGGCCCACTTCATCGCTGCTATTGCCCGGGATGTGGCGCGGGAGCGCCGTCAGCGGATGGCGGGCTGGTCCGCCGAGGGGATAACCCCTCGTGAGGCGCTCAAGGCTTATCTAGAGGTGAAGAAGCCTGAAGTAGAGCCCAAATTGCTTCTGGACTATGGCGAGAGGCTTATACAGGAGAGCGAATCGGAGGAGTGAAAGGGGTGAGGGGAGCGGGGAGAGCGAAAAAAGCCTATAGTCCAGCCACGATCCTGTCATAGCCCTCAACAATGCTTCTCACCACATCGCCGGCGCTCACGATCCCACCGATCATACCGGCCACCGCACCGCATATCACCTGATCGCGAACAGTATCTCCCTGCTGCATTGCCGCATCCGCTGACTCAGGAGATGGTACGGTTAATAGTTTTTCGGATGAAGCGCCAGCGTTCTCTGTCTCTTGAACATGCTTCGTCAAATCACTTTTTAAGCCCCTGATGGGTACAGATCCCCGCCCGGTGATCACAGTAGAGGTATCGCTGGCTGCTATAATGGCATTTTTGTAGTTTTGGTTAGCAATACATTCATGGGTAGCGATGAAGCGGGTGCCCATCTGCACCCCCTCCGCCCCCAGGGCGAGGGCGGCAGTGAAACCCCGGGCATCGCAGATGCCTCCGGCGGCAAGCACCGGGATGCTCACTGCATCCACTACCTGGGGGATTAGGACAAAGGTGGTGAGCTCATCGGGGCTATTGATTCCCCCTGACTCATATCCCTCAGCGATCACTGCGTCCACACTGTTCTTCTCGGCCCCCTTGGCATGTCTCACCGAGGCCACTACATGGAGAACCCTGACCCCGTGCTCCTTCAGGTAGCTGGTATGAAGAGCCGGGCTTCCCGCCCCCATAGTGACTACCCGAACCCCCTCCTCAATGGCGATATCGATCAGGTTCCGGTTCTCACCGATAAGTTGTATGGAAAAATTCACCCCGAAGGGCTTATCGGTGAGGCTTCTCGCCTTTCTTATCTGGTTCCTGAGGTTCTCGGCGACCTTTCCCCAGTCGGGCTCCCCGGCGTTGGGGCTGATTATACCCAGCCCTCCGGCATTGGAGACAGCAGATGCCAGCTCGGCGTTGGCGATCAGGCTCATCCCCCCTTGAATTATGGGATACTCAATACCCAAAAGCTCGCAGACCCTTGTCTTCTTCACCTATCCTCCCTTTCATTTGGAGATTTACTTTAGACTGGTCACCACCCTGGAGTAGCCCTCAGCAATGCTTCTTACCACATCGCCGGCGCTCACGATCTCATTGATGACCCCGGCGATGGCACCGCAATAGAGCTCGCCTTCTTCCATCTTGCCCTCTAATTGGCCTATTCGCGACGGGGCGAAACCAATGAACGCTAGAAGCTCCTCTGCAGTGGCCCCCTGACGGTCCAGCTCGGCGACCTTTGCCAAGAACTCGTTTTTGAGCCCTCGTGTGGGGGCAAGCCTTCTTCCGGTGACCATTGTCCCTGTGTCGGTAGCGGCTACGATCCCGTCCTTAAAACTCTGGTGGGCGACACACTCATGGGTGGCGACGAAGCGGGTGCCCATTTGTACCCCCTCCGCCCCTAAGGCCAGAGCAGCAACAAAGCCCCGCGCATTGGCGATTCCCCCGGCGGCAACCACCGGGATGCTCACCGCATCCACCACCTGGGGGACGAGGACGAGGGTGGGAAGCTCGTCGAAGCCATTGTGCCCGCCGGCCTCGAAACCCTCGGCAATAACCGCGTCCACCCCGCTTCTTTCTGCGCCCCTGGCCTGCCTTACCGAGGCCATCAAATGAAGAACCGTGATACCAGCTTCCTTCAGGCGAGGGGTGTAAATAGCGGGGTTGCCGGCAGCGGTAGTCACCACCTTTATCCCCTCTTCAATTACTACACCGATCAACTCCTCAATCCCCGGAATCTGCACCACAAGGTTTACCCCAAAGGGCTTATCGGTGAGGCTTTTCGCCGTTCTGATCTGGCTTCTCAGGTTCGCCATCAGGTCATCCTCCAACCTCATCACAGCGTTGGGGCTGATTATGCCCAGCCCTCCGGCATTAGAAACGGCAGCAGCCAGCTCAGCGTTGGCAATCCATGTCATCCCCCCCTGGATTATGGGATACTCTATTCCCAGTAGCTCGCAAATCCTCGTCCTTTTCACAGGTATCCCCCCTTTACCGGCTCTCAGCATTCTATTCGCAGAAGAAGAGCGCTGTCAAGGCGAAGAAGCCCCCGATGTTGACGATGGGGATATGGTGAGGTAGAATTCTATCCGAGGATAAGGAGGGATAATGAAACGTG
>JABUBP010000207.1_pt1 | contig 14967 bp, 7 predicted proteins | sample 7240331 | NCBI WGS metagenome assembly JABUBP01 (sample SAMN07256347, study PRJNA390944) | subsurface metagenome | isolation source: Methane hydrate marine sediment | place: Pacific Ocean: Eastern North Pacific, ODP site 1244 | collected 2002 | reverse complement strand
AAAACTTCTTTAGACGTTCTGCGTCGAACTTAAGCTCCCGGTCGTATGTGTAAATACCATTTACTTCCTGCTCGATGTCGGTAAGCTGCGTGTAACAATAGCCGGCGATGTTGGGATGGTCGGTAAGAATAAGGGTAAGCTTGCCAATCAGCTCTTCAACCTGCTCAGCACTTTTGCCGTATCCCCACCTGTCCCTGTTGTTGCCGGCGGGTTCCCTGGCAGCGTGCTCTTTGGTCCAGAAGGTACCTCCGTATTCATCAACCGAGTATGGCTGTCCCTCGTAAGGCACAGAAATCTTGGAGAAGCAAATAAAGATATTCTGGGCTTCAGGTGCGACCGAAGCATAACGCCGGCGGAACGTCTGGGGGTTCTGGTCATAGTCATGCACGGTGAAAATGTCTGTCTCAACGTGGACGTATCCGCTGGCGTCGTTGATTGGGCGTGTCGGGTCCAATGCACGGGTCAGGTCCACTGTTTCCTGAACGGCACGGCGATGAATCTCAAAACGGGACCTGGCGCCCCCTGCTGTTTCGTTGAACGGTGTCCACGCTACAATTGAAGGATGGTTCAGGTCGCGCATAACCACCTCCCGCCATTCGCGCTGATGGTTGTGAAAGCCCTGTGGATTGGCGAACGAATGGGAGCCGCCCCAGTCACAAAACTCGCCCCAGGTCAAATATCCGAGACGGTCGGCCCAGTAATGGAATCGCTCCTCGAAGACTTTCTGATGAAGACGTGCACCATTGAATCCTACAGCCAGCGAAAGTTCAATGTCGGCCTTGAGCGCCTTATCGCTGGGCGCGGTCCAGATGCCGTCGGGATAAAATCCCTGGTCGAGAACATGCCGTAAAAAGATGGGCTTGTTATTTAGATAAAACTTGTTTCCTTCTATGTGAAATTTGCGAAGGCCGGCGTAGCTGTTCACTGTTTCCTGGGTGCGCCTGCCGGGGCGCCTGCCATGGAGAAGCTCGAACCGGAGTTTATAAAGATATGGGTCGTCCGGACTCCATGGCCGAGGTTTTTTTACATTAAGTATCTGAGCAATGCCGTTGGCTGACTGTGAGCGAACGGAGGTGAGTTTTTTGCCCGTCGCGGAAAAGAGAGTAGCTTGAAACTCAATGCCGCGGCGATAGTTATTAATAACTGGGGTCAGGACAAAGCGGCGATTGTCGAGGTCGGGCACGATGCGAACAGATTCAATGAAACTTTGTGGCCGGGCCTCCAGCCAGACAGTCTGCCAGATGCCTGTAGTCCGCGTATAGACAACGCCGTGCGATTCGAGCCTCCTGCTTTGTTTGCCTGCGGGCTGGACGTCGGAGCGTACGTCATCGAGAGCGCAGACGAAAAGGTCATTCTCGCCGTTGCGCAGCGCATTAGTAATCTCAAAGCAAAATGACGAGCTGCCCCCGTAGTGACGGCCAACGCCGGTTCCGTTGACCCAGGCCCGGCAGTCATAATCGACCGCACCAAAGTGCAGAAATACCCGCATGCCGGCCCATTTCTTCGGAATGGTAAATTTACGGTGGTAACAAACCTCGTTCATAAAGTTTGTATATTCGATGCCTGATAGTTTGCTCTCCGGGCAAAAAGGAACGATGATTTTTTTATCTAATCGTGCGCCGTCCTTTGGCCAGTCCTTCTCAGCACCGGAGAAACCAAGGTCGAAACCAAAGTTCCATTGGCCGTTCAGGTTCAGCCAGGTATCCCGGTAAAATTGGGGCTTGGGATGTTCCGGGCGGGGAATTTGTTTCGGTGTTTGTCCTGTGCTATTTGCCGCAGTAGCTGTAAGGAACACTAACAGCAACAACATATAGCGGGACTTTTCAACCCAATTCTTAAACAAACCAGTACCTTTCATAATCTCTCCTTTCAGCAACCATTCATAGCTCTTATCTGGAATAAAGCAACTCAGTACTAATACCAATCATAAAGATTAAATGCGCCCAGCAGTAACCAACTATATAACCGCAAGGGCAATTACCGCTCCCTTACGGTCGCGGCTCTGTTTTATGAAGATTATAACGTGCTGGAATTGATATGCAATTGGTTTTCAATGCCCATCTTTACTTTGAGTCGAAGTAGTCGATGAGTGCGTACGCCTCATTGTTAAGTTTCTTCATGTCCTCAAGCAGCGTAACATACGGCTTATACTGATAGTTAATTATTCCTTTATTTGAATCGCGGTTGGATGGGTCAGTGCTCAAATCTTCCGGGTTATTGTCTCTGAACTTAAACCAGTGCCAGCCGACGCAGCATTTGGATTCGAGCAGCCCCATTGTGAAATGCTGATAAAACCGGCCTCTGTCCTTCTGCGTCGGGACCAGCCATCCTGCACCGGAATTGTTTGGCATGCCAGAATCATGTCCTTTTGCGTAGAACTCTGTAATCATAAACGGTTTGCCCGATTCCCGGCTCCACATCGCCATCCTCTCCGGGTCCGGCCCCCACGCACCATAACAGTTGACCGCCACCACATCCAGATACCTTCCGGCTGCCCTGAATATATGCGGCAGGCGAAGTGCCCTTCCGTGGAACCTCGAACCGAGACACAAATGGTTCGAATCATACTTGCGAATGGCATTCGTAGTTATCCGGTAGTACTCCTCGAACGCATACACAATAAAAGCCCGCCTGTCTGTATCAGTTATGTCTTTTGGTGACGCTTTTTTTCCTTTTCTTTTATCGAGCCATTTTTTGGCTGCCTCGCAGCCATATCGAAGGTCCGGATTGTTCATATCAAGCTGCAGGGACCTGTCCAGCATATCAGAGACAACGGGCATCTCATTATCCGAAAAGTGTCCTATCAGCCACGGGTCGTCTTTGGTTGCTGAAAGCTGCTTGGCGTATTCATCGCAAAACTTTTCAAAATCCGGGTGAAATACCGGAATACATCTGTTAGGGTATCCGAGATGTCCCGGCTCCTGCCAGACAAGCTTCTTAGACCTGCCGAACGAGCCCATGAAATTCCACGAAAGTGTGTATGCCAGCCGGTGCGATGTTGTCCGCAGAAACTCTGCATCCGACCATCCGCCGATTCCATTAAAGCCATGTTCTGCAAGAAGCAAGGTAGTAAACTCAGCCCATTTTTTCCACGTGCCGAATTTTTCTTTAGCCGGTTTTTGGCTTATCTGGGAACGTCCCCTGCGCACGGAACATACGCCGATATGAACGAACAGATTACCCTCAGGGTCAACGAGCCACCATCTGTCTGCCACCTTCTTTGGGTAAAAATAACCTTTTGCCTCGGCCTTGCTGTCAACCCTGCCGCCATATTTGCTGTATGGGATTTTCTTTGAATCCGGTTGGAAACCGTCCAGCAGCTCTATTGTACGGGTATCGCGCAGCTTCCACTCTTTGTCTGCTGGCTTCCTCTTGACCGGCACCTTGATATACTTTTGCTCGGAAGCTTTCCTGCTCTTACTTTCGGCCTGAGTCAGCTCGCACAAATTTCCTGTCGTACCCAAAAACAATCCAACGAGAATCAAAGCATAAAAAATCCTGCGCATTTTTAATCAATCCAATCGCACTTCTATTGTTTTCTTTTTGCTTTTATCGAGCTGGAAAGTGCCGGTTAGTTTTTGGTCGCCAATGCGTACGGCAACTTCGTATTGTCCGAAAAAACCACGGAAGCGTGCTGTGCCTTCTGCCTTAACTGTCGTTTCGATTTGCGTCCACCATTTGCCTTTTATGAGCTTCTCTAATTCTTCGTAAGCAGGCTTAGGTGTCATATCAGCCCGCACAAATCCGGCAGGCGCTCGCTGCCATGCACCCTGGTCGGTGAAGTCCCACCAGGTAATGGCCTCAACGGCAGGATGCGAAAAGAGGACACGATAAAACTCAGCCACGTGTTCAGCCTGGCGTTTCTCGCCATCCGGCGTGGTGGTCCATCCCGAGCTATTCCTGGGACCTGAAATGACAGTCGTCTCGGTGAAATGCAGGGGTTTTCCAAATTTTGCGAACCGCTCGCAAGCTGCCCATGTGCGCTGTGCTCCCCAGTATCCGCCGTGCATATGTGATTGTATGCCGATAACGTCGTAAAGCGGTTGTCCGCTGTCATCGACCAATTGTGAAATTACCTTCTCGGCATAAGACGGGTCGGTTCGGTAGTCGTTGATGAGTAAAGTGGCTTTGGGATTGGCCTTGCGCGCACTCTTGAACGACTCGCGAACGTATGCCCCGACGCCCATTTTGCGGATGGCCTCGGTCAATATTGGCGCACGCTCCTTGCACCCGGGGCGGTCGTAATGTGTTGCCTCGTTGACTACATCCCAGATATCGATTTGGTTTTTGAAGCGTTGGACACAGCGCTCTACCCTTTTGAGTTGTAATTGCATCGCTGAATCTGGGTCCTTGGGGAGCCAGGGTGGCTGGGCGTAATTCCAGGCCAGCGGGTGCCCCTTGGTCGTTATGTTCTGGGCCTTGCACCAGCGGACAATCTCCTCGGTGCGGGCGTCGTCCGGCTGGCCGCGTTGTCGCTCATAATTCCACCAGTAGAAAGGTAGCGTAGCAAAATTCAGCAGCGCAGCAAAACGTTCCGCATAAGCAGCGTTATCATCCGCTGTCCTGCATCTGTTCAGCTTGAAGATATTGCAGCCGAAAAGAAACTTGTGCCTCTTTTGTTCTATACTCACAATTGAACCGCTTTTAAGCGATTTGCCATTTGGCCCAAGAAGTCTCAAGGCTGCACTACCCATACGGTATTTCTCAATGCGGGTATCGACCTCGTCCAAAATCCGATCTTTTTGTTCCTGAGCGGTGAGCAAAGGCATTGGCAAAACCAACGAAGCCGCACCCAATCCTGTGGCTTTAAGAAAAGTTCTCCGATTCATAAGATTCGCCTTTCGTACGAGTTTTAGAAGAAAAACCCCGCACCAATTGAACCCACAACCAAGCTTGTTTAGAGTCCGTGAATGCTGTGGACTTACACCAAAGGACAATTGGTGCGGGGCTAAATATAAGATTGTGTTTGTTTATACGGCCTCATCGACCATTTTAATTTCTTTGAATCTGCAAAAATACTCAAGCTCTTTGGTAATGTCACCATAGCATGTCTGTCGATGCAGTCCGCTCGACCAGTTTTTCCAGAGAGTCTCTACATCACCGTCCACCTTGACCGTAATCTTGGTTCGGCAGCCTCTGTCTATATCGGGGGCGTCGATGACCTCGCCTGTGAAGTATAGCAAATTATCAGTACCAACCAATAACGCTTGAGTAACTTTTTGGCCGATGCGCATAAATACCTGCGGCACGACTCCTTCCCTTCGTTCCATAACCGTTCGCAGCTTGTACGGAGCGGCCGGCCCATCGGGACCATCCATTTTCGTTGTTCCCAGGCAGTGAGCTAATATTATGCTGTTGTTGGATTCATCTACCGTAGGGTCACTGATAAAGCCGGGCTTACCTGAGAGTCCCTGTAATATTATATGGGTCATAGCGCACCGTAAATCTGATTCACAGATACCGCCTAATCCCATATTGTTAAGTCTCGTAAAGCCGAGACAGGGATAAGCAGGCAGTTTAATGGTTTTGTCCCACATAGTGCCGTAACAATCAATGGTCATCACGGTCGCATCTTCGGCGTCCAGCAAATTTTCCAGAGCCAGTGCCAGCTTGCAGGATTTGAATATGTCTGAGGTGGAAGGCTCTACAACTTTAACCGCTTCTTTAGTCCACCGCTCGGTTTCGGCCTTTGCTCGTCTGTCGCTCACGGCGTTATAGGCATCGACTACCTGTTCCAGGCCGATTCGTTTGATTTCTGTACCGAATTTGTTTTTCATAGCGTTAGCATATCCGGTGAACGAGCGGTTTGTGACGTTAAGAATCTTGGCCTCTCTTAAATGATGAATCGCACGGAAAGGTCTTATCGCAACAGCTAATTGTTTGTAATCACTGGTGAGCATACATTCCATCTTGGCTCCGAGCGGTTGTTTTTGCAGACCGCCGAATCCGGTCCATCCGTGTCCGGAGTATGGGACAGCGAAAACCACTGTAGGCTTACCTACGCTGAGAATCTCATTTAGAATCGACCTTACTCCCATGCTGAGGTGAATCACCAGGATACCGTCGGCTTCTTTCAATATGCTTTTGAAGGGGCCAACCTGATCGGCAGAAGTAATCAATCTATCAACAACAAACTCTACATCGGACAACTCGTCTTTTAGTTTTGCAAACTCGGATTCATAGAATCGGATTTCCTTCCTGAAATCCAGTTTCGGCTTGGGCCAGAGACCACCCGAAGTGCCAATGTAAATTCTGGCCACTTTGACTTTTGTTCCTCTGCAGCCCGGGCTTATAAGTCTGGAACCTTTTGGATTTGCACCGAATGCTAAGATGCCCGAACCGCCGAGACACAGAGCGCTTCCCGCCGCTGTCAATTGTATAAATTCTCTTCGATTGATTTTGTTGTTCATTGTAACCTCCTTTTCATAGTTTTGTTGAGTCTTTTGCCAAACGCAAGCGTGTAAACCTGCGGTTTCACCGCAGACTAAATATCTGCTTTCGAAAAGTTGGTGTATTTTACCATGAGTAATTTTGTTTGACCAGTATTAAATTTGACTAAAACGACGCTGTTTTCGCCCATATTGATAAACTCTTTGCCTGTTAGGTGGCGAAGAAGAGACTTTTATTTCATTTCAGATAAATGCACTCGGGCCCACAGATGATTTATGTTTAACTCAAGTGCTTTCTCAAACTCCGCCTTGGCCTCTGCTTGCATACCTTTCCCTAAGTATGCCAAGCCCAGCAGGTAATGGGTATTTGCCATTTTAATATTATGGGCTTGTTCTTCTCCAAACTTCGCAAAGAACGTCACGGCAGGCCCCGTCTTTGCAGACTCTTTCAATTCGTCGAATGTCCTCTTCGCCTTATCTTCTTGCCCAAGTTTCTTAAAAGCCAAGCCCTTATAGTAGCTGAACTCTGACCGGCCAACCTCTACGGATGCCGATTTTTCAAAATACTCTCTGGCTTTTTGAGTATCACCTAAGGCCTCATAGGCAGTCCCTATAAAAAAGTGGGTTTGGCAGGTCCTCCTGTCACGTTTTGGTCTTCCTACTTCCAAATTTTCAGGGTATTCGAGTGCCGCTTCAAAATCTTTAAGTGCCTCCAGATATCTTTTGCCCTTAAGCTTCTTTTGACCTCTCAATAGGTGGGCATCGACATATATGTTATGAATCCGCCCCCCGCCTTCCCAGGTATGGAAGTGACGGCTGGTAAGTAATTCGATCGCCCGGTCATATTGCTGCAATAGCACACAGAGAGAGATTTCCCGTGAAAGAGCATCATCACGTTTGATTACCGTTCTATGGTTCTCTTCCAAAAGCTTGAGTCTTTTCTGAGGTAACACCCCCCCCGCCTCATAAAGGAGGTCCAATTCATAATAGACCCTTGGGTCCTTTTTATCACAGGCTACTGCTTTTTCCAAACCGGCAATGGCTTTGGGAACATTATTCTCTGTCCTCGCATAGACTAATCCAAGATTCCGATGTACGGTTGCAAAGCTATCATCCAAAGCTTGTGATTTTTCCCATTCTTTTATTGCCCTTTCCGGTTGATTATCATAAAGAAGATTTCCGAGATAATAAGGAGCAAGCGCATCCGATGGATTATCATTAATAGCACTACTGAGCACATCTATTGTCTCTAAGCGAAATGGGAAACAATAATCCGGGGGCATCCCGCTTGCAGTGCGGTAGTACCTGGAAGCCTTGTTAGTGTTTCCCTTTTTCTGACAAAAATAGCCAAGATAATAATAGAGCATCGGGTGAGTGCAGGCCTCTTTTTCATTGGAATCCACCAATAATCGCAGGCACTGGATTGCTTCATCCCATAAACCACAATTGCCGTAGTCAACAGCCGTTTCCAGATAAGACTGTACTTCGCCCCGGCTCTTTATCTTTAAGGTGTTCAAAGCTTCTTTTGCATCTCTTTTCAATCCTGCGGCTTTTTTTGCCAGATAAAGCTCATATCCAGCCCAAAAGTCAAGTGTATCTAAGGCCAAAGTGTTTGAGGCTACTTTAGTCGCTTCTTTAAATCTCCCCAATCGTCTCAACACCGCAGACTTCAGGTTCAACGCCTTTGCGTTCCAGGCATTTGTTGCAATTGAGCGGTTGATGTGTTTCAAAGCAGTCTCAAAGTCTCCTCTTGTGCAGTCGATTTCAGCCAGATGGTAATAGCCGGCTGTATGAAATCCGGAACTCCACGTCGCTTTATATAAGGCGTCATACGCAGCATCGTATTTGCCCTGAAACTTCAAAGCCAATCCCAGATAGTAGTGGGCCTGACCGCTTTTCGGGCTGGTATAGTTTTTCGTGAGCCGTTCGATAGCTTGATTGAGTTTATCTTCCGCCTCTTTGAACATTCCCCGCTTGCAGTATAGGATACCAAGCTCCGTGTTGACCCGAAAGTCCCCCGGGTCTCTTCTTAATGCTTCTTCATAATAGGGATATGGCTCAAGAGCTGCGCTGTGAAATTGATCCAGACGCTGGCCAGTGAGATATAGCTCTTCAACTGTTTTGATATCTTCGGGGGCCGGGTCCTAGGCGGACGTTCCACCCGCTTGGGCATCGGAGCCCCTTCCTTCTCAACCGGCTTGTACGATATGAGCTCTTCGTTAGTAGAGGACAGCAGTGAAACTCGCAAATCTTTCTCTCTCACACCGGCGGCAAGAGCAATCTCTTTGCAGAATGGTCTGTCCGGCCTTATGTTTATCCGCTGCTTGAAAATCACCTTATCATCAGCAGTCAGCAGCGCCAGTGCATTTTTGTAGGCTGATGTTGTGTTGAATCCTATTTTGGCGGTATTTTTCTCTGTTACCTCCAGATTAACAGCGGCCTTGAGGTTGGCGTTTTTCACACTTGCTATTTTTCGGATAGGATACCAGTACTCCTTAATGATTTTGACTTCATAAGGCTGTATCCAGCTATAATCGGGTTGATTGTCTGAGTACGCTCCGGCCATGATTTCTATATAAGGGCCGTCGGTTTCCGTCAGGATTCTGTCCCACATTTGGCCACGAGGACCCGGACCCCATTCCCACAATTTTTTCCCCGGGGCAATGTGATGATTGGCCACATAAACAGTACCTGCTTGTCTCCCATGGTCATAGCCTGCAAAAAAGTCGTCTGTATAGTTCCACGCAAAGAACGATATTGGCGATGGATGATTCTTCCACCAGCTTAGGTCCACCCCTCTTGTATAATCCACCCCTGAGTAAAACTCGTTCGAAATCGGCCAACGTGCAAACTGGTTCTTCCCGTGGTAAGTAGCGTACTCCGTGCTCGGAGGAAAGATTACCTGGTAATTTTCATTTGCATGGACCGCAACATTTGCCCAGCACAGAATAGAATTAACAAACGGCGTCCGATTAATAATCTTAATGGTCGCTTCCATATAGGATTTTTCAGGGAAGACGGTTAAACCTATCACCCATTTCATTCGATGCCGAAGCTCTATCTCGCCTACCCACACGGTCTTACTGCCATCAGGATTCTCCTGCAGCGTGTAGTCAACAGGCATAAAAGTTGTCGCTCTGTGGTGGTGAGGGATGCACCATTCTATCCCCCCGGAGATCCACGCGCCGAGCATTCCTATAAGGGCCGGCTTGATTACGTGCTGGCGATAAAGAAAATCATAGTTGTTCGTTTTGTCTAACGCGGAAAAAACGCGACCACCGATTTCCGGAAGAACACAAATCTTCACATATTCATTTTCAAGGTAAACGGCCTGGTAAGTTTTATCCTTACGGCTGTCGGTCAATACATCCAGCATCGGATAAGGATATACCCGCCCTTGTGCCCCTTGATATCTCCTGCCGGTATAGAACCTTGGATTTGGGTCTGGTTTACCCACCTCATAAGTAGGAATCACCAGCGGCTCTTCCCATATCTTCGCAGTCGAAGCTGCCAGAGTCGGTGTGATTGAAAAGTACGTTAATGAAGTCAATAATAAAATCGCCCTGGTAAAACGTTTTTGGCCTGCCATTTGAATCCTCCTAACGTTTTCAAATCTTTAAAAGGTCGGCATATTTTACCATTAACGATTTTGTTTGTCCCGTATTAAATTTGACTACTACGACGCTGTTTTCACCCATATCGTTAAACTCTTCGACTCTGCCAAGGCCGAAAGATTTGTGTCGTACTAATTGGCCTGGGTCAAAATGAAATACAGTTTGGGTGATTTGGTCATTATCATCGTAATATTCGTCTTCTTCAGCTTGTTCGGTAATCTCCCGGCCAAGTTCGAAAAGAAACTGCGACGGTATTGTTCGCAGCATCTGGCCTCGCACGGTCCGGTATCGGGCGTAACTAATATTCAAGCCGGTTTTGGCACGGGTTATACCGACAAAAAAAAGTCTGCGTTCCTCTTCCAGCTCGTCCTGGTCTTTACTTGCGTTACTTCTTTCGTGAGGCAATAAGCCATCTTCGAGGCCGACGATGAAGACATTTTCAAATTCGAGTCCCTTTGCGGCGTGCAGGGTCATCAGTGCAAAGCGATCGGTGGAGGTGTCGTACGCATCAGTGTCGCTGAAGAGAGATATTTGCTGAAGATAATCGACCAAAGAGGGCTCCTCTGCCTGCTGGTCATATTGCCCAACGGCGTTTATCAGCTCGTTGATGTTTTCCAGTGCGTTTTCGCCCTCGGGGCCGGCGGCTCGGAGAGATTTCTCTAATCCCGATTCGACAAAGACACGTTCGGCAAGCGGTGCGACCCGGCCGGAGATGTCTTTTTTGAACTGTTCGAGCATATTGGCAAAGACAGCGAGCTTAGCCTTTGCGGCCTTGGAAAGAGATTCGATATGCTCTGTCTTCTTCAGCGCTTTAAAAAGATTGATTCGGTTGCGGGCGGCGTAGGCACGAACTCTATCTGTTGTTACCTTTCCTATACCGCGAGCGGGTGTATTTATGATGCGCAGCAGCGCGATTTCATCATCAGGATTGACAAGGATTTTTAAATAGGCAAGGAGGTCACGGACTTCCTTTCTCCTGTAGAACTCCACGCCTCGGACAACCTGATAAGGTATCTTATTCTGGACAAATGCCTCTTCGAGCACACGGCTCATAGCATTGACACGATAGAATACGGCCATATCTTTGAGACAGACGCCTTCTTTAGTCAGCTCTTTTACCTGTCGGGCAACGGCCTGGGCCTCTTCGGTTTCATCCTCGAAGACACCTACGACGACATCCCCGGCAGGCGGCTTTGTCGGGATAAGCTTCTTTTCTTTTCGATTCCGGTTAAATGCAATCAAATTGTCGGCCAAAGCGAGGATGTTTGCGGTACTGCGAAAATTCTCTTCGAGTTTGACAATTGTGGCGTTGGGCCAATCTTTTTCAAAGGCCAATATGTTGCGGATGTCGGCCCCCCGCCAGCGGTAGATGGACTGGTCCGGGTCGCCGGTTGCGCAAATATTGTTGTGCTGCGAAACGAGGGCTTTAGCGATTTTATACTGGGCGTGATTCGTGTCCTGGTATTCGTCGATTAACAGGAATTTGAAACGATTGCCAAGCTCGCGGCAAACATCAGGACAGTCCCCCAATAAAAAAGCCGTCTTCATCAGTAAGTCGTCAAAATCCAGGCCGTTTCGTTCGCTCAGGATACGCTGATAACCCAGATATATTCCAGATAATGTCTTAGAGAAAAAATCGTCGGCGATGTTCTTGAGAGATTCAGCATCTATCAGCTTGTTTTTCAGGGTGGAAATCGCATCGAGCATTCGGGCAGGAGAAAAGTTGGTCGTATCAAGCTCGCAATCTTTAATAGCCAGTTTGATACATCTGGTCTGGTCGGCAGCGTCATAGACACTAAAGCTGGAGTTTATACCCGCTTTGTCCGCATATCGGCGAAGAATTCTGACACATAACGAGTGATAGGTGCTAATATGCGCACCGGCACTGGCACCAAGGGCAAATGCCCTTTGGCGCATCTCCTCGGCGGCCTTGTTCGTGAAAGTTATTGCGCAAATATTGTATGGCCGAATGCCTGAATCAATAAGTGCTGCAATGCGATATGTGATTACGCGGGTTTTACCGCTGCCGGGCCCGGCAAGAACAAGCAACGGCCCTTCAACATGAAAGACAGCTTTTCTTTGCGAAGGGGTTAATTGTTGCAAAAGTGTATCGTCCATAACTGAGACCGGCCGCCCCGCACCGGTCAGGCGTTTACTAATTTCTTTACCAGTCCTAAGCTCAAAGGGTGCAGGGTCATTTTGATTGTTCTGATTCTTCCCTGAGTTTTTCCCTCTCGGCTTCTAATTGTCTGAAAAGCTCCGGCTTTTCGATTTTTATCCGGCTGAATAAACTCTCTCTTAAGTAAAGAGGATATAGCTCGTCGTAAATAAAGTCACGCAGCGCAAAGTATCTTAACAACTTAAAGTCGGGCAGGTCAATCCTGTTTTCATCGCTATATTTTGACTGGTAATAGTCATAAACTTGTTTCGCCATTTCTTCACTGTAGAACGACCCATCGTCATCACGAATTGCATATAAGTAATAACTTTCCCTCAACATCATAAGTATTATTTCTTTTGCGTCATTTATTCCTATGTTCTGGAGTTCCTCGTAGAAACGCTTCTTTACGTAACCATCAACGGCAGGATTTTTAAATTCATCCAGGGGATACAGTTTTCTTAGTTGATTATAAATTTTTTGTGCCCGGGGTTTGTGTCCCGACTGATAGAAGGAAAGTGTAGCATTCTTGAGCATATTGCGGTGACCATTCTGAAGGGATTCATACCGGCCTTTGTCTTCGCCGTCTTTGTATTTTTCGAGAACTGCCAGCCAAGAATTGTTGTATGACTCGAACATCCTCAAATCCGGTCGCATAAATACTTCTTTGTATATCCGCGTCCCAGCTTGCTGTGAAAAATCCTGCGCGGATGCCGGAAGCGATAGCTCGTAGATGAATATTTTGCCGTTACGGAAGAGGTTCTGCAAACTATGACCTACGATGCGGTCAGTGTTGACTTCATTCGTCTCAATTTCCCGGTCCTCTTCTTTCGCAGCTATTTGCAGACCTTTGACGGCCCAGTAAATTGCGTGACTATCGGGATGTCGCCAATCTAAAGGCAAATGTGTATTCGGGTCGCTCCAATCGATAGGGCCGTAAGTTCTGTTTACCTCCCGCATTAAAACCGGATCAAGTTTCCAGGCTTTACGTAACTGCCAGGCCCTGGCGAAAATATCAAACTTATCGAGGGCTTCTTTACCTCTGAAATCGTCTATTGTCTTACCGGCAGCGGGATTGAACCTGAGGGAGTTTTGCCTAAGAGATAGATAATTGCTCACAAACTCATCGTTATCGGAAAATGCGTTGTCGGCTGATTTTAGTGCCTTGATTAGCAAGGCCACATTCGGGTCCTTGATAATTTCCTGCCAGCCGAGAGGCGCTTCGGCAAGTGCATCGAAATACGGGTTGTCTGCAGAACCGAGCAGCGGTTCCATCGCTAAAGCCAATTGAAGCTTGTAATATTTGTGTGCGTCATCTGAGACACCGCCTATTTTGTGCTGGAATATTCTGCCGAGCTCACGGTAAAGCGTAATGTTTTTGAGCTTATATTTATCGATGGCCTCGTCGCGAAGCAGCTCGTAACCGTTTTTGACCCATTGCCATCTTTGGTCCGGCTGGTTTGCAGGTATAGCGACAGAGATGTTATAAGCCATATTCCAGGCGTGGAACTCCCAGACCGATGCGAACCGAGGCTGCAGGATGGTTATCAATTCTGCAAGCTGCCTTGCGTCGAAGAACTGTCCTTCCTCTTTTAGCTTATCGGCCCGCATCCATAAGATATCTACGACCAGGCCGCGAAAAGCGCCCGTTGCGGCTGCTGCAAATATCAGTGAAGGAGGAATGTTCTCAGGCTTGTCGATTATCAAATCCATGTCCTCACGCCGGCGATTTATGGAATCAAGCTGCATGCCGGCGCCGATAAGCAAACCAACCGCAAGAACTATACAAACAAACAAGATTGTTCTGTCGTGCAAACGCATTAAAGAAAGCTCACTGTTCACAGTTGATAGTTCATAGGCTACGAACTATGAACTAAAAACCACGAACTAAATTATAATTTTTGCAATTTCTCGATAACTGAAAATAACCAAGGCAAGAACCAGCAGCAAAAACGCTTTAATACAAACCATAACGGCGGCGCATCTGGCCAATAAAGACCAGCTCAATAATCGCGCAGGAACCAGGAACTTTGTAGGGTTGAATTTATCAAACTGCGGCAAAAGCCAAATTATCCACTTGATAGTGTAAGAATAAATCACACTAATGTTTTCACTCAGGAAGTTAAAGGATTCGATAACAAAACCACTGACGCTTGCCGTGGCAAAAAGCACAAGGCAAAGCAGTATTGCCACAGGGAACGACAGGAAAGTTGAAGCTAATATGCCTAAGCACGCTAAGAAAATCAACCGAAACAGTATCAAAAGAACAGCCCTTACGAAATTGCCGGTGAAAGTATCGGCTTTATAGAGCACCATTATACAGTCCGGCGGAAAGATAACGGCGGTGTTGTTCAGAGGAACGTTAAAGAATCCAACAGCCAGATAGCCGTCTTTCGCCACCGCGTCGGCGGGGACTTCTATCTCACGAAATTCTCGAACAGGATCCTTACGTTCAAAAATGTATGGAAGGGTTTCGGGCTTCATACCGGACCTAATTTGTCGATAGTCACCTACAGTCCATAGGCCGTAAACTTGCGAGTCGGGAGGCGTTACAGGGACATCGTATTTAAATCTTATAAACAAACGCTCGTTTGAGCCCCGAGGTTTAACGTTATTGAATTCCCAAAGCAGCTCGTAACCAACCGCAGCAGCTCGTTTCGAAAGTTGCTGCTGCCTGGTAAGCTCGGCGATGATTTCATCATGCGGGACATTGGGGGGCAATTCGTTGCGTATTTCAAGTTTCTTGTAGATATCCTCGACCTCCTGGGAAACATTGACTTCGGGGACGGTTAAAGCGGCCCGCGCG
>JABUBP010000206.1_pt1 | contig 14974 bp, 14 predicted proteins | sample 7240331 | NCBI WGS metagenome assembly JABUBP01 (sample SAMN07256347, study PRJNA390944) | subsurface metagenome | isolation source: Methane hydrate marine sediment | place: Pacific Ocean: Eastern North Pacific, ODP site 1244 | collected 2002 | reverse complement strand
ACCGGGGGTACCGCATCAAGGATTGATCCGGCAGGTCAGGTCAAGTCAGTGAAATCAGGTTGTTGGCATCCCTGACTTATGGTGAATTAGGGAGTAGGGGCGCCGCACTTGATCTGGATATTAAGTATCAGATTCATAAAGGTTTTGGTTTGTTACTGAAAGGTGGTTGGAAAGACGACGGTTACCTTTTTGGCAGGCGTCTGTAGCAATCTACAACGCTTTTTTACTGGTATCAGTTATCGATATTGAATCCCATGAGGGGGAGCCCATGCCCGACCGTGGGCGTGCCTCCACCACGCAGGTGCCTGGTGCGGGCCTGAGCAGTTTTCCGCAGGGATTTTCAGTGATGTGGGATTTATTATGTTATCCGGGTACTTAATTAATAACTTTTCGGGTGAGTCGATCATCGGAGCAGATCAAGTGCGAACCATAATAGGTTTTTTTTCGACACAAAGGAATATAAAGTGACTAATAAAATGGACCGTCGTCAGTTTCTTGGTACTGCAGCCCAGGTGAGTTGCGGGTGCGTAATGGCTGCCGGTTTTATGGGTTGCGCAGCTTTTACCAGGCAGCCTGGCCGTCAGGAAGGAGAAGCCGCTGCTGAAGGAGAAACCATTGCGGAAGCGTCCATCGCGACGGCTTATTGCGGTCTTTATTGCGCAGCATGCCCGCATTACCTGGCGTCGATCGAAGATCCTTCGCAAGGGTGTCCTGGCTGTAATCAAGGCGAAGTGCGTTACAAGTGTTCGATTAAGCCGTGCGCAGTCGAGAAAAACGTCAATTCCTGCGGCGAATGCGATCAGTTCCCTTGTGAGAATACGATAAAGTTCCATGGTAGCGGAAGGGATATGTCCCTGGTCGCTGAGAAGAATTGTTACCGGGTCCGTGAAATTGGATATTCAGACTGGCTTGAGGAGCAGGCGAAACGCTGGTCCTGTGAAAATTGCGGTTCAGGCTTCTCATTCAGTGATGAAGCGTGTCCCAGCTGCAAGGTGGATGTTTATTCCTTAGCAGAGGAAGCGGCGGCCTATCGCGAAAAATAGCAGCTCCGGAGACTTCGTACCCCGTGCGAGGTTATAGAATCCGCCCTCCGGCATAATTCACAGTCCGACAGCTGGCAGATGGATTCGCTCAGCAGAATGATCCAAATAATAAGCCCCTGGCCTTTGCTGGCCAGGGGCTTATTGGTTGTGCGATGCTTGGGAGATTGGCCGCTTACAGGTAGGGCCGCAGGAAGATGCTGCGGGACTTGTGCTGCAGGCGGCGGATAGCCTTCTCCTTGATCTGCCGCACCCGCTCCCGCGTGAGGTTGAATTCCTCCCCGATCTCGTTCAGGGTCAGGGCGTAATCCTGCTCAATCCCGAAGTACATCTTGATAACGTCCCGCTCGCGATCCTTGAGCGTAGCCAGGGCCGCCTTGATTTCCTCACTCAGGGAATCGTGGATGAGGGTCGTGTCCGGCTCCGGAGATTCGGGATCGGGGATGACGTCCATGAGCGAATTGGAGTCGGTGTCGGAGAAGGGCATGTCCAGGGACTGGTGCCGCCGGCTGATCTGAATAGTGTGGGCCACCTCGTGGGGTTCCTTATCCACGTGCTTGGCAATTTCCTCAATCAGGGCTGGGCGTTCGTACTGGTGCTCCAGCTCTTCGGCGGCCTTCACAATCTTGGTGATATCGCCCTGCCGGTTAAGCGGCACCCGCACCATGCGGGAATGCTCGGACAGCGACTGTAGAATGGACTGGCGCACCCACCACACGGCATACGAGATGAACTTGAAACCCCGGGTCTCATCAAACCGCTCCGCCGCCTTGATAAGTCCCAGGTTACCCTCGCTGATGAGGTCCTCCAGCGGACGACCCTGACCCTGGAACTTCTTGGCCACACTCACCACAAACCGCAGGTTGGACACGATAAGTTCCTGCTGAGACCGCCGGTCCCCCTTCTTGATCCGCTGGGTTAGCTCGATCTCCTTCTGCGGCTTAAGGGGTTCGAACTTGCTGATCTCGGCCAGGTAGTTTCCGAGAGCACGATTGGAATCACTTCCCATGAATGTCTTTAATTACTCCTTTTTTTTCAACACTAACGCCGGTTTTCTCTCTTCACTCCATTCTGAAAACCGAAGCCTGAACTTCATCAAAAGGCGAATTGTTCCCATAGGGATGAACAAAGAGCAAACCGCCCTTCACGTCAAACGGTTCTCAACTGCACAAAAAGCTTCTAATAGGACCCAAAACAGACCTCAATGCTACGGATAAATTTCCCCTTTGTAAAGCATAGTTCCTGGACGGCTTGTCCTCACCCCTTACGGTAGTCATAGCCAATTCTCCGGCTAATCAGGCTGACCAGATGAAGTTGGCCCTCTGGCTATAGCCCTATCCTGGCCGTACCCCTCTGAGCCCTGGGCGTACCCGCCTCGGGGAGTCCGGTAACCAACCCTGGCCGTACCCGGCACGGGGGAGCCGGGCAAGACCCCTTTTTCCCTTGCATTTCTCTACTGAAGCCATGAACTTTTTTGATGAATTGCTATCGAAAGGCATCCCCTATGTTAAAACGACTCCCTACCTTTGCGCTTCTTCCCATGCTCATACTCCTGCTGATGGGTTGCGACGAGAAGCCTGAGCGGCATCTTGATCTGGGTTTGTGGTACTACCAGAAGGGCCTGGTGGACGATGCCATCCTGGAATTCAAGGAGGTGATACGCCTGCTGCCCTCGGACCCCCGCCGCCTGACAAGACGCGAGTTGGATATAGTTGCTCGGGCGCACTACAATCTGGCAGTGGCATATGCCAAGAAGAAATGGTACGAGCTGGCTCTGGTGGAAGCGGAAAAGACTTTCGAGCTGCGCCCAACACCGGAGAATTACAATCTCCAGGAGCTGATCCGCCAACGAAAGGATCTGGAGTCGTTGAGCTCCGCATCCAAAACCGCACCCGGCTAGCTCTCCATGCTCACGCTGGACTCGGTTTGGAAGTCCGCACCCGATCAATCACAAACATATATTCTTCGGGACTGTACCTACACCTTCGAGGCTGAGCGCATTTACGCCATCCTGGGGACCTCCGGAGTAGGTAAAACGACCCTGCTGAGAACCCTCAACAATCTGGCTCCTGTTGATAAGGGCCGCATCCTGCTGCGGGACCGGGATATAGCCATGCTCCACCCGGGAGAAGTGCGGCGGAGTGTCAGCATCCTTTTCCAGACTCCCGCCTTTGTGGGGATGACCGTGGCCGAGAACCTGGCCTTTGCCCGGCGCTTCAGCCGGCGTAACGAGGTAGACTTCACCACGCTGCTGGAGCGGGTTCACCTGGATCCCTCCTTCCTGAATCGCCCGGTTGCCAACCTGAGCGTCGGCCAGCAGCAGCGGGTCTGCCTGGCCCGCACCCTGGTTACCCGGCCGGAAGTGCTGCTCCTCGATGAACCCACCTCAGCATTGGACGATAATACCGCCGGACACATCCTGGAGCTGGTCGGGGAGATCAGCGGCAGAGAAAAGCTGCTCACCATTTTCGTAACCCATCGCAGATCGCATGCCCGCAAGCTGGGCCAGGTTGTCCTGGAACTCGCGGACGGAAAGCTGAAGGAGCTGTCGTAGTGGCGCTCTTTCAGCTCAGCTTCGGGGACGTCGCCCTCTCGCTGATCCTCATGGCTCTGGCAATTGCCCTGTCGCGCCTCCAGGGACTGGGGATTGAGAAGAACCTGGCTATCGGGACGGTTCGGGCTTTCGCCCAACTGACCCTCATCGGGTTCGCCCTCAAGGTCCTGTTCCAGGTGAATTCGCCCTGGCTCCTGCTGCTGGTGTTGATCGTCATGCTCTCCGTGGCCAGCTACGAGAGCGTGCGGCGCCAGCAGGTGAAGCTCCCGCGCTTCTTCCTTATAACCTTTGGCTCACTTTCCCTGGCCCTGGTGGTCAGTCTGGGGGTGGTGGCGGAGCTGATCATCCGCCCGGACCCCTGGTACAACCTGGTGGTGATCATCCCCCTCAGTGGTATAGTGCTGGGCAACGGGTTGAACATCGTTTCCCTCTCGGCCAATCGCTTTATCAGCGAAATGCAGCTGCGCCGGGAGGAGGTGGAGGTGGCCCTTTCCCTGGCGGCGCCGCCCCGCAAGGCGCTCCATCCGATCTTCAAGAGTGCCGTGTCAGGTGCCCTGATTCCCTCGATAAATGCACTGATGACGGTGGGCCTGGTGCAGCTGCCTGGAGTGATGACCGGGCAGATCCTGGCCGGTCTGTCCCCGGTGGAAGCGGTGAAGTTTCAGATCGTCATCATGATGATGTGGGTTACCACCGGGATCATTGCCGGTGTGGTGGCGACCCTCCTGCTGATGGCCCGCCTGGTGAACCAGCGCTGGCAGGTGCGCTGGGAGCTGCTGCAGGGCGGATAAGCAGGCCCTTTTCGCCATAGCAAAACCTTCCCTCAACGATAGCAGCACAATGACATCCAGTACATGCCGCGGCTGGCTTCTGAGGCCACCTTCGCCGACCGATGCACTGTATCGCTTCCACTTCATTCGGCCCCCTTTTCACTCGCACCAGGCGAAAATTTACCATCTTAACACCCCGTCCTGCTCTTGGGGGAAAGCTTATTTACCATTCTTTGACAATTCTTTGACAATTCCATGACAACTCACTCCTTTAAACCTGATAAATTAGGGGCGAAGAGTAGAAAAGCACATACGCCCCGATAGTTCGACTCGAATTTGTATGCGAAGCCTTTCGCAGAGGGTTTAACAGAACGTCAGGCGCAGTTTTCAGAAAGGAGGGCCAAATGACCGGAACGCGAATCACAATTTGCATCATCTGTGGGATCATCGGCTTAGCCACCTGGACAATGGCTTCGGCTAAACAGCCGGCAACAAAGACGGGAAAATCAGAATTGCGTGTTGGCACCTTCGATTCTCGTGCTCTGGCGATAGCCTATTATCGTTCGGAAGCGTTCGACCGCTATCTTAAAGGGCAGGAGGGCGCGGATACGCAGGAAACCGAGTCCCAGCGCATCTACCGCCGGGCTTACGAGGCCGCCGCTGCCGACGGTGTAATATCTCCGGACGAATTGCAAATACTCAAGTCCCTTCAACAGACCCTGGGGCTGCACGAGGACATCATTGACGAGGCCCTGGGCGAAACGCTGCATCCCCTGCCGCCCGGCCCAGAGCAGTCCGGGCGCTGGACCCTGGTGGCCCAGAACATGGGCTGGGGAATGGGGCTTTATGGATTGGGCATCCCCCATGTTCTTGACCTGGAGGATAAATGGTACATCGGTGGTGAGATGTTATCCTTGGGGGCCACGTTTTACCTCACCTGGAAGTACACGGAAAACATGGACCTGCCCGAGGCGCGTTCCCAGCTGCAGCGCTACGGCGGTGTGGTGGGTCTCCAGTACGGCCGCGCCCTGAACAGCTTGCTGGGTTATTGGGACAATGACAGTCTGGACCGGGGCGAAGTGGCGGTGCTGATGGGTGCCGTGCCTGTGGGTGTTTTTCTTGGGGACCGGCTCTACCAGCGCTGGAGACCCGCCAACGGCATGGCCTATGCCTTGAGCCTTTATGCGGGATTAGGTTCTTCCATCATGCGCACGCTCCACCAGCAGATTGCCCCTGAGCCGAAAGAAGACGAAGAAGACGAATTGTCGGAGGAACCCGAGACTGCGGCACACATCAAGTGGCGCAAGCAGCGCCTAATGTTCGACATCGCCGGCTATCCCCTCGGCACTTTCCTGGGACACAAGCTCTACGGCGGCCGCCAATATACTTTCGGTGATGCTATGCTGCTGATCGTCGGCTGGGCCACCGGCAGCTTTTATGGAGCTATGGTATCGGACATATTCGGGCTCAAGGTTGATGAGCATGACACGGCCATACTCTGGATGGTAACAGCCGGGGGATTGGGAGGCGTATGGGCCACCGACCGCTTTATCAAAGGCTACGATTACACCTTCGGGCAGACCGCCCTGGTGGGTCTGGGAAGTATCGCCGGCGGTGCCTTTGCCTTCGGGTTGGGAATCATTGCCGACGTAGATTTTGATAGCAAGTACTATGAGGTTGCCACTATTGGTGGGAATCTAGCTGGCTTTTTCCTGATCCGGCGAATCATCAATCCCCGGTTGGAGCTAGCCACCGCCGGCAGATCAGGCAAACAGCCCCAGCTTAACCTGTCCCTTCAGCCGGCAATGGTGGGGGGAGCCGTCCTGCCGACACTCAGCTTCGAGGCCCGCTGGTAGGCGCGGTCTCCTTAATCCCGCGGTCAAAACCGTGGGCTAACCGGCCCCGCCTCTGCGTAAATTCACGGCGCCATGTCCTTGCAGTGCGGTATCATCGGCCTGCCCAACGCCGGCAAGTCCACCATCTTCAACGCCCTGACGGCCTCGCAGGTACCCGCCGAGAGCTATCCCTTCTGTACCATCGACCCCAACGTGGGGGTAGTGGCGGTGCCCGACGAGCGCCTGGAGCAGCTGGCTCGTATCTACCAACCCGGCAAAGTGACCCCCGCAACGGTAGAGTTCGTGGACATCGCCGGGCTGGTGCGGGGTGCCAGCAAGGGCGAGGGCCTGGGCAACCAGTTCCTGGCCCATATCCGGGAGGTGGACGCCCTGATCCACGTGGTGCGCTGCTTCGAGGACCCGGACATCAGCCACGTCGAGGGCAGCCTCGATCCGGTCAGGGACGCCGGGACCGTCGAGACCGAGCTCCTCCTGAAAGACCTGGAGACCGTAGAGCATCGGCTGGCACGGGTGAAGAAGCCGGCGGCCACCGGTGACAGCGAAGCACGGGAGGAGCTGACAGCGCTGGAAAAAGTCCGGCAGGAGCTGAACGAAGGCCGCCTGGCCTGTGCGATGGGCCTGTCGGACGAGGAACTTGCCCTCATCCGGCCCCTGTTCCTCCTGACCCTCAAGCCTATCCTGTACGTGGCCAACGTGGGCGAGGAGGAACAGGAGCATGAGTCGCGCTCGCCCCGGGTGCAGGCCCTGTTCGACTTCGCCGCCAAGGAGAATAACCGGGCCATCCGCCTGTGCGGCCAGCTGGAACAGGAGATCGCCCTGCTGGAGGAGTCGGAGCGGGAAGCCTTCGTCGAGGAGTACCACCTCCGGGAAACCGGACTGACCAAGCTCATCCACGCCGCCTACGACCTGCTGGACTACCGGACCTTCTTCACCTGCAATCCCAACGAGGCGCGGGCCTGGACCTTCCACCAGGGCGCCACCGCCTGGGATGCCGCCGGGATGGTGCACACCGACTTCCAGCGCGGCTTCATCAAGGCTGAGATATTCCCCTACGATGAACTGGTCCGCCTGGGCTCGGAGAAGGCCCTGAAAGAGGCCGGGCTGGCGGGCCTGGAGGGAAAAGACTACCGGGTGAAGGACGGGGATGTGATGTACTTTAAGTTTGGCACATAAACCGGATATAGCAGGCATATATCCCCGTTGATCTCACGTATAACTTCATGTGCAAAAGCCACCTCCTTTCCGCCGTTACCTTGATGGGTCTGGTCTCCCCACAAACCGATGGAGCACGGCCCCAGGTTAGCAGCCGGCAAGCGTCGTGAAACAGCCACGCCTTAAGTACGTCCTCATTCTGCTGGTCCTGGTATTGTTCTATCTGGCAGCTGGTGGCGGGCAGGAGACCCAGGAAGGTTCCGGTACCGAACCTGTACTGAACCACATCTTCCCCCTCGATCCCAGATCCTACCTGCTGGGCCATTTCCGGCCCGACACCACCACCGATTTCGTTCGTCTGCCCGGCAAGCTGGCCCGGGGACGCACCTACCTGCGCTCCGAGACGGCCGAGGCGCTGCAACGAATGGTGCAGGCGGCCCGGGATGACGGTGTTCGCTTAACGGTCATCTCGGCTACTCGAAGCTTCGACCAGCAGCGGACCATCTGGAATGGGAAGTTCAGCGGTTCGCGCCGCTCCGGGGGCCGGAACCTGGCCCTGGAATATCCCGATTCCACCGAACGCTGCCGGGCTATCCTGCAATACTCGTCAGCGCCGGGAACCTCCCGCCACCACTGGGGCACCGACGTGGACTTTAACAGCACCGACCCGGCCTACTGGCGGACCGGCAGCGGCCTGGCCGCCCTTTACTGGCTCGATCACAACGCCCAGGAATACGGCTTTTTCATAGCCTACCCCCCGGACCGGGAGCACGGTTACCGCTACGAGCCGTGGCACTGGTCCTATGAACCCCTGGCCCGGCTCCTGCTGCGGAACTTCTATCACCGCCTCGTTTCAGATGAGGACCTGGACGGCTTCCTGGGGGCCGAACACGTTCGCCGCCTGCCGTGGAGGGAATGGTACGTCAACGGGATAAGTGAGGCGCTCAGATAAGGCTGGAAGGTCGGAAAATGGCGTGAGGCGGAGGGGGAATTGTTCAGCGGGAGCGGGCAGGCTCAGCGGACATCTTCATCCTCGCCCTCGTCTTCTTCATACTCCTCCTCATCCTCGTATTCATCGCCTTCCTCGTCTTCGTAATAGTCCTCCTCCTCCTCTGCCTCTCCTGCCCACTCTTCACCCCCTTCTTCATATTCGATATATTCTCCCTCAACATGGGGGTCAGGTTCCTGTGGATAGGGGGTGCCATAATAGAGCTGCTGCTCCGGCATTTCGGTTGTCGTCGGGGGCTGGGCGTCTTCGGATAAGGTTGCCGCCTGCTTCTGCATCCGATACGCAGGGGGCATACCGGGTTTACTCAGGAGCTGGAGAATAACCAGGGGCATAAGCGAAACCCACAATACCGCCAGGGCCAGGGCCAGACCAGCCAGATCGAAGGCATAGCCACCCCAAATGGTCTGTTCCACACCATAGGTTTTGAAAGCGGAGACGGCCAACACCCCGCCAAGGCCCGCCATGATTTTGCTGAGAGTCTTCCCCAGGGTGGTCTCTGTCCCGCTTTCGTCACGGCTTGTGCCCAGATCGGCGGCCAGGAGATAAAGGAGCCATATAATCAGACCCCCGCTTACCGTTATAAGGGTGATGAAGAACTCGCCCAGGGCCATGGCCAGCACGCTGGCGATGAAAACAGCTGCGACGATCAGCCGGCTGATGATGATAAGTGATTCCCGGGACATATGCGCTCCTTATTCAGTACAATGGTTCACATCAGTACTCTTTGCAGATACTCGGCGAACGTCATTGACATAACATCAAAATTTCCATGCCGCTTTGCTCAAATGCAAGTTATAATCTGCGCTGGTTTGCACCCTTACGAAACCTGCAGAAACGGCGAATTATCACATAGGAGAAGCGAAGTGAGAGTGGACATTCAGCTTCGTCGGCTATAATTTCACCGGCAATGCCGGGCAGCAAAATCAAAACAGCCGTTATCGGTGTGGGGTACCTGGGCCGTCACCACGTTGAGCAACTTCTGCAGATACCGGAAGCGCACCTGGTTGGGATATATGATGTGGAAGCGGCTGTTGCGGCGGAAGTCCAGCAGCGATACGACGTAAGCGTCTTCAAGACCTGCGAGGAAGCCCTGTCGGCGGCGGAAGCCGTGTCGGTGGTGGTGCCCACTCAACAACACTTCCAGGTCGCATCTCAGGCGCTTGAGTCCGACTGCCATGTATTTGTCGAAAAGCCTATCTGCCAATCCCTGGCCGAGGCCGACCGGCTCCTGCGTCTGGCAGAGCGCCGGGGGCGGCTTCTCCAGGTGGGACACATTGAACGGCTGAATCCCGCTGCCCGGGTACTGGAAAAGTACGCCCTGGCTCCGCGCTTCATCGAGGGGCACCGCCTGACCCCCTTCTCCGAACGGGGAGCCGACGTGCCGGTTATCCTCGATTTAATGATTCATGACATTGATGTCGTCCTCCATTTGGTGAAATCACCCGTTCGGGAGATTCGGGCCAACGGCGTTAACGTCATCACCGATTCCATTGATATTGCCACCGCCCGCCTGGAGTTTGAAAACGGCGCTGTAGCCAACCTGACCGCCAGCCGCATCTCCCAGAAAAAGATGCGCAAGCTGCGTCTGTTTCAAAGCCACCTCTACATCGGGGTTGACTTCCTGCAACAGATTACGGAAGTGTACCGACTGCTGGAATCGGAAGAGGATTCGACTGGCGCCCTTCTTACCATGCCCTTCGAGTACAACGGCCGGCGGCGGCTGATCACTTATGAGAAGCCGGAAGTGCATGAAGACAACGCTCTCCGCCTGGAATTGGGCAATTTCATCCGGTCGGTGGCCGGTCTGGAAGAGCCGGTCGTTGATGGCTACTCAGCACGGGCAGCCCTCGATGTGGCTATCCGTATTCAGGAAACGATCGCTCGGAACAACTCTGGCGAGCTGCCGCAATCCAGCAGGAAATCATGATTGCCGGCGAGAATGGGACACAGGATATATCTGTGCCGGAGGCAGACTCTTCCAGGGACACAATGCGACGAGTGGGCGATTTCCTGTTTCGCTACCGCAGCTACACACCGGTTCCGTTGGCCCTTGTGCTGGTCTGGCAGGCTGAGGTGAAATTCCCGGCGGTTCTCTGGGGACTGGTCTTGATAATCGGGGGTGAGCTGATCCGCCTGTCTGCGGTACGATCACTCGGGAGGGGTGGCCGTACGCGCCGGGTTGGCGCCCATCAGCTGGTCACATGGGGTTTATATGCACATGTGCGAAATCCTTTGTATACCGGCAACCTTTTGCTATGGACCGGAGCCGTCCTCTTCGCAGGGGGACAGTACATGCCATGGCTGCTCGGTGTGGTAGTGGTTTTCTTCCTGCTGCAATATACCCTGATAGTGTCGGTGGAGGAGGCTACCCTGCTGGAGCTGTTTGGCGAAACTTATGCTGAGTATCGACAGACAGTGCCGAGAGCGATTCCCCGCCTCGGCAGCTCTCGGAAAGCTACCGGCGCCGCCTTCAATGCCGCCGAATCCGCCTCTCATTCCTGGTGTTACGCCTTCCGGCATGAGCGTAGTACGCTCATGGCAATAGCTGCCATCATTACCCTGGTGCTGGTATCCACCTATCTCAAAGCGTGAGCGCACAGGCCACCTCAACTCGTCGTTTCTTTATTGTGGCCGGAGAGGTCTCAGGGGATCACCACGGCGCCGCCTTAATGGCAACCATGCAGCGGCTGGAACCGTCGAGCCGTTTTGCCGGTATCGGCGGTACCCGTATGCAGGAGCTGGGTATGAAGTGCCTTTTCAAGGCTGAGGAAATGGCGCTGGTGGGATTCTGGGAGGTATTCCAGCGGCTTCCCTTTCTCATGCGGGCTATGCGGCGGACCAGCAAATATGTCCTTAACTGGCAGCCCGAACGGGTGATACTCATCGACTATCCCGGATTCAATCTGCACCTGGCCCGGCGGCTCCATCGGGCCGGTATTCCGGTTACTTACTATATCAGCCCCCAGCTATGGGCCTGGAAGGAGGGCCGCATCGCCACCATTCGTGAGTGCGTGGACCAGCTGCTGGTGATTTTCCCCTTCGAAGTGGAATGGTACCGCCAGCGCGGTGTTGAAGCTCGCTTCGTGGGGCATCCAATCCTGGAGGAGGCACCCCCGGAAATATCACGGCGGGAATTCCTCCGGGATCTCGGTCTCGACGATATGCAGCCGGTTTTGACCCTCTTTCCGGGCAGTCGCCGGCAGGAGCTGGAGCGCCATTTACAGCTTTTTTTTGACGCAGCCCGCCTTTTGAAGAAGGAGCTCCCACGGCTGCAGGTAGTGCTCGGACTGGCCCGTGGTCTTCCGTCGGAGCTGGTACCGGCGGACATGCGTCGTGAAATAGTGGTTGCCGATACACAACCCCGCCTGGCTCTACGCTACGCCGATGCGGCTATTGTGGCTTCCGGCACCGCAACCCTTGAGGGAGCCGTGTGGGGTGTCCCCATGGTAGTGGTTTACCGGGTGGCTCCTCTGTCATGGTGGCTGGGCCGCCGGCTGGTGAACCTGTCATATACCGGCATGGTCAACATCCTTTCAGGGGAGGAGATTGTGCCCGAATTCCTTCAGGAGCGGGCGCAGCCGGGACCTATCGCCCGGGCCATGCTACCCTATTTTCAGGATGGCATCCACCGGAAAACCGTGCTCAAAAAACTTGCCAGAGTACGGCAATCCCTGGAGGCTTCCTCGGGTGATAATACCGAACAGGCCCCGGAACAGACGTTAGCCTCTGTCAGCGGGCATAAGGCAGCCTCCTATCTGGCGGCTCGAGCCATTTTATCAGTAGAATGATCGCTACATCCCAAAGAGGCCTGAGATTCTGGCCAAGACTGCTGGGGCAGCTGGGGCGGGCACTGTTCGCCACTTTTTTTCTACTTAACCGCTTTATTGTGCGGGGAGAAGAGTATTTAATCCAGGCCCTTGCCAGTAACCGGCCGGTTTTTATGGGCGTCTGGCATGCCAGAATGATCTACCCGATATGGTATATGCGTCGGCACAGGCCCCTGGCGCTGGTCAGCCAATCCAGTGACGGAGAAATCATGTCCAGCCTGCTCAAGTGCCTGGGTTATGAAACGATCCGCGGCAGCAGTTCCAGAGGCAGCCGGGAAGCCTTAAAGGCAATGATGCGCATTCTGGATAAGCCCGATGTTCTGATGATGAACGCCATGGATGGACCCGTGGGGCCGGCTAAAGTGGCCAAGGTGGGCGGCCTGGCCGTGGCAGCCAGGAAAAAAGCAATCCTTATCCCCGTCGCCGGGGCAGCCAGCCGCCGGTGGATTTTCAAGCGCAGCTGGGACCGCTTTCAGATTCCCAAACCTTTTGGCCGGGTCATTATCCAGTTCGGTCCGCCCGTCAAGCTGGAACCCGGCATGGATGATGAGGACCTGGCCCGGCTCATGGCCCAGCAGATAAACCGGGCGGAAGAGGAGGCCGATGCCCTCGCTGCGCACCTGGACTAAGCTCCGGCACTTGCTTTGGCCCGTCTCCCTGCTGTATTGGGTCGTTGCGTGGTGTCGGAATTTTTTCTATAACATCGGCTTCTTCATCACCCGCCGGGTATCGGTCCCCGTGGTGTCTATCGGCAATCTGTCGGTTGGGGGCACGGGAAAAACACCCGCCGTCATCTTTATCGCCCAGCACCTGCTTGACCTGGGCTACAAGGTCGGTGTTGTCAGCCGCGGGTACGGCCGGCGGTCGTCGGGCACAATACTGGTCAGCGACGGGGAGCACATCCTGGCCGACTCCGATGATACCGGTGATGAGCCCTACCTGATAGCTACCCAACTGACGCTCGTCCCGGTCCTGGTAGATGAAGACCGCCACCGGGGCGCGGCAATAATGATCGGACGGTTCGAGCCCGACGTTCTTATATTGGATGACGCTTTCCAGCACCGGGGCCTGACCCGGGACTGCGATATTGTCCTGCTGGATGCCAGCTCACCGCTGTCGGACTACCACCTTTTTCCCTACGGCGTTTTGCGCGAGCACTTTGGTGCCTTAAAGCGCGCTAACCTGGTTGTATGGACCAGGGTTGATTCCCGGTCACCTCTCCCGAAATTGAAGCAGCGAGTGGCCGATCTGGGTATTCCGCAAATCCACAGTGAAATGGAAGTAAACCGGCAGCTCATCGAGGCCGCCACCGGCGAGATGATACCCGCCGAACAACTACAGGGGGAGCGCATACTGGCCTTCTGCGGCATCGCCAAGCCGTTGTCATTCTACCATGCGCTTATCAAGCTGGGACTGGAGCCGGAGACCGTACGCTACTATCCCGATCACTACCACTACTCCGGTGATGATATAGCGTACCTGTCAGGATTGACCGAAGAGAACCGGCTGACGGTGGTGACTACGGAGAAGGATGTGGTTAAGCTGGACCGCGGTTTTCTTAACGACTGCCGGGTTTATGCTCTGCGAATCGAGTTTCGTCTGACCGGTCAGAACCTGAAGACCTTCCAGGATACGGTGGCTCGGCATCTGCCACTCCCGCAGATAACACCGGCAGCGGGAGAGGCGTAAAAAAGCCCACGACTTTCCCAAAGGGATGCCCGTGGCAAAGTCGTGGGCCGATAAGAGATTCTAATTAACCGCTTTAGCGGTTTTGTAACCTGATAGCGGCTCCTGATCGGCCCCTTAGTCCCCCAGGCCGCCGAAAAGCCCCATCAGGTCCACCACCCGCATGGAATAGGCCCACTCGTTGTCATACCAGTTCAGCGTCTTCACGAAGTGGTCGCCGGACACTTTGGTGAAGGGGGCATCGTAGATAGACGAGTGCGGGTCGCCGATGATGTCCCGGGAAACGATAGGCAGGTCGGAATAAGCCAGGATGCCTTTCATCCGTGGTGTGGCCGCGGCCTCGCGAACAGCGGCATTGATGTCATCCACTGTTACCTTCTTCTCCAGCTCACAGACCAGCTCCAATACGATACGATCATGGGTGTATTCCCTGTAAAAGCAACTATTGAAGACGGATACCTGAAGACCTCCCGGGACCAGGTGAAAATGCTGACCGAGCGGGATCCAGCTGCTCTTCCCTGGAGTGAGCTGGACATCGATGTGGTGGTGGAAGCTACCGGCGTTTTCCGGCAACGGGAGCAGCTTCAGCCGCACCTGGACGCCGGCGCCAAGCGGGTGATCCTGACCGTCCCGGCCAAGGATGAAATAGACTACACAATAGTCATCGGCGTCAACGAGGACGGTCTCAAGCCGGAGCACCGGATCGTCTCCAACGCCAGCTGCACCACCAACTGCCTGGCACCGATGGCCAAGGTGCTGCACGAGACCTTCGGTATCGTGGAGGGCATCATCAACACGGTCCACGCTTATACTAACGATCAGCGCCTGGCCGATGTGCCCCATAAGGACTGGCGCCGCAGCCGGGCCGCCGCGGAAAATATAATCCCCACAACCACCGGCGCAGCCCGGGCCGTCGGGATGGTGTTGCCCGAGCTGGCGGGGCGGCTGGACGGCATGGCCTCCAGGGTCCCCGTCCCTGATGGGTCGATATTGGATCTGGTCTGTGAGCTGGAGAAGAAGGTAACAGTGGATGACATCAATGCCGCTGTTCGCGAGGCCGCGGCCACACCACGGATGAAA
>JABUBP010000205.1_pt1 | contig 14992 bp, 20 predicted proteins | sample 7240331 | NCBI WGS metagenome assembly JABUBP01 (sample SAMN07256347, study PRJNA390944) | subsurface metagenome | isolation source: Methane hydrate marine sediment | place: Pacific Ocean: Eastern North Pacific, ODP site 1244 | collected 2002 | reverse complement strand
CCCGAGTGGCGGAATTGGTAGACGCAACGGACTTAAAATCCGTTGAGGTTTTTCCTCGTGCCGGTTCGATTCCGGCCTCGGGCACCATCTTAAGATATTAATTAATAAATGTATTCAATAATATATTAAAAATTATTTGTGGTTCGAATCCTTCCTGGCCAGCCAATCCTTTTATACTTATTTCTTTGCTACAAATAACCTAAATATATCAATAAGTGCAAGGTTTTTTTCTTTTTTAACAACCATACCTGATTTTTCTATATTTTGTCTAGTATTTCTATTGATATTTACACCAGTTAAAAATTTTACCATTGGATTAAATAAATTCTCAAAGAAAGCTATTATCTTATTTTTACTTAAAACATGTTCTACCATTATAAGTTTTCCATTAGGTTTTAAAACCCTTTTAATCTCTTTCAATCCTTCTATAGGATTAGGGACTGAACAAAATACACTACTAGTTATAACATAATCAAATGAATTATCCCTGAACTTAAGATTTTCAATATCCATTAGCATATCTTTCTTTTAGTGTTTCAAGAGCATTACTTGTTTTTAATGGACTCTCATCTGAATGATTTACTCTTCTTACCAACCAGACAATTAAAAGTATAATTCCAACAATTATTGCTACAATGAAGATAAGGATAAGTATTATCCAGATAAATCCTTATCCTCCAAAGAAACCTCCATCATATTTGGCCACACTATCAGTTCAATTAACTCCTTAAAATAAAAAATACTTGTAATTATAATATACTATAATTACAGTATTAGCAGGAATTAATTATTAGTAAGAGGGAAAGTGATGCTTTCAAGTTTTTTTATAGCCTTTAGAGAAGGACTGGAGGCTTTTTTAATAGTCGGAATAATTATAAGCTATCTCTTTAAAATAGGTGAAAAGAGATATATAAAACATGTAATTTTTGGAGTAATATTTGCCATAGTTTTAAGTATTGGTCTTGCTTATATCTTCGAGCTTTTATTTGGCGGGCTTGAAGGCAAGGTAGAAGAGATTTTTGAAGGCTCGGTTATGCTTTTGGCAGTAGTAGTTCTGACTTATATGATATTCTGGATGAACAATCAGGCAAGAAGGATTAAAAGTGATATTGAAATTTCAGTAGGAAAAGCCATAAATAAAGGAAGAATTTTTAGTCTGTTCTTTTTGGGATTTATTGTAGTATTTAGGGAAGGTGCCGAAACAGTCTTATTCTTTAGAGCTATTAGCTATCAGATTGGTTCAAGAGAGCTTATAATAGGTGGAGCTATTGGGATAATATCTTCAATTGTTTTAGCTTTAATATTTTTTGTCTCTACCATTAAAATTAATCTATCCTTGTTTTTCAGGATAACTGGAATACTCATAATGCTCATAGCTGCAGGGCTACTTTCTACAAGTATGCATGAATTTCAAGAAGCTGGAGTTTTACCAATAATCAAAGATAATATATATGATATCAGTCATATACTAAGTACAGATAGCATTGCCGGAGGAATATTAAAATCTCTGTTTGGCTATAATCCATCTCCTTCACTGCTGGAGATTATAATATACTTAACATATATTGCCGCTATTATTATTTTAATAAGAAGGTTTTTTCTAAGATTGGATAGACCTAAGATAGAGCTAAATCAAAGTTAAAAACTCAATTCCGGTATAAAAATATCTTCCCTTGAAGCAATTATTGCGGTTCTAACATTGCGTATAGTGGCCAGGCTCTTTTGCGCCCACGAACCGCCACCTCCTGGATAAGAAAGTGCAGTTGCAGTGGGAAAAGCCCTGGGACCTTATGGCGGAAAGAGATGAAAGTAGCAAGTGGCTGCGTCTATTAGACGCAGCCACTTCAGACAACTATGTAATGGATATCTTAATAAAAAAACAGTAAGAAAAATATATATTCTTGCATAAAAATGCTATCACTTAAACCAATAATCTCTGTTTAAGCTTCGTCTACCATCTTCAGTCAAATCTATAAAATTCAAAAAATCAGTTAAATTATAAAAATATTTAGAAAGTTCTTGACACCGCTATTTCTAATATGTTATTATATCGCTTGACGATATAACGTATTATGTTATATCGCTCACCGTAATATATATTAGAAAGGGTTTTATATGAATAGAATAAAGAAATTATCACCACTTACTGAAACTACTTTTTATATTCTGGTGTCTCTTTTGGAACCACTTCATGGATATGGCATTATGCAGAAAGTAATAAAATTAAGCAAGGACAGAATTCATCTTGGCCCTGGTACTCTGTATGGAGCCCTGAGCAATCTGGTGGATACAAGCTTGATTATCCCTAGAGAACCTAAAGAACCAAACAGCCGTAGAAAAATCTACATAATAACTGAACTTGGAAAAGAACTAATAGAATTTGAAGTAAACAGATTAGAGGAGATGGCAAATAATGGCAAGACCCTCTTAAGAAAGAAAGGAGTTTAAAATGAATAAGGTAACCGGAAATGAGGAAAATCAGACTGTGGTTAAGGTATTTTTTGCCTGGCAGGAGAAAAAGGAAGGACAGTGGTTAAGAAAGATGTCAAATGATGGCTGGCATCTGGATAGAGTTGGTTTCCTACATTATAGATTTAAAAAGGGAGAGCCCAAAGATACGATATACCAGTTTGATTTTAAACCGGTAAGAAGAAAAGAATTAGATGATTATATAACTATATTTGAAGATGCAGGATGGGAATATGTATCCAGGTTCGGAAATTGGTATTATTTTAGAACAGAAGCAAAAGAAGGTTACAGCCCTGAAATATATACAGATAATGCCTCAAAGTTAAAAAAGTATAAATCGCTGCTGGTAGTCTTGACTGTAATTACTATACCTCAAATATATTTTTTCGTCATGATGTTGACAAGATTTAAAAATGTACCACCCTATTCATTACCTGTTACTTTACTCTATGCACTGATTCTATGCTTGTTGGTTTATGCGATCGTACGCATTTCTCTGATAATAAAAAGAATTAAACAGGATATCAGGGAATAGAAAGGACTAAAATAATCAACTATTTTAGATAAGGATTGCTTTATAAAGATTTTTATAAGATTGGTCAACCGTTAGGAAGATAAGGAAATAACAAAACAAATGAATAAAGAGAAATAAGGGGAGGAAATGGAAGAAGAAAGAATAGTTACAATTAATAATAAGCAACTACTATGCCTTTTCTGTGATAGTGCAGAGTTTAAGAAGGTGAACACTAAATTAAACGAGAAATGGCGCTCAAGTTTTGGTGGAGAAATGTTTAGTCCTGAAGGGGTAGCTTATATATGTAAAAATTGTGGTTATAAGCACGAATTTTATAAGAGTCTATGATATAGATGAATATTTAAAACAATATTTGATTAATTAGTTTCCAAACTCAATTCTGGTATAAAAATACCCTTATTCGAAAGCATTATTGCGGTTTCAATATTGTATGTAGTGGCCAACCACTTCAGACAACCATATCGCAGATATTTAAAAGTGATAATCTTAAAATATTCATAATGAATAATAAAAAGTATATAATATTTCTCAACATATCAGTTAAGTGAAAAGCATAATGAATTTGGGATAAGGTTCTAATGGGTTCTAATGGGTTCTTGATTGTAGAACTGATTACAAGTATTAGCGATATTTCAGTTAATACAATCGTATTTAGTTCGATAAACATAGTTAATATAAAGAAAGAATTGTAAATCCAAAAAATAAAGGTTTTGGATTCACTAGTATTATTCTCATTTTGGACAAAGACCATTATATTTCATTTACTAAAATATATGATAGAAAAGAACAGAATATTTCTGTTTATTATTGTATTTGGACTAATCATTTATGAATTATTTCAATACTTATCTCCAAGAAGTACAGGTGATTGGAAAGATATTATAGCCACATTGATTGCTGGATTGATTTATTTAGGTATCTATAAATTTATTTTTAAAAAACACAAAAATAGATTATTATTAAAAAGGACTAACTAATTTATTGTGCGCTATCATCTATAAGCTTCCTAAATTCCCCCAATTCCTTCAAAATACAGTTCGACATTGCACTACTTAGGGGCGCCATCCTGATATTTTAGGCTCTACACCAATTAACGGGGCAACCCATCCTAACAACATAAAGCTTTTAATCTTAGTTTGTAATTTTCAAAGTTCAGATTTTTCCCCGGCTGATGGTTTTTTAGGTGTAGAAACACTTTTACTGGTTTTTGTTTTTCTAGCTGGTTTTATTCTGGTTGAAGACTTACCTTTTTTAGCAGGCTCAGCTTTCTTAATGCTTGGAGAATCTTTAGTTTTGGTTTTTTCTGCGGACTCAATTTTAGGAGATGTCTTTTTACTGGTTTTAGTCTCTTTCTTGATGGCGGCTGGTTTCCCAGGTTTACTTTCTTTTTGGGGGACTGATTCTTTTTTACTTAAGGTAATTTTTTTTAAGATTTTTACAGCAGAATCCAGATCCTCTCTGTATTTGGTATTATCCAGAGGATTAAAAAACCTGTTACCCCGATGGTATTTTGTATCGGTAAAAGTTAATTTCTTAAAATCATTTACGTCCAGAATAAAATCGGAAGGAAGGTTTTTCAGTAAATTTATAGTACTGGCATGCCAGTTTTTAAACCTGAAATCCCTACCACCCAGGTTTCTAATTGATTTGACTTCTTTTAATTTTTTTTTGATTTTTTCAAGCAATTCTTTCATTGTCTCCTATGTTCTAATATTATCAATTTAAAAACATTTTATCATATTCTTTATTTATTATGAATTTCTAAAACGCTAATTTTAGGGTCTGATTTTAATTTAATATTCAATGACTTAAAGACAGTTCTTTAACTTATTGAAACTGTAGTTATGCTACAAAGAAAGAATAAAAAATGATAACATTATATGCAACAAAAGGATTTATAATTAACAATCAATAGGAGGTTCTATGAAAATTGAAAGCACGGCTTTTAAAGATAATAAGCTGATCCCACCAAAATATACCTGTGATGGCGATAATGTAAATCCTCCTTTAGTGATAAGGGATGTCCCGGAAAATGCAAAAAGCCTGGTGCTGGTAGTTGACGACCCTGATGCTCCAGGGGGAACCTGGGTTCACTGGACTGTCTGGAACATAAGTCCGAATATTAAAGAAATACCGGAAAATAGCTGTCCGCAGAATTCAGTGGAAGGTATGACTGATTCTGGTAGATCAGGATATAGCGGCCCCTGTCCTCCTTATGGAACTCATCGTTATTTCTTCAAGCTTTTTGCACTTAATACAACTCTGGATCTTGATACTTCGGTAGAAGCAGCGGATATTGAAAAGGAAATAGAAGAGAATATTCTGGAAAAAGCGCAGTTAGTGGGATTATACAGACGCCAGTAATTCATGGGGTTATATATTTTTTTATTATTCCAATAATTTTGGGAATCTTTCTCTCTATTTTGCTGGATAACTTCATAGAAAGAGTAAGGTTATTATCTGCGTCATCATTTTTATAGATATTGACTCCAATCAGGTATCCATCGATCTTTGTCCTGCAGGTTAAATAGAATAAATTTAATACATCTATAAGTGCAGTTTGATGAAAGGAAATAAAATCCCCACCCGGGTATTTGGAATCGGCAAGATTATAGAAGTCGCCTAAAGGTATCAGATACAGATCTCCCTTTTGGGAAGTATTTTTTTTGTTCTTGTTATCTGAAATGTTGCCGGTGGTTTTACCGGAAATAGCCACTGGTATTCTTATAGCGTCGATGATTATAAATTTACAATTTCTATAAGTTTCAAAAACAGGAAATAATCTAAAGCCTGCTGTTGAACCGTCTATTACCAGTACACTGGAAGGAAGATTTTCTTCCTGCAGCTTCTTTATAGTATGTACTCCTATACCTTCGTCTCCAAGGAGAATATTGCCAACGCCAAGTACTACAGTTTTAATGTTTTTTGGATTTTTCACTGAATTTATTTTAAATTTTTAACTACAGCAGATATATGTTTTTCCCAACCGAGAGCTTGAATATGGACTCCGGCGCAATATGGCTTGACTTCCTCTATAAGCCTGGATGCAATCTCAATACACATAGAAACCTTATCACCGGTTCCTTCCATCTTTTTTACTACTGGTTCGGGAACGAAAACACCTGGTACAAATTTATTCATGTAATTAGCCATTCTCTCGGATTTTAAAAGAATTATACCGGCAAGAATTGGAACATCAATATTTTCCTTATGAACTCTTTCCATAAATCTTTTAAAAACTTCAGCATCAAATATTGCCTGGGTCTGGAAGAACTGAGCTCCCTGGTCTATCTTTTTCTTCATCTTTATAATCTGAAGCTCGTAAGACGCTTCCGTATCTGCGCCTGGATTTACCACAGCACCTTTAAAGAAGGAAGGTTTTTGGGTCAGTTCTTTTCCTGCAAGATCCTTTCCCTCTTCCAGATTCTTTATTGTCCATAGCAATTGGACAGAATCAATATCAAATACAGGCTCAGCCTGAGGATGATCACCAATAGTAGTGTAGTCACCGGTGAGGGCAAGAACATTTCTTATTCCCATAACATAAGCACTAAGCAGGTCGGATTGAAGGGCCAGTCTATTTCTATCCCTGCAGGTAACTTGAAATATAGGATCAAGCCCCCACTCTTTTAACAGGCTGCAGGTAGTAAGTGAGCCCAGTCTCATTACCGAGCTCTGGAGGTCGGTTACATTTATTCCATCTGCAACATCCTTTAAATATTCTGCTGCCTCTTTTATCTCTTCAACTTCAGCACCTTTGGGGGGTCCGATTTCGCAGGTTACTGCAAACTTACCACTTCTGAGATTTTTTTCAAATTTTGATTTTTTTATTGATTCCATAATCATACTATCTCCTCCTCATCTAACGCCCATAATCTGGTTTTTCTCAAAGCTGCTGATGGTAATATTTTTGCATAATCTCTTGGTGGTATAAATTTATTTAATCTATCCAATTTACCTATTCTTTTTAGACTATTGTAAATAAGTTCCCATCCACAATCTCTTTCCGGGTCTATTTCACACTTTCCATTACTCTGGCCAGCGCAGGCACCATTTAACAGCTTTTTAGGACAGGCAGTGTAAGGACATATTCCACCGGTCCAGTCCAATATGCAATCACCACAGGTATCACATCTTTCAGTACCCTGCCACATACCGGTTATACCACCAAAGGTTATGGTATTTAAGGCGGGGTAACAGACTTTATCTATAACTGCGGATGTTGCCTGGACACCAAGACCACATGAGAAGACCAAAACAGAATCTGCATTTTTTATTTCATCCAGTCTTGGTTTTATTCTGGAGCGGATCAGTGCTTTCTGGCAGAGAAAATCTATTTCTATTACACCGGTAACAGTTTTTCCTTCTTTTTCCATTTCACCTTTCATATTGGTAAGCACTGCTTTTCCACCGGTATCTGCACCTTCTGGACAACCACCGCAGCCCATAATGAATATTTTTTTCTCTTCTTTAAGTTTTTCCAGTAATTCTTCCATAGGTTTAAATTCTGTCAGTATCATTAGACCTCCTAAAAAAATAATATAAAACTTTCAGACTACTTTGTATTTACCTATTAAATTTCCCTTTGGTGTTGCTAGATGTACTGCGCAGGCGGTACATGGATCAAAACTTCTGATAACTCTTAAAATCTCGATTGGACTCCCGCTTTCTTTAATTTTAAGACCGACCAATGCCTGCTCATATGGGCCTGGCTGTCCGTCTTTATCTTTTGGCGATGCATTCCAGGCAGTTGGGGTAATTACCTGATAATTTGAAATCCTTCCGTCTTTTACCTTTAACCAGTGACCCAGAGCGCCTCTCGGTGCTGCGCATAGACCTATTCCCTTTCCATCTGCAGGGGGATCATACTGGGCTGTAGTAGGTTCTCCGATTTTTAACTCCCGGGCCCAGCCTAACAGCTGGTCAGCTATTATATTTGCTGAAAGCGCCCTGCCCAGATGTCTTCCTGCTACTGAATACATATTGGAGATGTTTCCTCCGATTTCTGATAGGGCGTCCTCAACCATATTTTTAATATAAGGATCTCTCTTACCCAGATAGGTTGAAAGGACATTTGCAACAGGGCCAACCTCATAAACTTCACCATTGTATCTTGGAGACTTCACCCATGAGTAGCTCTCTTTCTTATCTACTGCTGGTTCAGTCTTTCCTTCTCCGGGGTATAGAGGTTCAGAGTCTTTGTACCAGCTGTGAGTTACATCTTCGGTTATGTTGTTTATATCGATTTTGCTGTACTTATCAATATTATTTACCAGCCCTCCGGTAAAAAGAGTATCATTATAACTTCCGTCAGATTTGGTTCTATATGAACTATACGCCAGTAAGCTCTGGCAGCCTTTTCCAATTTCAAGATATTCGCTGTATGTTTTGGCTACTGCTATAACATCAGGAAGATAATAGTTTTTGACAAAATCTACAATCTCTTCCAATCTCCACATAAATTCAGTTACTCTGTCAGCTGTGAGCTGTTGAGACACACCACCCGCTACAATTGCAGCATCGTGGGGCCACTTCCCGCCAAAAATTGTAGCTGCCTGCTGTCCTTTCCTGTAAATATCCAGGGCTTTGATATAATGACTTACTACTGCATTTGTGGTTTCTGCATCAAATTTATAATCTATTTCATCTCTTGGCAGAAATGGTTTGGAATATCCCTGCTGGAGAAAATACTTTAAGGTGTTCAAGTCCTTATTACTGCCATTATATTCCAGTACTCTGGCAGGGTCTACATAATCCAATCCACTTAAAATATAGAAGTGAAGGATATGGTCACAAACACTTCTGGTGCCCAGAATTAAGTTTCTCATCAAAATCCCGTTTACGGGAATTTTATTGGTAAGACCGGCATAATCTTCTACTGCATTAACTGATGCTGCAGCATGGGGTTCCGGACATACCCCGCATATTCTCTGAGTAATCATAACTGCATCTCTGGGGTCTCTGCCTTTTAACATAATTTCTATGCCTCTAAACATAGTCCCGCTGATGTTAGCGTCTTTTACTTTGCCATTGTCTACTATTACTTCGACTTTTAAGTGGCCCTCTATTCTTGTTATGGGGTGTATTACAATTTTTTTCACGATTTCACCTTTCTAAATAATTATTTTTTTTGGATTTTAGCCCTTTTTTCATTTGCAGGTACTTCCAGGTCAATGATCCTTTCATAAAAGTCTCCCACAAAATCAGGATATTCGGGTGAGGTGCAGCCATTACATGGAGCTCCACTTCCGATAGCCCAATTGGTCCTGCCATTCCATTGTCTTTTAGGGCAATCTGCATAAGTTATAGAGCCTTTGCACCCCAACTCGTAAAGACAGCCCTCATCCCCTAGCTTCCTGGCAAATTTACCTTCATCGAAATAAGCTCTGTTGGGACAGTTTTCATGAATCAACTTTCCATAATATGTTTTAGGTCTTCTGAAGTCATCTAACTGTATGTTTTCCAGGCCTTTTGTGAGAACTTCTTCAATAGTCCCAAATAACCAATCAGGATGGGGAGGACAGCCGGGTACGTTTATAAGTGGTGTTTTAATCTTATTTGTCAGAAAGATGTCTCCGACGCTCTGCGCTCCGGTGGGATTTGGGTTTCCGGCAGCAATTCCGCCGAATGCTGCGCAGGTTCCCAGAGCTATTACCACCACTGCATTTGGCGCCAGTTTTATTGTTTCTTCCAGCATAGTTAATTTCCTGCCGTCCTTTTCACCAGTAATGCAATAGACGCCGTTATCATTGGTAGGAATAGCGCCATCAATAATTAGAATATGCCCTTTTTCTTTTGCTGTGTTTTCAAGTATCTCCATGGCGAGATTTCCACTTGCAGTCATAATGTTAGGGTGGAATATAAACTCGAGTTTAAAACCCGGAATTATATCCTGGAGTAATACATTTTTAATTGACGGATATTCGGAGCAAAGTGTTGATGTGGCGCAACCGGTGCAATTTTGCCCCTGGATATTAATCACCGGTATGACAGTACTTTTTTTTATATTCATATTGGCTCCTTTGAAATATGATTTTGCTTATAGCTTTTACCTTTTGTTGCCTGGTGTAGAGATAGGATAATAATTTCAGGATGATTATTAAGATTAAAAAGGCTTATATTTTCCTTATATTCAGGTTTAAGCATAGATTATAAAATTTTATAAGAAATAATCTGTTTCATTTTAAACAAAATGATGTTTATTTTCAATTGAATTAAGTCTGCATTTAGAAATATTCCCTCTTTATATTTATAAGGGAATATATTTTTTTTAATTCAATGATAAAATATAGTATGCAGGATGTTAAATTTTTTAAAAATAGAATAATTAATAGTCTATTTAGTAGTTTATAAAAACAGATTATAGGATCGGTATGATTTGCAATGAACTCAAAAAAGGTAGGTAAAAAATACAAATATATTGATCACCTCTCCGATATCGGCATTGAGTTTTATGGAAAAAAACTGGAGGAGTTATTTGAAAATGCAGCAGTGGGTATGTTTTCTATTATGTGTGACTTAAAATTGGTCAAACCTCAGGAGAAAAGGAATATAAAAATAAGCCAGAAGGATTCATGCTGTGAGGATTTACTGGTATTATGGCTGGAGAGATTATTGTACTTATATGAAGTTGATGATGTTTTATTTTCGAAATTTAAAGTGGGTGGAGTTCATAAAAAGGGCCGGAATCTTGTGCTGACTGCTGAAATTTCCGGAGAAAAAATAGATCTGAACAAGCACAAAATAAAGATAGCTGTTAAAGCGCCGACTTATCATATGCTTGAAATAAAAAGAGATGACAGGTATTGTGATTGGAAAGGCAGGATTATTTTCGATGTATGATAAAGGAGGGGTTTACTATAATGGATTATAAGATTAACAAAATAAACGATTATAAATGGGAAATAGAAAAGAATGAAAAATATGGTATGAGGGTTCCGGGGATAATTTTTGCCGACCGGCAATTATTAGACCATGCAGCCAGCGAAAAGACTATTGACCAGGTGATAAATGTTGCGACTCTTCCCGGTATCTTAAAGGCTTCTTATGCTATGCCTGATATACATTATGGATATGGGTTCCCTATCGGGGGAGTGGCTGCTTTTGATGAGGACAGTGGAATAATCTCTCCCGGCGGTGTTGGTTTTGATATTTCCTGTGGAGTAAGAACACTGCGGACCAATTTGAATATCGGGGACATTAAAGACAGGCTGCAAGATATAATGAGTATTTTATCCTTCAATATACCCAAGGGAGTGGGCAGCAAGGGTAAAATCAGGTTATCCAAAAATCAGTTAATGCAGTTGCTAAAAGAAGGTGTTGGCTGGGCCGTTAGGAATGGTTATGGGTGGGAAGAAGATAAGTATTTTATAGAAGAGAATGGCTGTATGGCGGGCGCAAATACCGATTTTGTCAGCAGTCTTGCTATGGATAGAGGGATGGGCCAGGTAGGAACTCTTGGGTCCGGGAATCATTTTTTAGAGATACAGGCAGTAGATGAGATATATGATACTGGAGCGGCAGAGTCTCTGGGTCTGGAAAAAGATCAGATAATCATAATGATACATTGCGGCTCCCGGGGATTTGGCCATCAGGTATGCAGTGATTATATCAGAGTAATGCAGCAATCTGCTGTAAAGTACGGAATAAAATTAGCGGACCGTCAGCTAGCCTGTGCTCCTGTTTCTTCTCCTGAGGGCAAAAGATATTATGGAGCTATGGCCTGTGCTGTTAATTATGCCATAGTAAACAGGCATTGCCTTGCTCACTGGGTAAGAACAGCATTTGAAAGATTTTTTGGAAAATCTTCAGAGAAATTAGGTCTCGGCACTATTTATGATGTATCCCATAATATAGCCAAGATTGAAGAACATGATGTTGATGGTAAAATTAAGAAAGTTTGTGTACATAGAAAAGGTGCTACCAGATCCTATCCTCCGGGGAATAAAGATATTCCTGATAAATATAAGAGTATAGGCCAGCCGGTAATAATTCCGGGAGACATGGGCAGGTATTCCTACATACTGCTGGGAACCGAGAAGGCAATGAGCGAGAGTTTTGGTTCTACCTGCCATGGGGCGGGTAGACTTATGAGCAGATCAAAGGCAAAGAGAAATATACAGGGAAGTGAACTCAAGAAAGAGCTTTTTGACAAGAAGGGAATTGTAGTAATGGCTGGAAGTATGGCCGGACTAGCAGAAGAAGCTCCTCAGGCTTATAAGGATGTGAGTAAGGTGGTGGATGTGACTCACTTTGCCGGGATATCAAAAAAAGCAGTAAGACTCAGACCTCTTGGAGTTTTAAAGGGTTAATTGGTATTTAAAAACTTCTAGAACAATAGATAAATCAATAATTAATATAATTATTTAACTATTAGCTCATAGGCCATGTTTATAATTTTATTTTTTTAAAAATAGATTTTAATATTAAATCTTTTTTTTAGCATAAAATGTTATTATAATGGAGACAAGTTAGAAATTGATATAATCTATTATTTTAGAAACAAAAGCGAGAATCCTTGGTTTTTCAAATCCGAGATGAGAGCGTTAAGAACTAGGGCAGGACATGTCCATATATTTAAACTTTACTTTTAGTATTGAGATTTAAATGGAAAAAGTTGTTTTTTTTAATACAAAAGGTGGAACCGGAAAGACAACCATATGTTACAACTACGGCTGGTATTTAGCGGAAAAAAAGGACAAAAAAGTTCTTTTTATGGATTTTGATCCCCAGATTAATTTGGTTCAAGCCTTGGGTAAAGCATCAGACGAGAGTAAGGTAAACCTTGATAACCTTATGATTGATTATCTTAAAGGAAAAAAAATAAATTTTGAGGATTATGTCATAAAAATTACTGATAATATTGATTTACTCCCGTCTTCTAATAATATTTCGCTTGTCGAGGAATATCTGACAGATTACCTTCTAAATAAAACGTTTAGTGAACATAAAGTTTATAAAGCATTGAATAGAAATATGGTGATAAGGGATATATTTGAGGAAAATATCAGTGAAAATCACTATGATTATATAGTTATAGACTCGCAATCCAATTTTTCTCTTCTTTCTACAACGTCAATAATTTATGCCCGGAAGGTGATTGTTGTTATAAAACCGGAATGGTTCTCTTTACTGGATATTGATTATCTTTCCAAGATAATTAAAAACCTGGAGAGAAAATATAATGTTGAAATAAAGATTGTGGGGATTATAGTTAATGCCTTTGAAAAAAGAAAGACAGTTCCGAAGCGTGTAGTAGATACTCTTCAGAAAAAATATGGTGACAGGTTAACAATATTTAATCAAAAAATAAGATATCTTGTACATTATGAAAAATCTATATCATTAAAAAGGGAACCAGTTTTTATATCATTTCCTTATGCGGAAGCTTCATATGATATCATAAGATTGTTTTCTCAGGTTGAAAAGTCAGTAGATAGTTTAGGCTAATTATTATATAAAAAACTTAAATATAAAAAACAAGGAGGAGAAAAATGGTCTTTTCAAGCAAAGATCGGGGTGAGAGGGAAATTTCTGGCAAAGAAGAAGAATCAAGGACATTGCTGACAATTGTGGGGAATAAAGCAAGAATAGAAGGTAAATTAGATGTTTCTCAATCCATAGAAATAGGCTGTGAAATTGTGGGTGAGGTAATAGTTGATGGACAAATGGTAATCCAGAAAGAAGGAGTTGTCAGTGCTGATGTTACAACTATTGATGCCAGGATAATCGGAAAATTTGAAGGAAATATGAAAGGTACCGGTAAGGTTGAAATTACAGAAACAGGAGTAGTAGATGGTAACATAAAAACAGATTCACTGATTATAAATGAGGGAGGAGTTTTTAGCGGAAAAGTTACTAGAATTACTCAAGGGGAAGAGAAGGGTAAAAAAAAGTTTAAACCGAAAGAAATAGAAGAAGAAAAAGTAAGTGCTAAGGCTGAGAAAAAAGAAAAAGCAGGAGAAATAAAAGAGTTCGAGTTGGGTGATATAGACGATAGCCTGAGATTATAAATCGGGACTGGCAGATTTTTGTCTTTAAAAATCAATTATTGGCTGGCATAAGAAGATTGAATATTTAATATTCTAATATTCTTTTGGGTTTTATTTTAATGCCGGAAATTTTCTCGTTGTTGTTTATTCTAAATATTTCTCTGTTGTACACAGTAATATTTTTACCCTTGAATAGACCGCCATCATCTATAATGAGGGAAATGTCTCTTTGAATTATGTTACCGATCATTTTTCCGGTGGAAGTGATTCTAACTTCTCTTGATGAAATTATATTACCTGTAACATCGCCCTCTATTATTGCATTTTTAGTTTTAATATTTGCTTTTACTTTTCCTTTCCTTCCAATTACAAGTTCTTTTTTAGATATAATCTCTCCAACTACTGTACCATCTATTTGAATAGGACGGGGAGAATAGATTCTGCCTTCTATACCTACTCCTTCTGCAATAATATTGTTATTATTATATTTATCTTCGGTCTGAGAAACTTTTTTACTAAACATTTTTATTCCTTCTTATAGAACTCCTTTTTCCTGATGCGTAAGGGTGTAAATTGGATAACGATTTTTTTTACGGCTCTTAGTAATTTGTTATATTATATTTATAATTATGCCATATATATATTTTAGTATTAATTATATAGTTTTTGTATAAAAAACTATATAAATGTTTTAAAAAAATAAAAAATTGCTATATCTTAATGTACCTAAGCCTAAAATCCCTTTTTTAAAGTTTGGGCTTAGATATTTGATTTGTTGTATTTTTTATAAGATTATTATAGTATCTAGCAAAAATATTTTTTGGTTTTTTTAGAAAATTTCTACAAGAAGATTGGAAAAGGAGGTGAAAAGTGAAAATATTTAACCGGGTAGTGGTAATTATAGTGTTATTTAAAATAATCTTGTTTTCCATTATAGCTGTGGTAAATAAGTTTGCTAATCTTTTTTTCTGGACTGATGTATCAAACAAAATAATAA
>JABUBP010000204.1_pt1 | contig 15074 bp, 14 predicted proteins | sample 7240331 | NCBI WGS metagenome assembly JABUBP01 (sample SAMN07256347, study PRJNA390944) | subsurface metagenome | isolation source: Methane hydrate marine sediment | place: Pacific Ocean: Eastern North Pacific, ODP site 1244 | collected 2002 | reverse complement strand
CACTCACCTCAACAGCTGTGGTTGACTGCAGGCAAGAGAAACCCTGCCATATTATTGTCAATTCTAAAAAACCAGCCGCTTCACTAGCCTCCATATTTCTCGGACTAATCTCTGGTCCCATCACATCAGCGATGGCTTTTTTCACTGAATCTATACTCACAAGGTCTGTCACCGCGGCAACCACGCCCACCATTACAGTACTAGTAATAGGCCTCTTTAACACCTCCAAGGCTATGGCATCGGCATCCACTATGGTAAGATGTGGCCAGTCGGATAGGCTAAGCTCAGCGGCTGGTTTTTTAGAATTGACAATAATATGGCAGGGTTTCTCTTGCCTGCAGTCAACCACAGCTGTTGAGGTGAGTGAGTCATCGAGAATAACAACATAATCAGGGTCAGCTGCGAGGTCACGCCTGCGTATCGGGGTATCCGATACCCGGTTAAGAGCTACCAGAGGTGCCCCACGACGCTGAACGCCAAAAGTGGGAATCGACATAGCGTATTTCCCTTCGTATACACTTAAGGCCGTGCCCAGTATTGACGAAGCCACCACAACACCTTGTCCACCCCGACCATGCCATAAGATTTCCCACATCGATATTATTCCTCTCATCTTCAATAGTTTACCTTAGCTAGTCCTTTAAGACCCAAAATCCCTCGAGCCGTTTCGGGTGTAGCCGTCTCCATATTTAACGCCTGAGCTATACTTACTATCTTCTCTACCTGTTCCGCATTACTCTTAGCCATGACACCCTTACTAATATAAAGACTATCCTCCAGACCAACTCGGGCATTACCACCCATAATCAATGCCATGGTACACATTGGAATCTGAGCGCGCCCAGCGGCACAAACTGACCAGATAAAGTCGCCAATTACTTCACGAGCAGTAGTATGAAGGAATACCAGATTACTTGGTGACGGCTGGATGGACCCTAGAATACCCAGGACAAATTGAAGATAAACAGGTTTATTAATATGACCCTCCTGAATCATGTGGGCCAGATTGTAAATCATGCCGGTATCATATATCTCTATTTCTGGCTTTGTCCCATTCGAAGCAAAGGTTTTCAAATACTGCTCCAGTGACTTAAATGTATTAGGAAAGATAAGGTCTTTTGTCATCTCCAGATATTCCGCTTCCCAATCATACTTAAAGGTGTCTACTATTTCTCTACCTCGGGATATGTTGAAATTTATCGACCCAAAATTACATGATGCAAGCTCGGGTTTGAGAGAAGGTACCGGCTGGAGTCGCTCTTCGACAGTCATTCCGAGGCCGCCGCCTGTGGTTATGCAAACAACCACATTACACCTGCTTTTTATACTGGTAACTATTTCCCTCATTACCCCCACATCAGAGACCGGTTTTCCTGTTTCTGGATTACGGGAATGAATATGGACGACTGCAGCCCCAGCCTCATAGGCCCGCACTGCTTCATCGGCAATCTGTTTCGGTGTAATAGGCAGGTAAGGACTCATGCTTGGGGTATGTATACCACCTGTGATTGCTGCCGTTACTATCACTTTAGCCATAATAAACCTTCTTCAGTGATACTTCGTATTCTATAATATCCCGTATCGTTCGGGCCGTGCTCGGAGCTCCTCAATGGTATCTATTGCTACCTTCTCAAAATCCGAATAGAGTGGCTGCCAACCCCATTCCTCTCTTGCTCGGCTATCATCAAACACATCTACACGCAGAGAGCGGTAAAAATCCATTACCTTAGGGTCAGGCTTGTAGCTAATCTGGGCTTCAGGTATATACTTCTTCACTACCTGCTCCAGTTCCTCAGCCGTTCGGCTTGGCGTTACACCAGCAACATTGTAGTTTATGGTCTTAATTCGTTCCTTTGCCGCCTGATACAGCATATCCACTGACCTAGCCGCATCTTTAAAATATATAACTGGAACCTTTGTTTCCGCAGTAACAAAACACTCGAAAGGTTTACCCAGAGCTGGATATTCAATCATCCAGGCATTCCATTGTGCCACTCCAGGAGTCCTAACGCCCGGGCCAACCACCGAAGCGTAACGTACTGTTCGAAAATCCAGCCCAAACCTGTTACGATAGAACATACCCAGAACCTCACAGTACAGCTTGCCACAACCATACATTGTGGTTGGCCGCTGAATTGTCTCATCCGTAACTACAGAAGGGCACGCCAGCCCGTATGTGGTTAGACTACTGGTAAATATTACCTTGCTCACGTCGAAAAGCCTGGCAGCCTCCAATACATGCATTGTTCCCACAACATTTACCTGGAAAGAAGCCCAAGGATTTGCGTCAGAGGGTACACTCAACATTGAGCCCATATGGTGTATGCCCTCAATGTTATTATCCTTGACGACATTGAATACTTCAGCGCAATAAGCCAGATTTCCCTGTACTACTTTTACTTTGTCTTGAATATCTCTAATACGAGCATAATTTGGGCTAATGTCGAACAGGATAACATCTTCACCTCGGTCGACGAGAGTCCGTGCTAGTTCTGCACCAATTAAGCCAGTCCCCCCGGTAATAAGAATCGCCATTCATATACCTCCTCTTAACGACACAGCACGTCAGGCTCCTGAAAACAGTTGCTTCGATTAAAAAATCACTTCAGTTCCAACAAGACGGACTAGGGTTTGGGAACCCTTAGGTCCTCTGCCCCCTGCTTTGATAATTTTAATTCGGGATTGGTCTCGCCAATCAATTCGATGATATTCTTAATCGAGCGAATCTTCTCTCTCCCCGATTGAGCCAGTCCTTCTTCCGGAGTGCCCCAGGGCATATACATGCCCAATCCTGGCCCCGGCTCCATCTTGAAATAACAGGGAGAGGCAACTCTGGCTATTTCAGGGGTTTCATAGATGCGATTGTATCCGCCCATAGAAACCCAGAGCTGAATGTGAATGTCAAAGGGAATACTCGTCACACTTCTTATCGCCGCCAACATGGGAAGGGTAAGGTCAGCTACAGGATTACAGGTTCCTGCCCCCAGGGATTCTAGTAGTTTAACGCCAGCTGGATTAGCATGACCGGCGAATATCGAAACCTTAAAAGTTACATCCTCCGGCAAGTCACCATTCTGCTTCATCGCATTAACAAGAGAAAGAACTCCTTCGTCCCATACCAAGAATCCCCTAAAGCCCAGCTCAATACATCTCTCAATGTCCATCAAATAGTGTCTGACTGAATCCATTCCCCTCAGTCTAAGTCCAGAAATAGCGCCTTCAGGAGTAGCAATCTGCCGACCAATGTCCCAGGTCGGTCTTGGTCCTGGAGTAATGATGACTTCCACCTGGGCATCATGAGCTACTTTAGCAAATTCTCTCAGCTCATCCCGGGTAAGAAGGGTTGCCCCCCGCACCACAGAAATGGCCCGGTGAAAAGGGACCCCTTGCTTCTGAGCTTCATCAATGGTTGCTTCTAAAACTTTTACCGTTTCCATTCCTGAAATCTCAACTCTGTAATTAGCCCCATCAGGAAAGGTTTTTGGTGATGTTGGTAATTCGTACAGGTCCCCCTTAGGCATCCCCAGCCTTTCTATGGCTTTAGCAATCTTCTCCATCATTAATTCTCCTTTTTATTGAATCGAATCCTGCAGTTTTTCCGCTTCCCCTTCAATCATCTTATAGTAATGCTCTTCTGCAGGAAATTTCCCCTCTCTAACTTCTGCTACATAGTCCTGGATAGCTTTCACTGAATCTTCAGCCATATTAGCATATCTTTTGACAAATTTAGGGTGAAAAGCCTCCCAGAGACCCAATACGTCGCTGACAATAAGCAACTGCCCATCACAATAGGGGCCAGCACCAATACCGTATACCGGTATTTCAAGGTCTTCTGTAATGAGCTTACCCACTTCTGGGGTTACTGCCTCTATGAGTAAAAACGCCACACCCGCCTCCTGAACGGCTCTAGCATCCTTAACTAACTCAAGTGCACTTTCAGCTGTACGCCCCTGAGCTTTGTAACCGCCGAACTGGCCAGTACTTTGTGGGGTTAAGCCAATATGGCCACAGACAACCATCCCGGCATCAACAATCGCTCTTATCATTTTAGTAACGCGGCGCCCCCCTTCCAGCTTGATGGCATCAACCCCCGCTTCCTTATAGAACCTGCCAGCGTTCCTAACAGCATCTTCAGGCGTTGTCTGATAAGACAAAAAGGGCATGTCACCCATCACAAAAGTGTTGGGGGCAGCACGACGGACAGCCTCCGTATGGACGATGCACTGGTCCATGGTAACGGGTATGGTACCAGTTGAGTAGCCATAAACGCAGTTACCCATGGAATCACCCACCAAAATCATGTCTATATCAGCTCGTTCCTCAAACTGGGCGGTAGGATAATCATAAGCAGTCAGCCAGGTAATCTTTTCACCCTCTTTTTTCATCCTCTGAAAATCTAATATGCCTTTTTTCTTCTTCTCCATTTAAATCCTCCCTACTTGTTTTTATGACTAATTGAATATTAACCCGGGCAACCACAGCACAAGCTGAGGGAAGGCCATAACTATTATCAAACCAACTGCCTGGAGGCCAACGAACGGTATAACCGAACGCCAGATATCAGACATAAGTATGTTTTTTGGAACAACCGCCTTCATATAGAAATGGGCAAAGCCATAAGGAGGAGTCATCATACCCATCCCCATATTCATGATGAAAAGGATGCCAAACCATATCGGGTCGAAGCCCAGGGACACAATTACCGGTGCATAGAGCGGGGTAGCAATCATAACAATAGCATAATCATCCATAACCATGCCGAGAAGGAACAGGCTAAGCTGCATTCCTATGAGAACAGTCCATGGGCTTACTCCAACAACTAAATTCTTTATCAGGTCTTTCCCCCCGCTAGCCATAAAGAAACTATTGAAGATTCCGATTCCAACCATAATCCACAGCACCATGCCCAGGAGTTTCATAGTCCCATAAGACGCCTCCTTGATAACTGCCCAGCTAAGCTTGCCGTAGATAGCAGCAATAAGAGCTGCTCCCAAAGCACCTACAGCAGAGGCCTCGGTAGGCGTAGCCAGCCCTAAAAAAATAGAGCCCAGAACACCTACGATAAGTAAAACGAATAAAACAGCATCCTTCAAGGAAATTACCTTCTTCTTCCATGATACCCGTTCTTCAGGCGGTAATGCTGGGCCCATCTTTGGATTTATCAAGCACCTTATGCCTATGTAGGTAATGTATAAAGTAGATAGTATCAGACCGGGTATCATGCCTCCAGCAAACAACCTCCCTACTGATTGCCTTGAGTAGAGGGCATAAAGTATCATCGGTACGCTGGGGGGGATGAGTGTCCCCAGGACTCCTCCACTCATGATAGACCCCAGCACCATGTGCTTATCGTATTTACGCTTGAACATCTCCGGCATGGCTATAGTTCCCGCAGTCATAATGCCGGCTGATATTATTCCGACCATAGCTGCCATGGCGGTGCTCACCAGCACTGTCCCTATCGCCAAACCGCCGTTTAGCCGCCCCATCCACTTGGACATGGTGTCATACATTGCGGCGGCTACACCTGAGAATCTCAGTATCATCCCCATGAAGACAAAGCCGGCAATAGCCACCATCAGGAAGCTTGTCATTGAGCCCAAAGCGGCCTGAGCGGCTACCGGAAGAAAGCGGGGACCAAGAAACACAAGGGAATATATCAGTCCCACGGCACCCAGGGCAAAGGCAATGGGAAACCCGACGGCAAAAAGTACGAAGACAGACAATATCAGGATTAAGGTAAGCTGTTCAATGCTCAAGGCAACTCCTTTCTACAAAAAAGAAAGAAGTCACGAATAAACTTAACTATTCCCTGAAGTAGTATCAGCAAGGCTGCTAGCGGGATTGCTAATTTGAGCGGATAGTAAGGAGGGCCCCAAGGAGTTTGGGTATGTTCGTTCACCTTCACTGAGAAGTATGCCATGTCCCATCCCGTCCATAGCACCACGCCGACGAGAAGGAAGAAAAGCGGTGCCGTAGCGAGGTCTATAATGGCTCTGGTTCGGGGGGACAGGCGCCCATAAATTGCATCCATCCTAACATGCCCTTCATGGCGTAAAACCCAGGCGCCTGCCAGCATGCCGGTAGTGCCATACAGGAATAAACTCGCTTCGTGAGCAAACACGGTAGGGCTATTGAACGCATATCTCATTATGACCTCATACACGAGCAATAAGACCATGAGAATAACAAGGTAACTTATTCCCTTTCCTACCCGCTCACTTATGGCATCAATAACATGGCAGAAAGCTGCCACTTTCCTCAATGAGACCCTCCTCTCGTTTAGAAACCCCTAGGTTATCTTAGTTAAAGATAACCCAATTCTGTCATGAAATCCTTATATATCTTGACCAGCTTCCCCATACGGACAGACGTGGCACCCAACTCATCCAATAGCTCCATCTCTGCCGCTACTAGTTTTGGAACATCGTCTGGATCTAGATAAGACACTTCAGCTCCTTCTGCATGTATCTCCGCCCAGGCTCCCAGAGTCTGGTCCATAACCACTATTGCTGAGTATCTAGCATTCTCCCAGGCAGCTACCTGAAGGATATCCTGTAAGTCTTCAGGCAGGCTATTCCAAGCATCCATATTTACCAGGAAGTTAGCATTAGTATAGCTGGCCAGGGGTGGATCCATATGGTAGGGTGCAAACTCATGCATCTTAAGGGCCACCGTGTCAACGAAATCACCATACACTGCCGCATCGATGGTGCCTGTCGCCATTGCCGTATACTGCTCGCCCCAAGGGATAGAAACTACTGCAGCCCCCAGGTTGTCTAGAAGGGTTGACACTGGAGGTACCGCCCTTACCTTCAGGCCTTTGATATCATCTAGCGAGGTAATTGGATTTCTTGAAGTTATACGGTAGCCTCCAAAAGGCACGTTGCCTAAATAGTACAAATCTAAAGGAGCATAGACCTCATTCCGGAGAATATCAGCCCAGCCTCTCTTCCAAAACAAGGTGTTAACCTCCTGTAGAGTTTTTAAGCCGCCTAATACGGCTCCCTCGAGTTCACCTTCAGGCGCAACACCTTTATAGTATGATGGCCAGGGGCTACCAATTTCGAGCATTCCGGTACGCAGGGCTTCAAATACTTCCCCAGAGGCTGCCACCTCCCCGGCGCCGAACTGTTCTAATTCAATTCTACCTCCAGACATATCATTTATATTTTGGACGAACTCTGCATAAATATCATCGGTATAGAAATCCCCCGTCCAAGACCAGCCTGAGAATTTAAGTTTAAACACCTCTTCTTCTGGTGGTGGCGTTGGTGTCGGGGTTGGGGTTGGGGTTGGCGTTGGTGCTGGCGTGGGTGCTGGCGTGGGTGTGGGTGCTGGCGCAGCGCAGGACATAACTGCCATTATCAATACCAGGCAGACGCTACCAAATAACATTAACAAGTTTCTCTTTTTCACGATAGACTCCTTTCATAAGATTTTGTTTATCAGATTCTGCTCCGCTGAATGTTAACAATTACTTCATCTCTCACCTCCCGTCATTCGAAAAGTAATAAGGAGTGGTAACTTTAACCATTTCCGGCGCCCCATAAAAACGCATAAATCCACCATAGGATTCAGCTAAGGAGACTTTAAAGACTACATTCTTTGGGGGTGTCACCGTTTTCTCTCATCTTATTAAGCATTCTAAGTAGCCCTTCACCAACGACTAGAAAGCCTCGGACTCCTATATCAATGCAGCGTATTATATCCGCAACGACGAGGGCCTGGAGTAACTATGACTTCCAACTCTGCATCAGCAGCCATCGGAGCAAAATCCTTTAGCTCCTTTTTAAGCCATTCAAGGCGAACTCAAATATGATATCTGCGATTTCCTTGGCAGATAACCTGCCTCTTGGACGGTACCAAATTCTACTTCGGACAATCATAGAAGGGATACAATAGCTGATTAGCTTCACATCTACCTTAGAGAAATCACCAGTTTTTATGCCTCTGTTTATGATTTTGCGCAGAATCCTATCATAATCATCTCGGCGTGCAATAATTTCTTTCCGGTGAGCAGGTAACAAACTCCTTAGTTCCTCGTCAAATAGCAATCGGGAAGCCCTTCTATGGCCCAACGTCAGCTTCATATGATTGTTAATTAGCAATCGTAACCCCTCAACCGAGCTGGCAGTATCATCGTCTTCCAAGTCTTTGATTGAAGAAATTAACCGCTCCATTTCCTCTCGAAGTATCTCGTAGAGAATGGTTTCTTTGCTGGCAAAGTAATTATATATATTGCTTGATTGACAACTACAGGCTTTGGCTAAATCCTTCATACTTGTGGTCTGATACCCTCGATGAGAAAAGAGTATCCTTGCCTTAGCCAGTATCCCAGCCCTCTGGAGTTTGTGGCGACTTTTCACTTTATTCTAGCCCCTAATTAAAAGGTGAATGATTAGTCAGTAACATTCTTGTCGTAATTGAAGCTTACTACCAGGGGTTGCCGATAACAATACCTCATAGTTATTATTTTAAGGTTGACAAAGTATTAATTTCTCTAATCATTTTGACTTACTACACTCCTTGACATCTTCATTGAGTAGTAATAAGATTTTAGTAGTGACTGGTTTTATCATTGCTGGGAGCCGATCGGAGGTACATAGTGAAGAAACTAAAGTTACTCATAGCAGACAACAGTGAAATTTTTCGTGAGGGGCTGGTCAAGCTCCTGGAGCGCGAGCCGAGCATCGAGGTAGTGTCTACGTGCAGCACGGGATTAGAAGCTGTCGAAAGTGCCCATGAGCATCAGCCGGATGTCATCCTTATTGATACTGAATTGGATGAATGTGGCGGAATTGAGGTAATGCAGTGTATTCATGAAAGGCTACCGAAGACGAATATCATGGTGCTCACCTGCTCTGAAGTAAGCACCGACTTCTTTTCCGCTGTTAAGGCAGGAGCTAAAGCATATATATCCAAGAATACTAGCATTGAAAACCTCATTAAAGCCATCACTCTCGTCGCTAACGGTAAGGTTATTGTATCCCCTCCGATGGCAGCAAGACTGCTTGCGGAATTCAACGTCTTAGAGGAGCACAAGGATGCGGTAGAGGTGGGAGACATCACCCGCCTGAGCAAGCGAGAACAGGCGGTACTATCCTTAGTTGCGAAAGGCTTTACCAACAAAGAGATCGCTACCACCTTGGTTATCTCTGAGAACACGGTGAAGGTGCACTTGCGAAACATTATGGAAAAATTGCACGCACACACTCGTCAGCAGGCAGTTGCCCTAATGAGAGAAAACGACCTGCTACCCAGTTTTAACCGCAATTGACACAAAGGTTCTAATTTGATCGTAACAGCACCCTTTGGGGCAATAGATGCCAGGCTCATAACCCGAAGGTCGTTGGTTCGAATTCAATCCCCGCTACCAAGATTGCGTTGGGTACAGACTACAGGTCTGTGCCTTTTTATTTGCTTCTTAATCAGATACCATCCGTCCTTGTAAACCTAATCCCCTTTATGTTCTGTCGATTAAGCCATCGCTTGGGCTGATTCATTTTGCGAATCATTACAACCTGCCGCGAAACCATTGACAACTAGAAGTCGATGGTTTCCCCTGGCTTTGACATGATGACTTCTATACCGCTTCCCTGCATATGATTATAGAATTTCTCAGCGCAGTCAGATGGCGAAGTATCACAGAGATCGGCCGGATAGTGCATTGGGATAACGTATTCAGGTTTCAGGTAATCGCGACATGCTAGACTAGCAGCATAGTCATCCATTGTGTAAGTACCACCCACAGGCGCGAGAACCAGCTGAGGCTTGTAAAGAGCCTGAATAAGAGCCATATCCGAGAAGAGACAGGTATCTCCCGGGTGATATATCGCGAAACCGCTACTGAAGCCAATAACAAAACCCACAGAGGGCGCCGTAGTATGCCACGCCGGCACCATAGCTGCAGTTATACCAGCAACGTTGGCTGCTCCTCCGTAGCTCAAGGGTATTATTTGATTCCTGTCAACGCCCTTTTGCTGTAGAGACTGCATTAGATCTACACTAGCTATCACCATGGCTCCGGTGTTTTTCGCTATCTCCGCTGTATCCCCTTCATGGTCAAAATGGCCATGGGTATAGAGAACGACATCAGCTTGTAACTTGTCCAATTCCTTATACTCAGTGGGGCACAAGGGATTGTCTTTAAGCCACGGGTCAATGAAAATAAACTTGCCCTCGGGTGATATAAACCTGAACGCAGCGCGCCAGAGCCAGGTCACTTGAACTCGATACTGTCCTAATGGTTTCTCCATCGTGCAGCCTCCTTTCCAATTATGAAGAGTATATCACACGTAGTATAACAGCAGGTAGAGGTTGCCTTTTTCTGTGCATTGCTGCTCATGAGCTACAGAACAGTATTCATTTCTCACTAGGAATAATAATTCAAAAGAGTAAAACCTGAAGTACAGATATACGGAATCTACCGATACAAGCACGCTACGCGGAATTCTGCTATCTGCCATGATACCTGTCAACCAACCAGCCTTCATTCCCCACGAATCCAACCCCCGCTATCAAGGAAACTAGGGAAACTATAAAGGTTGTACCTTGTGTTCTTGGAATGTATATCACTACAGTAAGACCCGGTTATGCCAAAAAACTCACTATCAGGACAGAGTTTTGTGATATCTGCTAAGAGGCATCATAATAGAATGTGCCCCCGATTAAATGCGTGCTTGAATACACCTCAAGTCAATAGGTCTTTAAAGTAGTTTGCAGGTGTTTTACCTACGGCTTTCTTAAACATATGTATAAATGCACTAACGCTGTCATAGCCAATATTCATTGCCACTGTAGTTACGGGCATATAATTGGCAAGGTATTTAAGAGCCTCCAGGAGTCTGAACTGCTGTCTCCATTGGTGGAAACTCATGCCAGTCTCATTTCGGAAAATTCGTGCTAAAGTACGTTCGCTCGCGCCGACTTGACGGCCCCACTGTTCAAGAGTAGAGCTATTCGCCGGGTCTTCTGTAAGAGCCTTATGTATCATCTGTAAACGAGGGTCTTTCGGTCTTGGTAGATTCAAGGGCACGATCGACAAGCTCCGAATTTGATCATACACTACGGCAACAATTCGCTCCTCCGGTTCACCGAGCGGATATGGAATCGGCAAATTAACCATATAGAGGATTAGTTCCCTTAATAACGGCGTGATATTGGCAACATAGCACTCTACGGGCAAACCAGGCACGGCGTCTTTTCTAATATAGAGAGTTCGCATTGACAGCCGCCCTGATGTCACAATCTGGTGCTCCATCATAGGTGGTATCCAGACACCACGCTGTGGTGGTACAACCCAGGTTTCCTTTTCGGTAGTAACCGTCATGACTCCTGCCACGGCATAGAGAAGCTGGGCACGGGGATGATGATGAAGTGATATTACATATCCGTCGGGGTAATCCAGTGCCACAGCAACCATGTCGCGGGGTACATCCATGATCCAAGACACATCATCCGAAAAGGAATTTCTTGTCTGCTTTGAGCCATTATTTGTCTGCATAGCGCAAGATTATACCCCATTCTTACGCTAAAATCAAGCTAAATACGTCATTCAGAATTAGGGCAGTTTATGAGGAAATTTGGTCTTACTCGGAGATACAGTGCGTTGCTATATTTCCTCGTAGTCGCACACTTCAGTCATCATCTTTTGACAGCACTACTGGTACCCCTGATACCCTTTATTCGCGACGATTTCTCTCTAGATTATGCCCACGCGGGTTTATTAGTTACCGCATTTACCGTAGCATACGGCATAAGCCAGCTGCCAGCGGGATGGTTAGCTGACCGCATTGGTCAGCACACGTTAATCACTATCGGTATTTCCGGTGTCGCAGTTTCCGGGCTCCTGATTGGACTAGCATCAAATTACGTTGCCCTGGCAGTCCTCCTGATACTGCTCGGAATAATGGCTGGTGGCTATCATCCGGCTGCCGTCCCACTAGTTTCAGCCTCGGTAACACCAGAAAGTCGAGGGCGCGCATTAGGTATTCATCAAATAGGGGGATCTGCCAGCTACTTCGTAACGCCACTAATTGCTGTTGCTCTTGCCGGTGTGGTGGGTTGGCGTGGAGCCTTTATCGGACTGGCAATCCCGGTTATTATACTCGGGCTTATATTATATGCCCTTCTATCCCGACAAAGGTATCAGGGAAGAATCGAGGAAAAAGTAGAGGAAAGCAAGGTTAACAAACCTTCCATACTGGGAAATCGCAAACGCCTGTTAGCCTTTCTTACTCTTGCCATAGTTAGTGAAATGGCCATCTGGGCGATAATTGCTTTTATTCCGCTCTTTCTAGTTGACCAATCGGGTGTAGGAGAAGAAACAGCAGGCATCTTGCTTGCCTTAGTATACTCTGGTGGGATTTGGGCCGCCCCTCTGGGTGGATACTTGTGTGATAGATGGGGACGGGTACCGATGATAATAGCGACGAGTGTAGCCGCGGGGCTTGTCATCTATCTACTTACCTTAGTAGCTTATGGTTGGGCTATGTTAGCTTTATTCGTTGCTCTGGGTATGTCTGCTTTCTTCCTCATTCCCATATCTGAAGCCTATCTAATTACCCGAGCCCCGGCGCATAATCGTTCAACAATACTTGGCATATATTACGTTGGCAGTATCGGAGGTCCCGGCTTCATAGCACCACTCATCGGTTACTTTATTGACAGGAGCGGTTTTGATATCAGTTTCACTATGGTTGGTGCCACCCTTATCGCAATAACTCTAGGCTGTTCAGTATTCCTGTGGAGAGATAGAGGCTGATAGGCCAATGCAGTCTACCTCCTCTATTTTACACTAGGGCTACAATCAGCGGCTCCTTGCCTATTAGAACGACGCCAGTACCAGTGCTAAAAGTCCGATACCGAGAAGCGTTATGCCGGTTTCAACAGACGCAGCTCCTAAAACACCCAGCACTATAGCCGCCACAGCCATTGCCAGTGCCACCGCTTTCAATATGGTTGTGGTAATCGATTGAGCCATAATTCCTACTCCTTAGCCTGATTTATTTTAAGAGACTCAAATGAGCAAGCATCGAACTACTATTATAAAAATTCCACGAACAGTAATCCCAACGGCATATCTGCCATTACCTATATACTATCACTAACCACTAACCTCCTCTGTCCACGTGGTTATTGCAACTTGTCGTTGACGGTTTTCAGACTATGGTCAATCTTGAAAAAGCCAGGACTCCACAATGTTAGTTTGCACAGGCTAAGGTTGCTTTTGCCTATCCCACGTGTTAGGGGTTAGTCCCCGTTCTTTAAGCGCCACCTTTTGTACCTTCTCTGAAGCTGACTTCGGGAGACTCTCCATGAATTCTATGTAACGCGGAATCATAAATTTAGGCAGCCTCGGCTCACACCAAGCGATGATTTCTTCAGGGGTAACCTTCTGTCCAGGGCGTAATACAAGAGCCACCTTTATTTCCTCTCCCATGATTGGGTCAGCTATACCGAAAGCGGCACTTTCAGCTACTACTGGATGCTCGTTAATTTCCTTCTCTATCTCATAGGGTGAGATATTTTCACCACCCCGCCTGATACTCTCTTTTTTGCGGCCGCAGAAGTAATAGTAACCATCGGCATCGACTTTCCCCAGGTCTCCAGTATGAAACCACCAGTTAGCGGAACACTTCATCGTTTCTTCTGGCGATTTGTAATAACCATCAAACATGATGTACGGCTTTGTCGGCCGGATAACAATTTCGCCAATTTCCCCTGGGGGCAGTTCATTATCCCTGTCATCGAAAATTCTGACTTCAAATCCCTCCCGCAACTCACCAGTGGTTCCAGCTCTTCCCCTGCCCGGCCTGTTTATTGTATTCCAGGTACCGGTCTCGCTCATCCCGTACATCTCAAGCACCTCGACTCCAAACCGCTGACTTACCTTTTCATAAACTTCCTTTGGTGCACCTCCACCAAAACACTTCTTAGCCGGCACATCTTTGTCATCGGGATTTTCTGGCTGTGTGAGTAGAATGGGTAGAATCGCGCCCACATAGCTAAAGGCAGTAGCTTGATATTTTCTCACATCATCCCAGAACCTTGAGGCGCTGAACCTGGGCGCTATGATTACGCTAGCACTGGCTACCAGAGCCATTAGGACACAGTAAGCCTGTGGGTTAGCATGATATAGAGGTAAGGAAGAGTATATGCGGTCCTTGGAGGAAAGTTCCACATATGAAGCCAAGTCCTGTGCTGCTGTAATATAGGCTCGGTGTGAGTTTCTCACCAGCTTGGGTAAACCAGTAGTCCCGGAAGTAAAGGTGATGATAAACGGCTCGATATCTTCAATAGGTGACGTATCCAAAGGAAGAGTAGTCAGTGATTCCCGGAAAAGTATATCTAAGGATTCATTATTACCTGCTTGCTTGGTGGTATCAAAAACTACCCTCCCTACCCCTTTGATTTTTGGCGCTATCTCATCGTATTGGGGTAGAAAATCAGGAGCCACGACCACCAGTTTGCTATCGGAAGCTTCGATTAGGTATTTAAGGCTTTCCCCCTTAAACTGAGTATTAATGGTAACCGTTACGGCACCAAGTTTGGCCAAGCCAAACCAGCAGTACAGGTATTCAGGGCAGTTGGGCAGTATAATGGCTACATGGTCGCCCTTGACTACCCCCAGCTTACTAAACGCATTTGCCATCCGGTTTGCGTTGGCATCAATATCTTCATAGCTTATCTCTTTATCCAGAAAATACAAATATGGCTGGCTCTTATTTTCCGCAGCCTTGCGTTCCAGTAGTGTGCCTAGTGTCTCCATTTTTTAGTCTCCTATCAAGCGTTTGGCGATATTGTTCTTCATCACTTCCAGAGAGCCGCCGGCAGTACCTAATAGCTTGGCGTCTCGAAGGTATAACTCAAACAGGCTGTCCCGTAAACAGCCATACCGCCCCGTAATCTGTATGCAATCTCCGACGACCCGGTTGGCTACCTCAACACAGAAAAGCTTGGTCTGGGACGATTCGAGGCTGATATCCTGCTTCTTGTCTTCCATGGTAGCCGCGCGGTTACGCAACAATCGAGCGGCCTCAATCTGTGTGCTCAGTTCAGCCAGCATCCAG
>JABUBP010000203.1_pt1 | contig 15082 bp, 13 predicted proteins | sample 7240331 | NCBI WGS metagenome assembly JABUBP01 (sample SAMN07256347, study PRJNA390944) | subsurface metagenome | isolation source: Methane hydrate marine sediment | place: Pacific Ocean: Eastern North Pacific, ODP site 1244 | collected 2002 | reverse complement strand
ACCCCTTCAATAACACCCCATAATCTTTTTATGCTATCAATATGAATTGAATAAAACTAGTCAAAATCATCTAATTCAATTTTTTGCTAAAATTACACTCCTCCAAAATCTAAAAGTGGCTAATTATAAACATTTTAGGGTTTTGGAAAGGTAAAAAAAGGGCTAAAGAGACGTCGTATTGCCGATTTTTCGAAAAATGAAATGCAAAAAAAGGCACTTTACGTGCGTTTAAAGGGCATTCTTGAAGGGGTAAATTTACTATTTTTAGATAGTACAGAAACCTTTATAAATAAAAGGGTCTATTTTATTACTACTTTCTTCTCTGTCGTTCCCGCGAAATCCCAGTATTTCTTTGCGACAACCTCACCCGTCGTTATACAAGAGCATCTATTCACCTTACAGCCTCAATAAATAGCCATTTCTTTTTAGCCAATCTTGATGTTTTTTATAGTCCGGTTTTAACATTTTTATCTTATCCCAAAATGCTTTTGAATGATTCTTCTCATCAAGGTGTACAAGCTCATGAATAACCACATAATCTATGACCGGCAGAGGTGCCATAATCAATCGCCAGGAAAAATTCAGATTGTTTTGGCTGGAGCAAGAGCCCCATCTTCTTCGGGCATTGGTGAGCCTGATTTTCTATTAGAGTGGTATCATTATTTATCTGGAGAGAAGTGGTCTTCCTTTTTGAACGGATTATTTTTTTATTTGCATAGTTCTTCCCTTCCATATTTGAAAAGTTACCGAATTATTGAGCTAGTATAACCGTCCCCTATACTTTTACAGATTAATTACACGATGGAATTAAAATGCCCTTTGCTAATTGTTTTCACATAGGCCATTGCTTGAAAAACTGGTATATTAATAAAAGATTTAACTAAATCATTTTTAAAATTTATATCATGAAAAATAATATGAATTAATTTATCTGATTTAGAAACAAAAATTTTATAATCAACTAATATAACATTTGATCCCAGCCTTAAAATCAATTACTAATAATTTTTACTTCCATTTTTTGAATATCCTTAGTAAGTTTTGTATTCGGTAAATTATTGGTAATAATATAGTCAACATCCTCTATTTTACATATAGTAGAAAAAGCTACTGCTCCAAATTTAGTTTCATCAGCTAATATAAATACCTCTTTAGATCTCCTTATTATTTCACCATCTACTATTGCTTCCAACTCATTTGGAGTTGTAAACCCTTCATTTACAGAAATACCGTTTACACCAACAAAAGCTTTATCAAAATTATACCTGTGGAGATAATTAATAGCGTCCTGTCCAACCATAGAAAATGTTTTTTTTCTAAAATCTCCTCCAACTAATTTAATCTTTATACCAAAATTATTAGCCAATTCTAAAAGAATATTAATAGCATTTGTAAAGACAATTAGATCTTTTTTATCAAATAATATTTTAGCTAGTTCCAAAGTTGTAGTACCACCACTTATATATATAATATCTCCTTCATTAATGAATCCCTTAGTAATTTGTGCTATTTTCTTCTTTTTATATAAGTTTAGATCTTTTTTCTCATTTAAAGAAAATTCATATTTAAAATATTTTTTCTTTAAAGCTCCGCCTCTGGTTCTAATTATCAAGTTTTTCCTCTCAAGATAAATCAAGTCTCTTCTAACGGTAGACCTGGATATTTTAAGAAGGCTCATAATCTCTTCTATGGTGGCTTTTTCTACTTTCTCTATATATTTAACAATTTTATCTTGTCTTTCTTCTATAAATAGATCTTCTTTTGTATTTATCATAAAATCCTTTCTTTTTTTTATTTTTATTCTAATACTCTACAAATATTATTCAAAACTTTATTTTCCTTTTATAGGATACTTTCCAATCTCTTTTGCATAATTGAAAAAATATTCAATCTTTTCAATACTTGTATAATTTTAAACATTATGTGTCAATCCTAAAATCAGACCCATATTATAACCAACTTTCTTTATACTTTCTAAAATTTCTTTATTTAAATCATCTATTGTTCCAACTGGAATTCATTTATTTAGTTCCTTCTATAACCTCTACCTCTAATTTTATATAATAATGTGGAGAAGACATTCGTTTTAGGGAATGAAAGGATAAGTCTCTATCCATTGATATGTCTTGTGAAAATAAAATACTGTGCATTATTATTCTGGCTTCAAGTAAAAAATACGTTTGCGATTTTCTGCTAGAATTTTCTCATTATACTCTTCGCCACCATCCATATTTGCCGCCATAAAAATTGGCGGTGTAATTCCTCGTGCAAGTAATTCCTCCACAGTCGCAGCCACCATACATTGAAGAACCGCCGTACTTGTAATACCAGAAACCGGACAGAATTTTTGTTTCATACCTTCAGCCTCCAGTATGGCATCACCTTCAACAGCTTTGTTATCCAGTACAACATCTGCGTATTCAAACATATTCTTTCCATCGGGATGGCGGGGTTTCACCGATTTGCTGTAACTCAATCCGGTTACTGCAATGACTTTAATTCCACGTTTTTTGGCAATTTCCGCAAATTCAATCGAAACTGCATTTCTACCAGACACGGAAACTACAATTAATACGTCACCTTTACGGATAGTAGCATAGTCAAGGGCAATTTCTGCATATCCCTGTAGTCTCTCGATTTTACTGCCTAAGCCAAGCGGTGTGGTGTGCAATGCTTCTAAACCAGGAATAAAGATGGCATTAATCAATGCAAGGCCACCTGCACGTGTATAAATATCCTGCATTGTGGTCGCCGAATGCGAGTTGCCACATGCAAAGATACGGCCATCTCCTTCAATAGCATCAGCAAGAATGTTCGCAGCAGCTTTGAAATTATCTTCTTCTTCGATCGAGATTTTATTTAAGAGATCTATAATTTTTTTAATATATAAATTAGCAAAACTAGACATAAAATACTCCTTTCGATATTTATTTATAATAAACTATACACTTCATTCCCTAAAACGAATGTCTTCTCAACATTAAAAATTTCATTTAGGACAACCACATCTGCATCAGCACCGGGTTTTAAAACACCGCGCTGATCCTGCCATCCCATTGCTTCCGCAGGTACTGATGTTGCCATTGGTAATACATCATTCAACGGTAGGCTCGCAAACTTCATCATATTTTTTATAGCTTTATTGAGAGTCAAGGTACTACCGGATAATCCCCCCATTGGGGTGCGCGCAATGCCGTTCTTTACGGTAAACTGTTGACCATAGTTATCGTAGTATCCATCCGGTAAGCCCGCCCCCCGAATACTATCTGTGATAAGAATAATCTTAGAAATTCCTTTGGCTCTAACAGAAAGTTTTATCATTGCAGGATGGACGTGTACACCATCAGCGATAATTTGAGCATAGATTCGTTCATCCATTAAAACACCCCCAGCTGTTCCAGGTTTACGATGATGTAATCCTAGCATTCCGTTAAAAAGATGAGTGGCTTGATTAAGCCCATGATCAGCTGCTTCAACAACCTGTTCATAACTTGCACCACTATGACCAATTGCAAATTTAACGCCCTGTTTTACAGCTTTATCGATAAACTCTAAAGCACCTGGATTCTCTGGTGCTATAGTCACCAAACGAACAATGCCTGAATCAAACCATTTTCTATATTCCAAAGGATCAGGCATTCTAATTAATTCTTTAATTTGTGCTCCACGGTACTTTACATTCAGATATGGCCCTTCAACATGAACACCTAGATGCCTCGCACCGTCTTCAGGTTGCGGGCAATTTGCTACGTTGTCTATGACTTTCATCATCAACTCGGGTGTGGAAGTCCATATTGTTGGTAAATAGGAGGTTACACCATGAGTAGCAAAAAACCTTCCAAGTGTATGTATAGCATCCCAGGTACCATCCATAGCATCTTTCCCCAATGCTCCATGAGCATGGATATCAATCAACCCTGGAACGACCCACTTACCAGTTGCATCAACTACTTTATCATTATTGCCAGGTGTATAGATATTCGGGATAATATCACAAATAATCTGATCTTCAATGACTAGCGTTTTATATAATGTTCTATTATCGGGTAAAAATACTTTTCCACCTTTAATATATAACTTCATACAATAAACCTCTATTCATTATGTAAGCTATAATATTTTGAACCTATCGATCTAAACTTAAGGTTGTTTCCAGTCTTGAGGGAAGTCCCTCTAAATAAGATGTACCAAATCATCTCTTTTTCAATTTACCGAATGAACCTAAATGGCTTTATGTAATTTTCACTATATAGATTGGCCAAGTACTTCAAACCCGTTCCCATAGGCTCTGCCATTTCAACCGGACCGCCAAGAGCTTCAAACACGTGACCGGAAATGTATCCGGAAGCATCGGAGGCCATGAAAACAATTATGGGTTTCAGATCATTAAATTTTCCAAGTCTTCCCAGTGGAATCTTGCTACGCATGTGCCGTACCCACATTTCATTCTTGTGAAGGGATTCACCCATAGGAGTTGGGAACCAGCCCGGACACAATGCATTTACCCGAATGCCCAGGTGTCCCCACTCACATGCCAAGGCTTTCGTAAGGTGGATCACTGCAGATTTACTCGCGTAGTAGGGGCTGTTAGGCACCAGATCAACTACTTCTCCGTAACCCGAAGATATGTTGATAATATTCCCTTTTATCCCCTTTTCTATCATTTGCTTCCCTACCGCTTTCGAGCACAAGAAGACACTAGTGAGGTTCACCTTCAGCACGCGCTCCCACTCTTCAAGGCTCAACTCGATGGTCGGCTTGCTGAGAACGATTCCCGCATTGTTGACGATCACGTCAATTCGGCCAAAATGGTCATCTGCCTTTGCTACCATATTTGTAACATCATCTTCGGATGTGACATCTACCTTTAGGGGCAGTACTTCTCTTCCTGTTTTCTTGGAAATGATTTCAGCAACTTCCTGCAGTTTAGAAACTTGTTTATCTGTGGCAATCACCAGATCCGCTCCGGCTTCCGCAAGAGCTTCACTAAAAACAACGCCAAGACCCTGTGCAGCCCCGGTCACTATACACACTTTCCCGTCGATTCTAAAACTTTCGAGTAGTTGCATACTTCTTCCCTCCTTTATATGAAATGTCAAGTTACCAAAAGTCCATGGACGCATACCTCGGTCATGGTCTCAGAATGATCTTAAGATCCACCTTTCCTATTGCGGCTTCAAAGGCTATTTTGATGTTGTCTAAAGGTAATACACGAGTTATGAGCGACTCAAGGTTAACCTTACCTTGCTGAACAAGCTGTATAGCCGTCTCAAAGTCACCGCAATATATCGCAGAACCCTTCATTGTTAACTCATTAAATATTAAATCCATTATACAATATCTAACGATCGGCTCTTCATATATGCCTATTAAAATTATATCCCCCCCCTTACGCGTTACTTTTATTGCTTGCCCTAAAACCTCATTATTTCCAACGACCTCAAATGACACATCAGCGCCTATACCTCCGGTGATTTCCAAAACCTCCGTAACAACGTTCTTCTCCTGCGAATTTACTGTAACGTTTGCTCCAAGTCTCTTCGCCAGTTCAAGTCTCCAATCCACCAAATCGACTACGATTACCTTTGAGGCCCTTTTATTTTTTAATATTTGCGAGATAAGATTTCCTACTGTCCCAGCCCCAAATACGACCACAACTTCTCCACCTTTAATACCACATCTTCTTACGCTATGCACAGCAACTGCAAGAGGTTCTATTAGTGCCCCTTCTTCGTACGAAACGTTTTTCGGGATTTTGTGTAACCATTTTTCATTAACAGATACATATTCTGCAAACGCACCGTTGAGCTGACATCCAATTAAGCCTATTTGTGTACAGCGATTGTATTCACCTTTTTGACAAAAATAGCAATCTCCACATGTCACAACTGGCTCTACACAGACCCTATCGCCAACGCTCGCGCCTTTTACATCCCGGCCGCTCTCTACGACATCGCCAGAAAATTCGTGACCAAGTATAATTGGGAGTTTTATATCCGGGGATAAACCTTTATATGCATGGAGATCAGATCCGCATATTCCGCATGCCTTTACCTCAATTAAAACTTCATTGGGTCCCACCTTTGGGTCGTCCATATTTACTATATCGAACACTCCAGTTTCACGAAGAATTGCAACTTGCATATTACCACCTCCTAAATCCTGAAATAATCCTTTCCTATTCCATTTCCGGATACGGGTTCTAAGTATACTTGCCGTATTCCTGTAACGTTTCCCACATGGTCATGATATTCTGTTGGGTGTCAACTCCGCCGCCCCAAAACGTTAGATCCTTACCAAACTCCTTTTTTAACTGCTTCGTATCCATACCGGTTGCACTTACTTGCACCGGGTTCAATGTATCTACTCTTATCTCAATTAAGTCAGGGATAAGTTCTTTAATCGCTCCGCAGGAATGGAAAAGTGTGAAAATCGATCCCTTCACGTTCTTACGGATGCAACGGAATAACTCACGGTGAAGAGGTTTGATCATACTCCGATACAGTTTAGGGCTTATCATCAGGCGCTCTTGTGTACCAATGTCGTCTCCTTCGGCTACTACATCAACTAAATTGCTCATTTCTTGAAGCATAAGTTCCCAATACTGCAATTTATATGTTAAAAATTTGTCTAACCTCGGAAACGATGTCTATGGCCGGGATCAACGTCATTGCGCATAAAACAAAATAATTTACATCCAGGCAAGGTTCTGGAGTTTATCAAGTGTCTCTGTATATATCGTAAAAATTTTTTCGTATTTTTTGTGATTGGCTTTGTCAGGTTTCACTATGTCTTTTATTTTGATACATTTGTTTACAGCATCCTCAGAATCTTTGTAGAGACCTATCCCAATTCCGCCTAATAATCCGGCCCCAAACGATGCATCCTCAAATGCAGGGATTTCTACTTCAATACCTAACACATCTGTTAAAATCTCTCTCCAGAGAAGGCTCTTCATTCCTCCCCCTACTGCTCTGACAGAATTGATCACCGGATTTATTTCTTCAAAAACTTTGAAACATTCCTTAATTGAAAATGCTATTCCCTCGAGTACAGCGCGAGTAAAATGCTCTTTTGTGTGTTGGCAGGTTATGCCAATAAAATTCCCTCTTAATTTAGAATCTTCGCGAGGTGTGTGTTCTCCCAACAGGTAAGGGTGGAAAATAAGCCCTTGTGACCCTAAAGGGGCCTTTTTAGCCATCGCGTCAAAGAGTTCATTTGTAGCCCTAGGGTCCTCTTTCCAAAAAGCTTGCTGGAACCATTTCTTAGAAAGACCTGCAGGTGTAACCAAATGTATCATCCACCGATTAGGCATATAGTGCACTAAAACATAGTATCGCTTTGGATGATCCGAAGGCACTTTGTCTATTATCATGAACAGTGCGCCACAAGTACCAAGTCTAATCAAACACTGGTTTGGATATATTACTCCAGCTGCAAGGTTGTCTGCCGCTGCGTCTGAGCAACCAGCAACTATAGGAATTCCTTCTGGGAGGCCTATCTCTATTGCTGCTTTCTTCGTCACTCGACCAACAACTTCTGTTGGTGAAACAGCCTCTGGAAGTTTGCTCTTGTTTATGCCTGCAGCTTCACAGACTTCATCGGACCAAGAAAGGTCTTCCACATTGAAAAGTTGAGTAGCTGATGCGTCGGACCAGTCAGTGAGAAACGACTTATTAAGTTTGAACCGAATGTAATCCTTAGGCAAAAGTATCTTGCGGGTTTCTTTCCAAATTTCAGGCTGGTTTTCCTTTACCCAAAGAATTTTGCTAAGTAGAGCTGTCTTAGTAAGCGGGCCGTTAAGCACTAAATGATTTTTTAGATTCTGTTTTAACCACTTCAATTGTGGAGTGCTTCTTTGATCCATCCAAATAATGGTTGATCTATGTACTTTGCCATTCTCGCCAAGAAAAACCGGGCTGTTCATCATTCCGTCTATACCGATTGAAACTATATCTCTTTTTTGCAGGTTTGTCTTTGCAAAAATACAATTTATCGTATGCTTAAAGGCTTCATACCAGTCTTCGGGATTTTGTTCAGCCCATCCAGCTTTGGGATAGTAGGTTTCGTATCTTTTGAAGGAGGTACTGATCACAGTTCCGTTCTGGTCAAGAACTGCGGCTTTACAGCCGCTTGTCCCTATATCAACACCAAGCATATATTCAGACATTTCGAACACCCATTAAAGATTCTGTGAGTTCCTCTACTGATGTGGCATCTTTCTCGATGTCTTTTATTACTTTTCCATTCTTCAAGATCAAGAATCTATCGGCTATAGTATATACGTGTTGAATGTTGTGCGTGATAAAAATTGCTGAAATATTTGCTTCTTTGAATTCCTTCACAAAATCTAATACGGTTTGAACCTCTTTGACCGATAAGGCTCTTGTGGGTTCATCCAGAAGGACAAGTTTGGCCTTAAAATACATAGACCTTCCTATTGCTACACCCTGTTTTTCGCCCCCGGAAAGGTTCCCGACCAAAATATCTGGTGATTTAATAGACAGCCCTATGCGGTGTAATATTTTTACGCACTCGTTCATTTTTTGTTTTTTGAGGAAACCTGCACTATTAACTGGCTCCCTTCCCATGTAAAAGTTTCTCGCCAAGCTCATTGAATCCACTAGCGCTTGCTCTTGATAAAGCGTTTCAATCCCCAATGCTCTAGCATCAGAGGGGGAATTTATCTTCACCTTTTCTCCTTCGATAAAGATTTCTCCTTCGTTTGGACGATGATAGCCAGACAAAACTTTTATTAGTGTTGATTTCCCAGCACCATTGTCACCTATCAATCCCATAATTTCACCTCTGTTGACTATGAAACTCACGCCGTTTACCGCGTGAGCTTTTCCATACCATTTATGAATGTTTCTTACATCTATTAGAGGTGGTTTTTTCATGATCCCCTCCTTCGTTCAACGCACTCATTTATGATTGCAACTGTAACAATAATTATTCCTAAAACTAGTTTGTACCAATATGCGCCAATTCCTGACATGATAAGACCATACTCTAAAACGGTGATAACTAAGGCTCCCAGACAAGCTCCCACGATGGTCCCCACACCGCCTGAAAGGAAAGTCCCTCCAATAACTGCGGCGGCGATGGCCAGTAACTCTATCCCAGATCCTTGTAGAGAGTGAAACCCCCGGATTCGAGTAACTCGCATGGCCCCAGCAAAGGCAGAAAGCATCCCTACTAACATGAAGCAGATCACCTTTGTCTTATCGGTATTTATACACATTGTTCTAGCTGTTTCCTTGTTACCACCTACAGCGTAGATATGATTACCGAACCAGTGGAAATTAAGAATTAACATAAGAATTATAGCGAAAACTATAAACCAGATACTGGGAACTGGAATTACTCCGACATCTCCCACAAGGAAGTTGTAAAAAGCGGGATGTGTCTCCATTGTGCGAAAACCTACCGATACTCCCACTGTAATAACATATATTATCCCTCTCAAAGCCATCATTGTGCCTAATGTGACGATGAAGGATGGAAGGCAAAATTTCACCGTGATCCAACCGTTAATTGCTCCCGTAGCCATGCCAACACCCAGAGCTATAACCAATGCCAGAAATGGATTTAACCCAAGTTGATAAAGCTTGGCCATCGTTAGAGCACCCAAGGCCGACACTGAACCAACAGAGAGATCAAACTCACCAGAGATCATCAGCAACGCGACACCAATAACTATAATGCCCAATTCGGAAACGGCAACAGATATTAGGTCTATAACCGCTGGGGAAACAAATTTACCTTGAGAGGTAAAGAAAAAAAGTATTAAAATGCCAATTGACACACCAAAAATTATTATTTCCCTGATCGTGCTCAGTCTTTTAAGTATTCCGATATTTCTTGACTTTCCGGAACTTTGTTCTTTCATTCTCTCACCTTCCCGAGAAGGTAATTAACTCTGAAATCTATTCCAACAACAACTCAGTCCAAGAAGAATTGGATTAACCCTAACTTGTTGATAAAAAAGCAGGACAAGGGGTGGAAGTTCCACCCCTTGTCTCCATAAGGCACAAGGGGTCTATTTTATTCCAAGCTCTGCCCAATGCGTGTACTCTTCAATATTGGTTTTGTCTACCATTACCGTGGCAATTGGCAGATCTCCGACGATAAAGTCGTATTTCGCTCTTAAGTAAAGAGCCATGCATGCATAAAACCCATAGTTGAAGACCTCATCCACATTAGATGCACCGTAGCCTGCTTTTATGCTTGCCACTGTCTCAGGCATAAGGTCGAAGCCAGCCCATTTCACCTTTCCTGGTTCATACCCTAAGTCTTGCAAAGCCATACTGCCGGCTGGAGTGGTTAGGCTCCCCAAGCCTATTAAGACCGCCGTATCCGGGTGTGCTAACAAGTATGCTTTAATTTTATCTACAACTACTCCCAAATCTACTCCGACTTCAAAGATATCGGAGGCAATATAGGTGATCTCCGCATCCTTTAACGCTCTAAGGACACCCTGACGGCGTATTACCGAATATGTTGCTAGGAATTCCGCGAAGAATGCTACATTGACATCACTTACCAATTTTGCTGATTTTAATTGCTTAGCAATGTATTTGCCTAAAGTATATCCCTGCTCTTCAAGGTCAAAGCCCACAAAGGGAACATCTTCTGGACCAAACACTGGATCTCGTGAGCTCATTAAAACAATGTCTATTCCTTTCTCAACCGCCAGTTGGACAGAAGGATGGAGACCTTCTGGATCAACGCTGAATACGAATATGCCGTCAACTTTCTCTGCAATTGCAATATTAACGTAATCTATCGTCTTTGCATGTTCTGCATAAGCGAAAAGTTCGGTCGAATTTACTCCTAATGCTGCCGCTGCTTCTTTCCACCCCCTAACTATTTTTGCATGGAAAGGGTCTGCCGGATCTCCGTGATCAATATATGAAAATTGCAATCCTTCACCCGGCTTATCTTCTGCTAACACAGGGCCGGTTAGCACTAACGCCACTGCCAATAACAATAATAAGCTAAACCCCAGCAAGAGAAATCTCTTTTTCATTTCTTTTTACCTTCCTTTCGTTTTTTAGAAGTTATTCAAAAACACGATTTTTTTAGCGATCTGGAATTTCTTTTCTAATTTTGGCTACCACCAGATCACCCGGTAACCTTTTTCAAGCTATGCAGTTCACTCTCCTTTCGCCATAATTTTGGCATAGATTTTCTTGATGTTGTGTACCAAACAGATTAATTTCCACTCACCGCTTGCCATGGAAAAGTCAAGGGTTCGAATCACCTCTTTTAAAATAAACTTACCGAAATGCTTCTACCTCATATAATCATTGTGTAATCTAAATTTTTAGGTCTATCTGGATCTAAACTCTCCCTAATAGTTTTTATGTAAGCCAGTATCTGGAATACAGGAATATTTATAAATGACTTAATAATGTCAAATCTAAAATTTGAGTCAGAAAGTAGATAATTCATATCCTTACTATCAACAATGCTAATATCTTCCCTGCCTACTAACAAAACTTTAGATCCAAGGTTTAAAATTTCCTTAATGATTTCTTCATTTTTAAACAAATTTTTACCCCAAGTTAAAATTAAACAAAGACTTTCTTTGGTTATTAAAGATTTAGGTCCATGATTAAATTCATGTAAGTGATAAGAGTAAGAAGGCACTTGAGACATCTCTTTCATTTTCAAATCAGCTTCAACAGCTAAACCATAGTTAAATCCGCTTCCCAAGACGAAATAAGAGCTAAAACTGTTATTATTCAAATAGTTCTCAATATCAGTATACAGCCCAGAAATATTCTCATTTAAATAGTCTATTAAATATTTAAACTCCTCTAACATCTCCTTTTTGTCTAACAATTTAACCAACATCAAACAATATGCAATTAACATGCTTGAAAATGATACTGTCATAGCAATGCTCTTCTCAGCACTCCCTCTACATATAAAATGGTAATCAGAAAATTTTGAGATAACATTATCTTCTTTACAGGAAAAAATGAAAGATGTTACATTTTGTCTAGCTTTTAACAGCTTTACCACATTAATGCTCTCAGTTGTTTCACCGGATCTCGAGAATCCTATAATTAAATATTTTTTATCTTTATTAATGTAAATATCTGTATTTATTAATAATTCTGAGCTTGGTAAAGCGAAACAGATTTGCCCATTTAACAGTGACCTGGTAAAAAAAGAAGCCGATTGAGAAAGATTGTATGATGAACCACAGCCAAAAAATATTATTTCATCATAATTATCAGAAAAAATATTTAAATTTAAACTAACCTTCTCACCAACAACATCGCTGTAAACTTTTCTCCAGCTTTCCACCTGGGTCATTATTTCTCTGTAAGTATAACTTTGATTTTTCAATTTACCTTCACCTTCCTTTTACTCCTTAAATATAATAAGTCACCTATAACTAAACAAATCTTTGTCATAATCACTCCATCTTTTTATTATTAAACATTTAATTTCTCATTTATGTTAATTAAATTAAATGCTCTAAAATACTTATCCATGCTTTCCTCTATCTTCATTATTACCCAGTTTTCGGCATCTATTCCATTTAGTTCTAAATTTCTATATAGTTTATTCTGTGCACATCTAACTTCTGGTAAGGCCCATACATAGCGACAGCTCGTTTTTACTACCCATTCTTTTCTTTTCTTGTTCAGTAGTTTAAAATCCTTTTCATCATTCTGAAGCCATTTTTCCCATCTTCCAGATTTTAGTACTGCTTCTTCTAATATTTTAATAAAATTGGACTTGCATGCTACTTTATTTTCTTTATAAAGTTTATCTTCAATTGCACATAATTCTGATAATCCATCATATTCAAGTATGGTAAATTCAGGACCAACATTTGCTGCCCCCATTCCACTTTTTGGATAATTCTCCGGGTTGGAAACAAAATCAGTATAATGTCCTTTTATATAGGAATTATAATCCTTTGCAATTTCTACTATCTTTTTAGCAACCGCTGGATTAAAAGTTGAAGTATGCAGGTCTGTTCCTACCTTACCTACTATAAAAGATGGCCAGACATAATCCAGACCCATCTTTTGCAAACCATCTTTTAATAATTCCAGAAACTTTTTAAAAACAGTCATATCTGCCAGCCCCCCATGTACTTCTTCGGTTCCAACCTCATAAGATACTGACTTCATTTTTTTTGATTTGCGGAACTTTTCTACATGAGAGATTAATTCTATAGTTCTTTCCACTACAGTTTCTATTTTTATCTGACTGGGAAAAATATCTACCGTGGGATCTATATGCAGTAAATCATAGCCAGCCAGCAGTGCAGCTTCAAATGATTTTTTAATCCAACTCATAGACTTGTCCAGATTCCATTTTTCTATGGTTTGTATATCTTTTAGCCATGGGCCTCCGTGGTCAACAGCAACAATTATTGGACCATTGTATCCAATACTATAAGAGTGCTCCTTTATTTTTCTAACTAAATCTTTTTGAGTCCATCCAGTGTACCCCCCATCTATATCCACTTGATTTAGAGTGGCAGCGAACTTTATAGGAGCATGTGCTCTTTTTGCTGCATGAAGTGCAGCTTTAATAACATTTTCTGAATTAGGACAAACTGCAAATAAAGTATAATTAATTTTTTCTTTTTGTGAAATGTCATTTAACTTTTTTAGTAGCAAATCTACTATTGGAATGGAGGATTTTTCTTCTGATTCCACTCTTAATTTACTATTATCAATCCTTTCCCTTATTTCCATTTAGTTTGGTGCTCCCCTTTAAGTAATAAATAATATGATTACTACATAAAAAGTAAACAAAATGGCAAGGGGCACGATACATCGTGCCCACGGGAAACATTAGGCAATAAAATAGTGAGGGCACAATTTATTGTACTCCGACAACATAATTATAACCAAAAAACCAAAAATTATTATAAATTTATTTGCATACACCATATAAAATATTTTTTAAGCTTTTTGGGGAATAATCATAATATTAAACTTTATTTAAATAACTATGAATAAATATGAATTATTATGAACTTTACAATTAAATAATACCATGCATGTAATTATATTGTCAAGTATTTGTTTGAGTCCTGTCATTTAAAAATCAAAAGTGCACTAACCTGAAATGGTAAAAAAGATGTAATCTAGAACTAAATTCTAAAGAGAAAAGAGGTTCTAAATTATGTCTACACAAGACTCTATCGGACATTCTATCAGAAATAATTTCATGCATATCTTATCCGATAAAGCTTTGTTATGTAAAGTAAACTAAAAAAGACCCCCCAAAAACCCTTTGTTTATAAGGGTTTCAGGACGCCTCTTTTTATCGCTTTTTACCCTAAACCCACCGCTATATATAGCGTAGTTTTTCAGCTAAAAGCCTTATAGAATAAGGGATATTTAGCTAATTAAGAGGATAACCTTTTTAGACCTGGCCACCAGCTTATGTAAACTTAAAGGACCGCTTTTATCCGGATAAAAAAAGAGGGTACTCCTACCCCCTGAATTTTCCAGTATATTCCAGTATAATTTTTCTTCTTTATCTCTTAAAACCCCCGAATTATAAGAGCTTTGACGTTACCAGGTAATTTTATTTTTCTTAAAATTCTAATCTTAAAATGTCTATTTTTGTCTATCTAAAATGCAACCTTTTGCAACATTGCCCCCCCTAATTTTCTCCGATTTTTTCCGTTATTAACGGGCATTTTATCTGCTATTTTCTGTTATTTATAACAAACTACCACCAATATTTCTCCATTATTAATGGATATTTATCGTTTTCCTCTTTGGGATATTTTGAGATAAAGCTCTTTCCTTTTTTATGCTTTTCCCGTTGAATTAGTCGGATTTTCCGCCCTTCCCTTTTGTCGATTATTAGTCAGATCAGTCAGATTTTCCGCCCTGGTATTTTAACTAAAAAAGCAAGTTAAGGTATAAATGCTTAACATTGCCTTAAAAATAAAAATATTCGTTAATAAAGATACTCTACGTTCGTTTTTGGGGTATTCCTAGAGACTTAAAGTGTTTTTATCTTATTACCAGCCATCCTTTAATTTTTGATTGATCCAAATCATAATCTAAAAAATTTATAATACCTT
>JABUBP010000202.1_pt1 | contig 15084 bp, 14 predicted proteins | sample 7240331 | NCBI WGS metagenome assembly JABUBP01 (sample SAMN07256347, study PRJNA390944) | subsurface metagenome | isolation source: Methane hydrate marine sediment | place: Pacific Ocean: Eastern North Pacific, ODP site 1244 | collected 2002 | reverse complement strand
TAGTTAAGTTGATAATATTGACTATATCTTCTAATTGATTTAATTTAAAATATAATGATTTTAAAAAATAAAACTGAAAACAAATTATGTCTTTATTACCAAAGTGTTTTAATTTCAATTCCTCGATTTTCTTAATAAATGTATTTGTGAAATAAAATTCTTCAAACACACAACAGGCAAGTAAAAATATAGGATATTCTTGATTTATTTTTCTTAAGCCATGATGACCAGATTCATCTAAAAATAAAAGACATAATTTGTTTTTGGTTTTATTTTTTAAAATCATTATATTCTAAAATAAATCAATTAGGGAAATTTCAATATTAATAATCTTATCAGTATTAATTATATTATCAAAATAAAAAGTCTCACCCTAGTACGCAATGTTAAGAGGCGCGGTGAGATCTGTTGTTCATATATTATTAAAATATTTAATCTTTATCAAATATTAAATATTATTTTTAAATATTATTTATGAGCCATTCAGACATAAACTCAACTACAATCTACTTAACCCCTGGCCAATATAGATGTAGAAAATAGCATGAAAGCCTTTAAAGATTTTTTATAAATTACTTTTTAATGTTAAAATTTTTTGCATAGGATAAATAAAAAAACATAAAGAAAGAATCTCATCTTAAAATTTAAAAGGAAATAATTAAGACGATTGGTTGTATAAGGAGGCATAAAGATGGGAATATTTGGTGAACCTAATATCGAGGAATTGAAGGCAAGTAAAAATGTAAAGGGATTGATTGAAGCTTTAAATGATAAATATGGCGATTTTCGATTGGAGGCAGCAGAAGCTCTTGGGAATATAGGAGACAGCCGGGCTATAGAGCCACTGATTAAGGCTTTAAAGGATAAAAATAGCGGTGTCAAAAAGGAAGCAGCAAGGGCTTTAAAAAAGATTAAGGCGAAGAAAAGATGAAAATAGATAAGATCATAAGCTCCCATACTTTAAGGCATTATGTAGAGTGTTAGATTTAGAACAGAACTCGGCTTATAGGCTAACTTCAGAAAACTCTATGCTAAATTTTGTAAGTAGTAGAAATTTTTTTGAATATATCTGTTATTGTAAAATTTGTAATTTTAGTTGTACTATTAATGTAAATATTGCACTAATGGTATAGTGTAACTGATTAAAATCATCATATTACTCATATCTTAAGGCATCTATAGGGTTAAGCCTTGCAGCGCGCATTGCCGGGAAAATGCCAAAGAAAAGGCCAATAACCGTAGAGAAGCTCAAGGCAATGATTATGGGAAATACTGTAACGGAGGTTTCCAGGACAGTAAACCTGCTTAATATGGCAGATACAGAAACTGCGAATAAGATGCCAAAAATACCGCCAGTAATGCTGAGCACAATACTTTCCACCAGAAACTGAACCAGTATGTCTCTATTCTTGGCTCCCATAGCTTTTCGTATTCCGATTTCCCTGGTTCTTTCAGTAACTGAGACCAGCATTATATTCATTATTCCAATACCGCCAACAAGAAGTGATATACTGGCAATACCGGCGATGACTACAGTAAAAATACCGATGATGGTGGTCATGATATCAAGTATCTGTGTTTGATTTTGAACCATAAAATCCTCTTTTTCTCCAAACCTTATGTTTCTATATTTTCTGAGTATCGACTTTATCTCTTCTGAAGCAGCATCTATATCTTTTTCACTTATACTCTGAGCCAGTATCATATTGTATGAATCCAGTCCATATAGTTTATTCTGGGCGGTAGTAACCGGAATGCTGATAGAGCTATCCTGGTCATTTCCAAAGGTATCGGTTCCCCTTGCTTCCAGGGTCCCCATGACTTTAAAATTCTTTCCATCCAGCTTTATTATTTTACCTATGGGATTTGTCTTTCCGAATAAATTTTTTATAACTGTCTGGCCTATTACTGCTACATTTAAAGCGTTTGAAACATCGCTTCTACTGTAAAATTTACCTTTTTCAATTTTCATATTATATATTTCCAATCCCTTTTCGGTTGAGGCAACTACTGTAGATTGAGTACTCTTATTTGAATAAGAGGCGACAGATGAGCTAATTATTACCGGCGCAACTTCAGTGATCAGGGTTGCTTCTCTCTCTATGGCTCTAAGGTCATCAATAGTCAGTTCAGACTGCTGAATGCCAAAAGCAAGTTGAGCTCCCATATAATTTTCTTCTTCTGGGTTGCCGGGTAAAATAATAATTAAATTAGAACCCATATCCTGTATGCTGCCGAGCACTGACTGCTGCGCTCCTGTACCAATAGACAGCATAGCAACTACTGCACCAACTCCTATAATTATTCCCAGCATGGTTAAAAAAGACCTTAATTTATTTAAAAATAAGGACTGAAAAGCAATTTTTATATTTTCCAGTAATCTTTTCATAATTTTAAAAATTTTAGTTTGCTGTTAGTTTATCTTCCAGTTTAGGCATTTGCTTTAGTTTTTCTTCTGCGGATACCTGATTTTTGACTTCTTCCTGTCCGTGAATAATACCGTCTCTTAAATAAATGATTTTATGAGTATGTCGGGCTATGTCCAGTTCATGTGTAACAATTATTATTGTCTTTCCCTGGCTGTTTAGTTTTTGAAAAATGGCCATTATCCCTTCTCCGGTTACAGAATCCAGATTTCCGGTAGGTTCATCGGCAAGGATTATGGAGGGTTGATTGACCAGCGCTCTTGCTATGGCCACCCTTTGTTTCTCTCCGCCTGATAGTTCACTGGGCCTGTGTTTGATCCATCCGGTTAATCCTACGGATTCTATAGCGTCCAGTATTTTCTTTTTTTTATTTCTGGTCCTTTCACTGGCATAGATCATAGGGAGCTCGACATTTCCATAAACATTTGACCTGGAAAGGAGATTGAATGTTTGAAATACAAAACCTACTTCCTTATTTCTTATAGCTGCAAGCTGATTATCATTTAGCTTACTTATATCCATATTATTCAGATAATATTGTCCGGAGGTTGGGACATCCAGGCATCCGATAATGTTCATTAAAGTTGATTTTCCCGATCCCGAAGGTCCCATTACTGCCACAAACTCGCCTCTTCTAATTTCAAGATTAACACCCCGGAGTGCGTTAACCTTAATATTTCCCAATCTGTAAACTTTTGTAATGTCAGCTGTTTTTATGATGGTATCTTTATTATTCTTTATCATATTATCAATCAATTTGAATCCCTAACGAGCCGGGGATATTATACTGAGCCGGGGATATTAAAATAGTATCTCCTTCGTTCAGCCCTGACTTGATTTCAATAAAATCATAGTTAAATATTCCTGTAGTGACTTCTGTTTTTTCTATACCACCGTCTTCAGCTACAAAATCAACATATGATTTTCCATCTTCTTCATATACAGATTGTATGGGAACAAATAGGACATTTTCAACGCCGGAAGTAGTTATGGTCAGGCTAGCCGAAAGACCGTATAAAAGCTCAGGACCGTTTCCTGTTTCCGGTTTTACAGTAAGCTCATATGAAACCACTCCGCCAACATTACTGGAAATTGGCGATATATTAATTATTTTACCGCTAAATTCATTTTCATAGTAGGCATCCAGCCTTATATACACATCTTGTCCGATCTGCAGGTTAACCACATCAATCTCATTTATATCTGCCCTTATTATAAAGTCATCGCTTATTATGGAAATTGCATTTATTCCGGGACTGGCGTATTGTCCTTCTTTATAAACAGAAGATAACACTATTCCGTCATAAGGTGCACGGATTATATTGCTATCCATATCCAGTTTAGCCAGCTTGAGGTTGATTTCGGATAATTCAAGCTGGGTTTCCACCTGCTTTATATTTTTAGCAGCTACTTCAATCTGACTTGCAGTAGATTGTATGCTGGAAAGGTTTGACCAGTAAGTAGTAGACTGGTTTATTAGGGTCTGCTCATATGCACCTTCTGCTGAATGAGATTGGGTAACTGCTTGAGCTAGCTGGAGATCAGTAGACAGATCCTCTTTTTTTATTAAACTTAAGGATCTATTAGCATCTTCCAGTGCAGTTAAAGCATTCTGTGCTGATTGTTCAGAAAGTTTGGTATTCGTCTCAGCAAGTTGTACTGCTATATGGTTGGCATCCAGAGCCTGCTGGTAGCTTATTTTGGCAAGCTCCAGGGAGCTATAGGCTGTATTTAGATTTTCTTCTGCCTGGGTGATTAGTAATTCTTGCCTGCTATTGTCTATTTCTATAAGCACATCACCTTTACTAAAAGTATCTCCCTTACTAAGAGCGCACAAGACTTTACCTGAAGCAGGGAGGGAGTAGTCATTTTGTACGCTGCTGTCCACATACCCGCTGGTAGTAACGGTTTGGATGATATCGCCTCTAGTTACTTTAAAGATTTCCATGCTTTCTTGCATCTCTCCAAATCTATTGCAGGCTGAAAGATTGAGTAAAGCTATTATAATAATAGCAATAGTTGTGGTTATAAAAAAAATTTTTCTTGTTATTTTACTTGCCATTTCGTCTCCTATCCTTCAATATCCTATCTGAAAATATATCATTTAAGATTTATATAAAATATTTGCAGTCAAAACTTTGCAAAATGAATACTATTAAACCAAATTTTTCTTAAAGTTCAAACATAATTTTTAATAATTAATTTTAAAATATAGAAAATACTAATATAATAATTTTTATAAATAATATTGTGCTATTATATCATAGAAAATTTACCAAGTTGTGGTAAAAAAAATATTTTGTTATCAATAACAGGAAAGGAAGAATAATAATGAGTGATTGGACTGAAATTATAGGAATTTTTGCAAGAGAAATTCTGGATTCGAGAGGAAATCCAACTATAGAAGTTGAAACAGTACTGGATTGCGGAGTAACCGGAAGAGCTGCAGTACCATCCGGAGCTTCTACCGGAGCATTTGAAGCAGTTGAGCTGAGAGATGGAGATAAGAAAAGGTATATGGGCAGGGGTGTTCAGAAAGCGGTAGAAAATGTAAACTCCTTTATTGCTCCGGAGTTGGAAGGTATGGATGCCATTTATCAGCGGGAAATAGATCAGGCTATGCTTGATGTGGATGGTACAAATAACAAGTCTAAACTAGGGGCTAATGCAATACTGGGTGTTTCTCTGTCTGTAGCAAAAGCTGCTGCTCTGGCAATGGATCTGCCACTGTACAAATATCTGGGTGGAGTAAATGCTCATATTCTTCCTTTGCCGATGATGAATATTCTAAACGGTGGCAAGCATGCGGACAATAGTGTTGACCTGCAGGAATTTATGATCATGCCTATTGGCGCGTCTACTTTCAGTGAAGCTTTACGAATGGGAACGGAAGTATTCCATAATTTAAAAACTGTCTTAAAAAAAGATGGACTTAGTACAGCAGTAGGGGATGAAGGAGGATTTGCTCCTGATCTTAAAACCAATGAAGATGCAATAAAGTATATAATCAAAGCGATTGAAAAAGCTGGATTTAAGCCCGGAAAAGATATCTATATAGCACTTGATCCTGCAGCTACAGAGTTCTATAAGGGTGGAAAATATAATCTTAAAGGTGAAGGCAAAGTCTTGACTCCAACAGAGATGGTTGATTATTACAAAAATCTTACAGAAAAATATCCAATAATCTCAATCGAAGATGGAATGGCTGAAGAAGACTGGGATGGATGGAAGAAGCTAACCGATAAGATTGGCAGTAAAGTCCAGCTGGTGGGAGATGATCTTTTTGTCACCAATACCGCAAGGCTTAAAAAAGGAATTGAGCTGGGAGTAACAAATTCTATTTTGATTAAAGTAAATCAGATAGGAACTTTATCCGAAACTCTGGATGCAATCGAGATGGCTAAAACGGCAGGATATACAGCTGTTATATCTCACCGGTCGGGAGAAACGGAAGATACCACCATTGCTGATATGGTAGTAGGGGTTAATGCCGGCCAGATAAAAACAGGAGCTCCTTCAAGAACAGACAGGGTAAGTAAATACAATCAACTGCTGAGAATTGAAGAAGACCTGGGAAGTGAAGCAAGATATTTAGGAATGGCTGCGTTCTATAATCTAAAATAAACAAAGAAAAACTTACGCTTTAAATTTATCTTCTGAAAAAGATTTTTTGAGGCAAGTTACATATATAGAATTTTGGAAAATAGGAATTCATAGTATTACCTGAATTAAAAGTATTACAGTATATAAAGTAATACTTGCAATTTAGTATTACCTGTAATATAATATGAAATATTAATAAAATAAGCAGAGTTGATATAATGCCAAGGATTACCTCAAAAGGGCAGATAACCATACCTAAAGAAATTAGGGATAAATTTAATATAAAGCCCCATGATATTGGAGAGTTTGTAGTAAGAGATGGGAAAATTGTCTTTACTGTAAAGAAAGGAACCATACTGGATGCTATCACCAAGAAATCAAATAAAAAAATTGATTTTAAGAAACTCAGAGAACTAATGGAAAAAGATATTGCTGAAGATGTTATCAGGAAGATGAAATGATTTTTATAGATACCAATATTTTTTTAAGATATTTCGAAAGAGAAGATGAATCAACATATAGAAAGGTAGAGAGGCTTTTTACTGAAATAGTTAATGGTAATATTATAGGTATTTCTACTAGTCTGGTTATTGCTGAAGTGATCTGGGTACTAAAAAGATTTTATAACTGGGATAAGGAAGAAATATGCAATAATGTTGAATTGATTTTGAAAACTCCTAATATCATGTTTAACCAGAGATCCGTTATTGTTAAGGCAATTAATCTTTACAAGGATAAAAATATAAGTTTTATTGATGCATATAATTATTCTTATATGAAAGCCAATGGTGTTACCGAAATTTACTCCTTTGACAGAGATTTTGATAAGCTAAAGGATGTAAAAAGACTGGAGCCTTAAAAAATAATTATCGCTAAAAATAGCCTGGTGTTATTCTTTCCCTAATTCCCAGCCAGGTCCAGGCACCACTGTTGTAAAGAGATTATTTAAAGTTAATACCATATTTTCTATCTTTCCAGAATGCCCCTTCTCCGAATTTGGCCTGAAGAACAGAATTAATACAAATTAATATTATATACACCATTGAAAGAGGGTGAAAAAATATATCAAGGATTCTGTTTTTAAGTCTAATGGCTAGTATAATTCTCATAATAAGAACAATAAAAATTTGAATAGTAATCAAGTTTATTATCATCCCGGACCAATCAAAAATAAAAACTCCCAGGGGAAGCAAAATAAATGGAAATAAAAATAACACTGAAATCAATAAAATAACTACTGCCATAGTAAAAAGATTATAGTCAAAAGCAGCAAACATAAACTTAGAAAATCCTCTTATCACTTTACTAAAACTTCTGTACATTCTACAATATATATTTTTGCTTCCATCAAATATCATAAAGTTATATCCATATCTTTTTACCTGTTTTGAGATATGTATGTCTTCTAAAATTTTAGTTTTTATGGATTTGTGCCCCCCGATTTTTTCATAAACCTCTCTTCTAAATAACATAAATTGACCATTTGCAGTACAAAATAAGGGGTTTTTTAATTTTTTTACAAGAAATAAAGGCAGCAGACTAAGAATCCCAAAATGAACCCAGGTAACCACCATTCTCTCATGGAAGGTAACCATTATCTGTTTTGGAATTGCAGAGAGAGCGCCCAAATTATTGCCAGTAAGGCAGCCAATTGCGCTGGAGATTGAATTTTTAAAATGCAGTGTATCTGCATCTGTAAAAATAAAATACTTTCCCTTTGCATATTTTGATAGCTGGTAGCAGGCATAACTTTTTCCAATCCATCCACTTTTTAGCGGCTTGCCGGTAATGAGCTTTACTCTGCTGTCTTTTTCTGCAAACTCTTCAACAACTAGCGAAGTGCCATCATTAGAATTATCATCTAATACCAATATTTCAATATTAGGATAATCCTGTTTTGAAAGAGATATAAGACACCTTTTAATATTTTTGGCTTCATTTCTAGCAGGAACCAGTATTGATACCAGAGGAGGGGATTTTATTAAAGATTCTGGAAGTAAATAATTAGCTGTATTTTTAAATAAAATATTGTTAATAATAAAATTCAATAAGAATATTGCCAGAACTGATGTAACAAAATACTGATATAACAAAGATAAATGCATAGTAGTGTACTCCTCTTCTAAAATAAAAGTATAAAGAACTTAGGGTATAATCCTAAGTTATGAATAAAATAATTACAAGTGATATGAAGAATTTTTTTTACAATTTAACTTTAAATCTACCTGGAAAATCACTTTGACATTGTATTTCAAATTATATATATTTTTTATTATTTGTTATTAAAAAGGGTAGGAAAAATGGACAAATTGCAAAATATAATAGAAAAAATAAAGAAGCCGGATTTGAGCTTAGCAAAACAAGCTCAGGCAAGGCTTGACAATCTCACCAAACCCCGGGGTAGCCTGGGAAGGCTTGAAGAGCTGGCAAAACAAATTGTAAGTATTACTGGTAATTTAGGTCATAAGATAAAAAAGAAAGCTATAGTTGTAATGGCAGCTGACCATGGTGTTGTTGAAGAAGGTATAAGTGCTTATCCCGGAGAGGTTACCGGTCAGATGGTTTATAATTTTCTTGATGGCGGCGCAGCAATTAATGTCCTGGCAAGACATATTGGAGCGGAGGTATTGGTAGTTGATATTGGGGTTGCTGCTGACTTTCAGGAGCATCAGTGGCTGATGTTAAAAAAGATTGACCATGGTACGAAAAATATGGTAAAGGGCCCTGCAATGACATATGACCAGGCTGTAAAATCATTAGAAGTGGGTATTGAAGCTGCGGAAAAAATGATAAATAAGGGTTATGATATTATAGCAACCGGAGATATGGGAATTGGAAATACTACTGCCAGCAGTGCTATAGCAGCAGTAATTTGCAGGACAGATATAGAATCTGTTACCGGCTGCGGGACAGGTATTGATAACAGGTGTCTTGAAAATAAAATTAATGTTATAAAAAAGGCTATTTCAGTAAATAAACCTGACGCAGCGGGCGGTATTGATGTACTTTCAAAGGTTGGAGGATTTGAGATAGGAGGAATTGCCGGAATTATTTTAGGATGTGCTGCTGGAAGGACTCCGGTGGTAATTGACGGCTTTATCTCCGGAGCCGGAGCGCTTATTGCATCAGCTATTGTACCTGATTCAACAAATTACATGATCGCATCACATTGTTCGGCAGAAAATGGTCATAGGATTGTTCTTGATAAGCTGGGTCTTAAACCGTTGTTTAATTTTGATATGCGTCTGGGTGAAGGAACGGGGGCAGCAATAGGAATGAATATTGCGGAAGCCTCGGTAAAGATATTAAATGAAATGGCTACATTTAGCCAGGCAGGGGTATCAGAGAAAAATGAATAATCTTATATTTATTATTCTCATATATCTGGTATCATACTAGAAACTGAATACGGAATTCCACCGGGATTTTAAATTTTTATAAGTAAATTACTCAATTGTAATTCTTGAAAAGAAACCTACAGAGAGTTAGAATATCAGAATATTACTTAGCGGGTTATTGGCTATATGTATTTTTACATTTAAAAATAAATATTGAAGTTATTGAAGTAAATATAGAGGGGAATATGTAGATGAACTGGAGTTTCGAGATGAACGCAATATTAGCTGTTGGAATAATGGTGATAATCGGTCTTTTTGGCGGTTTTGTTGCCAGAAAACTTAAATTCCCGACTATCAGCGGATATATTATCGTAGGAATTATTATAAGCCTATTAAATATTATTCCTAAAGAATTACTTAATGGAGGATTAAATATAATTACTGACATTAGTTTAGGAGTTATTGGCTATCTGGTGGGCGGGGGTCTTTATCTTAAGAAATTAAAAAAATTCGGAAAAAATATTGCTGTAATTACTCCAATTCAAGCAATAGGAGCCTGGGTATTTGTAGCTATATCAGTATTATTCCTTGGGCCTTTTATTATCAGAACCGGGGTAGCAAACCCTGGTTCTTTTTATAGTTATTTACCCATGGCTATTGTTCTTGGCGCTATATCCTGCGCCACTGCTCCTGCTGCAACTTTAGCGATAGTAAGAGAATATGGAGCAATTGGGCCTTTTACTACTACACTACTTGCAATAATTGTTCTGGATGATGCAATTGCTGTTATGGCTTATGCTGTTGGCTCAAATGTTGCAGAGTCATTAATTACTGGATTCCAAAACATTTCATGGTATAGGATGCTAGCAGTTCCTGCTGTAGATATTATCGGCTCTATACTTTTAGGGACAGTACTTGGATTTGGGCTAACTTATATAAGCCGCTTTATTAAAAAGAAACCGCATCTTCTGGCTGTTGTTGCGGGCGCGATTTTTTTATGTGTTGGGTTATCGAATGCGCTGGGACTGTCGAGCATTTTAGCTAATATGACAATGGGATTTATTGTAGTCAACAGGATGAAACACAATGAAGATATGTTCGGAGTTATACATAATATAGAGGGTGTAATCTTTGCAATGTTTTTTACTCTAGCCGGCGCTCATTTCGACCTTGGCGTAATAAAAACAGCAGGTATATTAGCCGCAGTGATAATCCTGGCTAGATTTGCCGGAAAATTTGTAGGAGTAAGGGTAGGAGCGTCTATTTCTCATGCTTCTCCAGAAATTAAGAAATATTTAAGTTTTGGGCTGTTTCCAAAAGCCGGGGTAACCATAGGGCTTGCTATGTTAATAAAAGAACATCAAGCCTTTTCAAATATCGCAAGTATAATGATAAATGCTATACTGGCATCAGTTATTATAAACGAATTAATTGCACCTTTTCTAACAAAATATATGATTTTTAAGGTGGGTGAAGCTGGCAGGAGAGAGAGTAATAATTAAAATAGAAATTTATAGATTGGCCGGTTAAAGATTAAATGCTTTTTTAATTAAAGCAGGAAAAATAATAGTCAAGGAGATAAAAATGGCAGAATTACTTGCTAAAGATATTATGACAAAAAAGGTTATCACAATAAGCAAAGATGCTACATTGGCTGAATTAGCAAAACTACTTATAAAAAATAAAATAAGCGGTGTTCCTATAGTGGACAAAAGAGAAGAATTAGTAGGGATAGTTACTGAGGCTGACTTGATAATTAAAGAATCTAATCTTCCTTTCCCGTTATCTTTTAGTTTTGCTTTTCTTGAGAGTTATGAGAGCTATACAAAAAGTACAAAGGAATATTTAGAGACAAGGGTTGAAGAAGTTATGTCCACAAATGTAAAAACAGCCAGGGAGGATATGCCAATAAGCAAGGTAGTAAATATAATGATAAATAACAATATTAACAGGCTTCCAATATTAAATAAGGATAGTAAACTGACAGGCATAATTACAAGAGCAGATGTTATAAAATCCATGATTAAGAAAAGCAAGAAGAAGTAGATATATTTACTATTTTCGTATATCTGGTATTTTACTGGGAAAATAAAATATTATAACAGGTTTTAAATAATAAAAATCAATAAATAAAAGGAATCAGCGCTTTTCTATCTTTTGTTTTTAAAAACAATTGCAATTTAATATTATTATAGTAGTATTATCAATTAGAAAATAATAAGTGTTCTTTAAAAAATTAATAATAGATTATGTAGTTTATATTGTTCTATCAGGGAATCCAGTTAAATTCTGGAGCGGTCCCGCCACTGTGATAGGGTGTGTGCTCTCTAATTAAACCACTGGCAAAGTGTTGCCGGGAAGGCGGAGAGTAAAGTCCCTTAAGCCAGGAAACCTGTAAGTGTTTTGATTATCTCTCTTCGGAAGAAAGAGGGTGATTTTTCATTTATTAAAAGGAAAAATTCCCGCCCGAAGAAAGGCGGGTTTTTTGTTTATAAACCATAAAAGATTAGAGGAGGAAAGAATGTCAAAAAAGATTATGCTAGCAGTGGTAGTGATTCTAATTTTATCTCTTATAGCTGCCCCGGGTATCCTTTCAGGATGTAAGGGGCAAGCTACAGAAGAATCATTGGGCAGTCCAGTAGAGCTGGTAGATGGTGAAGAAAATATAGTTGAGCTTGCTGCACCTGCTGATAAGATTATTGTCCTTGCGCCAAGTGCGCTGGAAATAATTAACGGACTGGGCGCTATGGAACTGGTAGTAGAGGTTGATAACTTTAGTGTAATGATGGCTGAACCACTGGCAGAAGGTTTTGAAGGTGCTGGTGATTCCTATGGACTGAATATAGAAAAAATAGCTGAACTAAATCCGGATATTTTAATAACCACAACTGGTGGTCCTGATGATGACTATCAAAAAGTAAGAGAACTCGGAATTGAAATTTACAGAGTCATTGATATCAAAGGTATTGAAGGCGTTTATGATGAAATAGCCAATATCAGTAAAATAATCGGAATTGAAGATAAAGGAGAAGAACTTATAGGTGAACTTAAAAAAGAAGTTGATAAAATATATAATCAGATTAAAGATTTGAGTGATGAACAGAGACCAAGAGTTTTTTATGAGGTATGGAATGATCCTTTAATGAGCGCAGGAGCAGATACCTTTATTAATGACTTAATTGAAAAGTCAGGCGGAGTAAATATAGTGGCAGAAGATAATCTAACCGGCTGGCCTGAATATAGCCTGGAAAAGTTAATAGAGAAAAATCCGGATATAATAATTGCTCCTATGAGTCTGGCGTCAGATTCATCCGTAATAATGGATGATGAGAGGTTTTCAAGCATTGATGCAGTGACCAGCGGTATGGTGTATGTTGTCCCGGATAATCCAATTTCCCGTCCAAACCAGAACCTTATTAAAGCGCTGCAGATGCTATCAAAAGCAATTCATCCTGAAATTTTTGGTGAATTTGAAGTAATAGAGTGAAGAATTAGGGCGAAGAATTAATTCTTTAATAATTTTTATAAAGTTAAGTATACTATTAGAAAAAGAGGAGTTTTTTGGCAAGAATTTATTTTCTCATTGGCGGAGCGAGAAGTGGAAAAAGCAGTTACGGAGAGGAACTGGCAAAGTCCCTTTATGGTAGAGTAGCATATATTGCTACCTCAAAGATCACCGATGAAGAAATGGAAAAAAGAATTCTGTGTCATAGAAAAAGAAGGCCAAAAAACTGGAAAACCTATGAAATTGCTGACAAAAATATAGACAAGCAAGGTATAAAAAAAATTATAAAAAGTATCTCCAAAGAAAATATCAAGACTGTAATTATTGATTGCATAACTAACTTGCTGTTTAGAATCATTCATAACTATAAATTAGATTCTATTAAAATTATAAGAAATGAAGTTGAAAGAGCACTAGATAAGGAAGTCATATCATTTTTTAAGTCTCTCCTGGAAGAACTGGAAAAAAGTAAGTTAAATGTAATAATTATTTCAAATGAAATTGGCCTTGGAGTTGTTCCCGCATTTCCCCTTGGAAGAATTTTCAGGGACTTAATAGGTGTTGTAAATAAAAAGATAGCGGAAGCTTCAGATGAAGTCTATTTATTTATAGCAGGACTGAAACAAAGGTTAAAATAATGAGCAAGTTTATCAATGCTTTGGGATTTCTAACCATTCTAAAAATTCCAAAAAAATATATATTAAAAAAAGAACAGTTAGCTGACTCTATGGTTTATTTTCCACTAGCTGGATTGGTCATTGGCATAATATTATCTTTGTTCTATTTTGTTGCAAGTTTTGTATTTCCGGTATTTTTATCTGTAATTTTACTTCTTGGATTGGAAGTTTTCCTATCCGGTGGAGCTCATCTTGATGGCCTGGCAGATATGTTTGACGGCACTTTTTCCGGCAGGAGCGATAAGAATAAGATTTTAGAGATTATGAAAAAAAGTGATATAGGAGCATATGGAATTTTATCCATAGTTTTTTTATTGCTTCTAAAGATTTCTATAGTTTATTATTTGGCCAGTATTAATTTAAGGAATGTTTTAGTTTTTTATTTAACAATCATCTTTATGCCCGCATTCGGGAGATGGAGCATGGTTTATTTGATTGGCAGGTATAAAAATGCTCGAGGCAGCAGTAGTCTGGCCAAAATATTTACAGATAATAAAAATAAAAGAAAGAATTTTTATATCTCAAGTATATATTTACTTTTGTTATTTTTAGTTTTATATACATTTTTTGGATACCCTCCTGAAAGTGGGGTAGGTGTTTTTAGTTTTTTAAATAATTTAGAAAGTTTTTATTTAATACTATTTATCTTAGCTAAAGCTCTACTGGTTACTGCTGCCTTATTCTTGCTTTTATTGCCTTTAAGCTGGTTTTTTACCAGGAGAATCGGTGGGATAACCGGAGATATCATAGGTGGAGTAAGTGAGACTACTGAACTACTGTTTTTATTTATAAATTATTTAGTATTTACTTTTTTTATATAAATTTTAATGGGAACCGGAAGAAAAACTATAAAGCATACAATAATACTGCTAATAATATTAATAGTGCTTATTATAGTTGCTGCTTCAATAGGAGCTGCTAAAATTAGCTTAAAGAATACCGGCTTGATTATAGCCAGTTTTATTCCAGGGGTTAATTATTTTATTAATGTTGAAGATCTAAATCCTCAGGAAATTGTAATTATTTCACAGATAAGGCTGCCCAGGATATTCTTGTCCATATTTGTAGGTATAGCTCTTGCCAGTGCAGGGGTTATTTTTCAGGGGCTGTTTAGAAACCCTATGGCTGATCCTTTTGTGATCGGGGTCTCCGCAGGAGCAGCTTTTGGAGCAACTATTGGTCTGGTGTTTATTACCGGCGTTGGTCTACTGGGTATTTCTACTATCACTATTTTTGCCCTGCTCGGGGCGCTGGCCACTACATTTTTGGTCTACAGCATCTCCAGCGCCAGGGGGAAGGTTTCAGTAACTACACTACTTCTCTCTGGCATTGCCCTTAGCGCTATGTTAAGCGCTATGACCTCGTTTATCATGATATTTAGGACTCATGATCTGACAAAGATAATTTTTTGGATTATGGGTGGCTTAACCGCTGCATCATGGTATAAGTTTAATATTATAGCTCCTATGGTAGTGGTGCTTATTATAATTTCCGGATTTTATATGAGAGATTTAAATATCATATCCCTGGGCATA
>JABUBP010000201.1_pt1 | contig 15098 bp, 8 predicted proteins | sample 7240331 | NCBI WGS metagenome assembly JABUBP01 (sample SAMN07256347, study PRJNA390944) | subsurface metagenome | isolation source: Methane hydrate marine sediment | place: Pacific Ocean: Eastern North Pacific, ODP site 1244 | collected 2002 | reverse complement strand
GACAGGATGATCGGCATGTCGTCGTCGATGTTGACGGCGAGCGTGCCGGTGGTGGCATCGCCGTCCTTATCGGTGACGGTGTAGGTCAGGTTGACCGTGAGGTTGTCTTCGTAGGCGGTCTGCGTACCCGTAACGGTCGGATCGTCATGGCCGGGGTGATCGACCTGGCCGAGCAGCGTGAAGCTGTAGGCGCCGGTGGTCGGATTGACCTGGATCTTGAACGCGGCGTGCGCGGCCGTGCCGTCGGGCGTCGCATAGAGAGTATCGGAGACCCAAAGGTACTTTAGGGCAACGCCACCGGCCTTCACGGCCGCACCGTTGCTGTCGATCACATCAGCGCCGTTCAGCGAGGCAAAGCCGACCGAGGCAGGCTCGTCCGCGCCAACCGAGAAGTTCAGCGTGCCGTTGACAGTAACCGCCGAAGGCTGTGCCAGATCGTCGCCCGGCGAATTCGTGTTGTGGTTGCCGGACGAGAGATCATCCTCGTCGACCGCGACCTGAGTGTTCGATGCCGTGGTCGGAATGTCGTCCTCGACATTGATCGTGAAGCCGCCCGACAGCGTGATGGAATCGCCGTCCGCGTCGGTGAACTTGATCGCCGACGACAGGTTCAGCGCCAGGGTCTGGCTGTCGTTGTTGGCCGGCGAGTTCGGGGTGTGGTCGAGCTGGTCGAGCAGCGTGAACTTGTAGGCGCCGTTCGACTGCACCTCCAGCGTGAAAACTTGGCGGTCGCTGCCGTCGAGGCCGCCGCCATTGCCACTGTCGACATAGGCGGTCAGTTTGTTGCCGCTGACCGAATAAAGAACCGTTTCGCCCTTCGAGGTGACCGAGGTCAACCCGACCGGGTTCGAGGCCAGCGAGTACGTGCCATCCTCGTCGGCGCCGACCTTGACCAGCGCGTTCAGGAATCCCGTCGCGACCGTAGTCTGGCCGCCTTCGGCATTGCCGACCGACTGGCCGTTTGAATTCAAGAGGGTCAGCGCGTCTTCCTGCACCGAGCCGGAAACGCTGCCGGATCTGTTCTGCACCGGCACATCGTCGTCAACGGAGACGATGAACTTGCTGCTGACGGCATCGCCGTCCGAATCCGTCGCCGTGTAGTTGAAGGTCAGCGCAATGTCGTTTTCGTTGCCGTTCGGCGCATGATCGAGCTGGTCGAGCAGCACGAAGCGGTAGCTGCCGGTGCCGTCGTCCGACAGCGACACTTCGAACACCGTGCGCCCGCCCGCGATCGCCGTGAGCAGCGTCTTGTCGGCGTTGAGCTGGAACGTGATCGCCTCACCCTTGGAGGTGAGCGACGATGCGCCCGCGAAGCTGACATTGGCGTCCGTGAAAGTGACGCTGCGGTCAGCCGCCGCATCCGGGTGATCCTGCACCAGGCGGCCGAACGGCGCACTCGTGGTGTCGGCCTGATCGACGCTGTCGGCGCCCCACTTGATGTTGAGGTTGCCGGTCGCGGTCGCTTCGTTGTTGTCGCCATCGGTATTGGGAACGACGGCGTCGCCGATCTGGCTGTCGTTATTGCCGGTCGACAGACCGGTCAGCCCGTCCTCATCCACGATGGCCGTCGACACGATCGCGACGTTGGCCAGATAGGTGCCATGATACCCCTCGTCGGCCAGACCCGGGATGGCGGCATGGCCAAGACCGACTTCGCGGAAGGTGATCTGATCGTTGGCGGCAAGACCGCTCGCCGTGACAACATAAGAATAAGACGTCATCGGGCCGGCCGGATCGATCGTGCCGATGACCGTGTTGCCCCACAGCACTTCAAGCTTCGCGGTCGACGGGAACGGCGCGCCCGCCTCGAACTCGATGGCGTAGGTCTGACCGGCGGTCAGCCCGCTCAGTTGCTGCGAGATCTGGATGTTGCCGGGCGAAGCGCCCATGTCGATCATGTTGCCATGGGTCGACGTGTGCATATTGAGATAGCCGTCGACAACGCGCTCGGCTTGCACCGTCCCTGCCGGATCGACCGGCGAGCCGGTGACGGTCCAGCCGGTGAGATTGCCGGGCGTGGCAATACCGCCCCAGGGCTGCGACGAGAACGTGCCCTGGCTGAAGTCGCCATTGGCGATCAGGTTGGTCGGCGCCGGCACCAGGATCGGCATGTCGTCGTCGATGGAGACGGCGAGCGTGCCCGTGGCGTAGTCACCGTCCTTGTCGGTGACGGTGTAGGTCAGGTTGATGTTAATGTTGTCTTCGTAGGCCGTCTGCGTGCCCGCGACACCTGGATCGTCGTGACCGGGGTGATCGATCTGGCCCAGCATCGTGAAAGTGTAGGCGCCGGTAGCCGTATCGGTGACCTGGACCTTAAAGGCGGCCGTCGAAATCGCGTCAGTGAGGTTGCCCGTCAGCTTCGACGCATAGAGCGTGCCGCTGGCGGAATCCCAGTAGTAATGCAGCGCAACGCCGGCCGCCTTGACCGCCACGCTGCTGGTGTCGAGAACCGCCGCGCCATTCAGCGAGGCAAAGCCGACCGAAGCCGGCTCGTCCGCCCCGACCTTGAACTGCAGCGTGCCCGTTAGGTTGGCCGAGACATCGTCGCCAGGCGACGTGGTGTCGTTATTGCCGAGGCCAGGAATGTCATCTTCGTCAGCCTTGACCAGCGAGTTCGACGTCGTGACCGGAATGTCGTCCTCGACGTAGATCGAGAAGCCGCCAGACAGCGTGATAGTGTCGCCATCCGCATCGGTAAAGTTGACCGCCGACGACAGGTTCAGCGTCAGCGTCTGGCTGTCGTTGTTGACCTGGGAATTCGAGTGATCGAGCTGGTCGAGCAGCGTGAACGTATAATTGCCGTTCGACTGCACCGTCAGCGTGAACACCTTGCGGTCGCCGGCATCGAGACCGACGCTGTTGCCGCTCTCGACATAAGCAGTCAGCGTGTTGCCGCTGACCGAATAGAGCACCGTCTCGCCCTTCGAGGTGACCGACGGCAGACTTGATGGCGCCGAGGCGAGCGAGAACGTGCCGGGCTCGTCGGCGCCGACCTTGACCAGCGTGGCCAGCGAACCCGCCGCGACCGTGGTCTGGCCGCCCTCGGCGTTGCCGACCGACTGGCCATTTGAATTCAAGAGGGTCAGCGCATCTTCCTGCACCGAGCCGGAAACCGAGGCCGTGGTCTGGACCGGGATATCGTCCTGGACCGTGATCGAGAACCCGCCGGACAGAGTGATGCTGTCACTGTCGTAATCGGTGAAGCGCACCACTGACGAGAGATTGATGTTGAGCAGGTTCTCGGTGTTCTGCGGCGCGTTGTTGGAATGATCGAGCTGGTCCGCCAGCGTGAAGGTGTAGTCGCCGTTGGATTCGAGCTTGAGCGTGAAGACCACGATGCTGCCGGCCTTGGCGGTCAGCGTGTCGCCGCTGATGCTGTAGCTCAGCGCCGTACCGTGCGAGGTCAGGCCCTGGCTCGTCAGCGCCGTAATGCCGGTGCTGTCGAGCGAGAACGTGCCGTTCTCGTCAGCGCCGACCTTGACCAGCGACGTCAGGGAGCCGGTCGCGACCGTCTTGCCGACCGAGTTGTCCTCGTTGTTGCCGACCGAGTTGTTGTTCGAGTTGGCGTTGGTGAGGTCGTCTTCTTCGACGGTGCCGGAAACGGTGCCGCTTAGCTGGATCGGAATGTCGTCGCGGACCTGGATCGTGAACGTGTTCGGGTTCAGCTTGATGCTGTCGCCGTCGCCGTCGGTCGCGATGACGTATTTCGACAGATCGATCGCGCTGCCGAGCAGGTTCTCAGTGTTGTCGCCGCTCTGCCCGTTCTGCGTGGGATGATCGATCTGATCCTTCAGCGTGAACGTGTAGGTGCCGTTCGAGCTGACCGTCAGCGTGAAGACCAGCCGGTCGCTGTTGCTGTTGTATCCCGAGCCGGACTGACCGTTCTCGACATAACCGTAGAGCGTCGAGCCGTTCGATACGATCAGGATCGACTTGCCCTGGGAATCCAGGTTGGAATCGACGGGCGTGTTTTGCGTCGCCAGCTTGAACGCCGGCGAATCCGGACCGTCGGCGCCGAAATTGACCAGAGCGGCGAGCGAGCCGGTCGCAATGACCGAACCGGTACCGGTCGTCTCCCCGGTGCGGTTGTTGTCCGTATTGCCGGTCGGCAGCTTGTCCTCGTCGACCTCGCCGGAAACCGTGCCGGAAACGATGGTCGGGCCATCATCTTCAAAGCGGATCTTGCCGGAAATGTCGGCCGAGTCGGACACGGGGTCGCCATCGCCATCGGTCGCGGTGACGGTGGCAAAGACCTTGCCGCTGCTGATCGCGACATATTCGTCGATGTCGCCGCCGAAATCGGCACTGCCATGTTCCAGCGAGACGTATTGAACGATCGAGACCTTGCCGGTCACCGGATCGATCGCGATCGCAAAGGCTGCCGGGTCTGTGCCGTTATTGGTCGTGGTATGATCGTTGTCTGGGCCGTCATAGCGGCCGACGATCAGGTCGCCTTCCTTGAACAGGAAGATGCTCGTGCCGTCGGTGGTATTGATGCCGGAATCGGTGCCGTTGCTGCTGAGCGTCAGCGAGAACACCTTCGAGTTCGACGTCGCCGGACCATCCGCGCCGAAATCGATCGAGACCGAGAGTGCCGAGCCGGAGCTCTGCGCAAAGCCGATCGCCCCATCGACCTTCTGCGCGTCCGGAACATCGGGATCCGATCCCTTGTGGTGAATATTGGCGAAGAGGTCACGCACCGCCTGCGCAGTGGTGTCGTCATCGGCCGCCTGAACGCCGGGCGTTTCGTCGTGAACGACGGCGAATCCGCTCGCGACGTGAGCGTCGACATACGGACCGTCATCGAGGAAGGTGATGAGCTTGCCGATGTTGACGGAGTCGGACGACGTATCGCCGTCGGAATCCTTCACCGTCAGCGTCGCGATGATCTTGCCTTCGAGCGTCTGCTGGACCGTCAGCGGATCGTCAGGCGACGCATCGTTGCTGTTGCTGCCGTTATCGTTGGTTTCGTTGTTGTCGCCGCGGTCGTCATGCTTGATCGACAGGTACTGGGCGACGCTGACTTCACCGTCGGATTCGATCGCGACCGCGAACGCCACCTTGCCGTTGAACGGACCGCCGGACACGGTGCCGATCACGAGGCCATCGGCGTTGACCGTCAGGTAGATCGGGCTGCCGTCCGTCGTGAACAGGCCGGAGGCGACCGGAGCGTTGTTGACGCTGCCGGCGACGCTGAGGCTGAACACATGCGGGTAAGGCGGCGAGTCCGAGCCGATGACGGAATCGTCGAACACGACCGAAAAATTGCTGTGCGCATAGGCGATCGCGCCATTGCCGGCGACGTTGGGGCCATTGCTGTCGCCGGACACGTCGGGGTCATCCCCGACGACGCCGGAATTCTCGAGGTTCTTGAACAGCGCCCTGACGCTGCTCGACGTGGTGTCGTCGGCCTGGTTGCCGGCTGATTCGTCGATGGTGACCGAACCGCCCTTCAGGTCGATGTCGGCATGCGGCACGTCATCCGTCACGGTGACCGTGAACTTGCCGGTGAGGGTGACGCTGTCGCCGTCCTTGTCGGTGAAGGTGATGATCGAGCCGAGATCGATATTCGGAATCGAACCCTGGACGCCGTTGACGGGCTGTCCGGAGCGCAGGTCCGTATTCTGGCCATCGCCAGGCATGTGGATGAGTTCGTCGAACAGGCGGAATTCGTACGCGCCGGTCTCGGTATTCAGGGTCAGCGAGAATACCGGATTGCCGTGCGGGTTCGGCTCATAGCCGGTGATGATCACCTGGTGCGAGTTGGGAGCCCCGGCGGTCTGCACGTAGTACAGCGGCTTGCCGTTCTCGCCGTCGCCGGTCGCCGTCTGCTTCGAGAACAGTCCGAGCGCCGTCAGCTTGGCCACGGCGTCGCTCGAGAATCCGAACGTGCCGGGCTCGTCCGCGCCCACGGAAACCAGCGAAGAAAGCGAACCGGAGACGAACGCCGCTCCGGTCGCGTTCTCGGTCGTCGATCCGTCAGCATTGCCGTCGTTTGGGCTGGTGCCGTGCGACCAGGGGGTCAGGATGTCGTCTTCGTCGACCTTGACGGAGATGGAGGCGCTGGTCAGGACCGGAACGTCGTCCTGGATCTGCACCCGGAACGTGTTGGGGTTGAGGACGGCATAGTCGCCATCGGCGTCCGTCGCGACGACATAGGCCGAGAGGTCGAGCTTTGTGATCAGCGTGTTTTCGGTGTTGTCTCCGGACTGGCCGTCCAGCGAAGCATGATCGATCTGGTCCTTCAGCATGAACGTATAGGAGCCATTGGCCCCGACGGTCAGCGTGAACACTTCACGGTCAGTGGCACCGTTGAATCCGGAGCCCGCAACGCCGTTTTCGACGTAGCCGTGCAGCGTGGTTCCGTCTGACACGATCAGCACGTGGCCGCCCTGCGAGGTCAGCCCGGTGTCGACGGGCGTGCCGACCGAAACAAGTTTGAAGCCAACTGAACCGGGGCCGTCGGCGCCGAAATTGACGAGCGAGGTCAGCGAGCCCGTCGCAGTGGCGGAATTCGTTCCGGCCAGTTCATTTGGCTGGCCGGTATCGGCGTTGTGGCCCGGCAGCCCGTCTTCATCGACCGTCGCCGTCACCGACGCCTCGTTAAGGATCGGGCCGTCGTCGCGCAGCAGGATTCGCTGGCCGATGTCGATCGAGGCGGAATCGTAATCGCCGTCCACGTCCGTGATCGTCGCCGTCAGCGTGATCAGGTTCGTGAGGCCGACACCCTCGCTTTGGTCCGGCGAGCTCGGAGTGTCCTGATGCACCGAACGCAACTGCGTCAGCGTGACCGTGCCGGTCGCGGCGTCCACCGCCACGGTGAAGACCTGCAACCCGCCCACTGCGCTCGTCGCATCTGTGCCTTCGCGGCCGACCACGACGCCGTTTTCCAGGAACAGGAAGACCGAGTGGCCCGTCAGGGAATCGATCAGATGGGAATCGGCGCCGTTGACGCCGTTGACGCTGACGCCATAGGCGATCGTCGCACCGTCGGCACCGTCCACATGGGTGAACTGACCGGCGAAAGTGCCGGTCGCCACCGTCGCGCCCGACAGGCCCGTATGCGTCCCGCTCGACAGATAGCTTTCGTCGGTCTCGAGCACCGGAATTTCGCGCTCGCCGTCCGCAACTTCGATCGACGGACCGTCGTCGCGCAGCAGCATCCGCTGGCCAATGTCGATCGAGGCGGAATCGGTATCGTTGTCGTTGTCAGTGATGGTCGCCGTCAGCGTGATCAGGTTGGTAAGGCCGACGCCCTCGCTATGGTCGGGCGAGCTCGGGGTACCCTGATGCACCGAACGCAGTTGCGTCAGCGTGACCGTGCCGGCGAGTTCGTCGACCTCGACGGTGAAGACCTGCTGTCCACCCGCCGCGGTCACAGCCGTCGTGCCTTCACGGCCGACGATGACGCCGTTTTCCAGAAACAGGAAGACCGAGTGTCCGCTCAGGGAATCGATCAGATGCGAATCGGTGCCGTTGCCGCCATTGACACTGACGGCATAGGCAATGCTTGCGCCGTCGGCGCCGTCCACATGCGTGAACTGGCCGGCAAAGCTGCCGGTCGCAACCGTCGCGCCGGGAGCACCGGTGTGGCTGCCGCTGCCCAGATAGCTTTCGTCGGTCTGGAGGAACGGAGCCTGGTTGCCCTCACCTTCGCCCTGCACAGCGTCGATCGACGGACCGTCATCGAGGATGGTGGTGAGCGGCCCTAGATCGACCGAGGCTGTCCCGACGTGGTTGTTGACGTCGGTCACCGTCACCTGCAGCGAGACCAGGCCGTTACCCAGTAAAATGCCTTCGTTGAAATCGCCGGGTGTGAGTTCGTGAACGCCGCGCAGTTCCGTGAACGTCACATGGCCGGTACCGTCGACGGTCATCGTGAACACGAGGACCTGCTGGCCGTTGATCGTCACCACGCCGTCGACTTCGCCGTTGCCGTTCTGCACGAGAACGACAGGCTGGCCGCTCTTGGAATCGACGAGATTGGTCGTCGCGTTGTCGACATGCAGCGCGAAGACGACCGACTGGATGTTGGCCGATGCGACAATCGTCAGCGCCGCCCCGAAGTCCTTGGTAACGGTGTTGGAGCCGGCCGGGGCCTGCTGCGAGCCGACTACCGGAATGAAGCTCTCGTCGACCAGCAAAGGCGTCGCGCCGAGCAGCGCAAGGTCGAAGGTGAGCGTCGGCGCCGGCAGATCCGGCGTACCGTCGAAGGTTTCCGGCGTCAGCTTGAAAGTGCCGAGTTCCTCCGGGCCGAGCAGCGGAAGCGGATTGCCGGCGTTGAGCGGATCGACCGACGGATTGGAGAAGTTCGCGCCACTGCCCTGCGCATTGCCGCCTTCACCGGCCGCGGGCAGCACCGACTGATCAGTTGAAATCGGGAACAAGCTTGCAAATTCGTTGACCGAAACTTCGCGGCCAGGCGCCACTTCGATCGTGAGGTTCTTCAGCGAGTCGTGGCGGGAGTCGAAGAACGGCTCGACCGTGACGGTCGATTTGTTGTCGAACAGGATGATCAGTTTCTCGCCGACATGGACGAGCGTAATCTTCTCATTCGCGATGGAGGTGAAATCGAGCTGGACCTTTTGGTCGTAACCGAGATTGACGGTCACCGCCTGATCGGTGAGCGGCTTGGTCAGCTTGAATATTCTAACTGGAATAGCGCTGTTTGAACCACCACCCGACGACCCGGTGGCCTGAGCCACCTGAAATTGTGCGTTCATCAACCTACCCCTGCCTTAAACTTTTTTGGCCACTTGAAGCTCAAGTTGGCAAAAAATTAGTCGAAAATCTTAGGCGTTAGGCTATTGTTAACCTCCCCGAGGGTCAATGAAATCAAACAGTTAACGTACGAATTTTGGTTGACAGTGGTAAATTGGGCGCGGAATAGAATAGCGATCCGGAAACAGCTTTGAAAAGAATGGCTTGCCCCAATTGGCTGACACATTTTGGGCAACAGGGTGGCGAAATGAAGGTACTATTTTCCGGCACACTTTTCATCTTCGCTCTGATCGCGTGTGCGGTGCACGCAGAAGACGCACCGCGCATCGTGGAGAGGACCGTCAAATCGCTACCCAACAAGGACACCCAGATCGGGATCTATCTCAACGTGCTGCCCGATTGCTCTTCCGGGCCGCTGCCGACGATTCGCCTGGTGAGCGCGCCGGCCTCGGGGAAAGTCACGGTGAAATCCGGCAAGGTGAAAGCGACGAACTACAAGGCCTGCCTCGCGCTCGAGGTGCCGGCCTATGTCGCGATCTACAAATCGCCGCCCGACTTTCTCGGCGATGACGTCATGACGATCGAGGTGAAATACGCCGGCGGCCGCACCGAGATCCAGAAGATCACGGTCAACGTCATGGGCACCGGCGCGCAGCAGAAAATCTAGGGCGTAAGCTCCCCGCTCCTGCCGCTCACTGTGTCAGGAGCGCATCCCTCGCGCCGTCGGCGGGACAATCGCCGATCCTTTGCGCAGTGACGAAATCCGCTTTCGGAACAGCGCCTTCGATAACCTGATTGAGTTCCGAATAAGCCTCGTCGCTGTCGACGGTGATCACCGTACTGACCGGACCGAGGTAGTCGCATCGCTTTGCGAAGACGTAGCGGTTGCTGTGCTTCTCGGGTTTGGCCGATACGCACGTTCCAACCGGCGTCGACGAGAATGTCCCACGCATCGACTCTGTCGGATCGACGCAGCGGATCGATTCCTGGTGCAGCACGCGGTGCTTGGCCTGGGCGTGGACAAGCAGGTCGAGCGTGCGCACAAACCGCCACATGCCCTTCCTGAAGGTCGGGCCGTCAAAGGATTCCGCTGCGAAACTATGGCTGCTCAACGCAGGCAGGATCAGGCAAGCAGCAAGCAATAGAGTTGGGCCTCGCCAGCCGGCGGCTGGCGACCTGACGCGGTCGAACATTGGCAAAATCCGTCCCCAAGGTCCGCGCCACGTGTCCCCCCGGACGTACGCGCGCACTAATCGGCGGTGCGAACCCGAATCAAGCTTCGGCCGTGATTCAGGCTTTCGCGCGTCATCGCTGCGACCAACATTTGGCCGCAGCAAGACTTTGGGGAACCGGCGCGCCACCGCGTCTGCGGTCAGCCCGATTGGCACTCACTCGCTTTATGGTTGTGGGCGAAGCCGGCCTCTGTCGGCTCTCTGTCACGGCACGCCTGGCGGACCACAGCCCGCGTCCTGGTCACGCAATGACAACGCGATCCCGCCGACGCTCCAGGACAACTGGTTGGTCTGGATCGGTCACGAGGTGGTATCAGCGAGCTGTCTCACGCGGCGGTGCCAACATTATCCCTCGTTTCCCGTACGAACGTCTCAGGATCGGTTTGACGGTCCGGACTAATTTTGCTCTTTTAGCCGCAAGGGCATCAGTTTTTCTTTTAGCCTTCAGGGGCTTCAGTTTTAGAGGGGCGAAAATGAGTAACCGGTTTGGCTTTAGCGCCGTTGCTGCGGCGTTCACGGCGTTGGCGCTCTGCGCCGGCACGCAACCGGCCGCATCGGCCGATCTGGGCCTGATGACGTCGGGTCCTGCCGCAGTCGGCAATTGTTCGGAAATCGTCTTCACTTGCGAAAATGGGCGGCAGTATCCGCTCTGCCCGATTGCCGTGACCGTCACGGGAGAGGTCGTCACGGCGTCGCTTCTCATGGGTCACCATGGCGGCATGCATGTCCGCCTGGTCCCGATGGGCGTTGGCTATCGCTACGCCGGTCGCGGCGTCTGGCTGGATGGCCACCGGGACAACGCGCTGCTCAATTTCGGCAAGCACAGCCAGGTCGCCTGCACCATTGTGCGCGGCTGAGACAGACCGATCCTTTTCTCAGGACAGTCGCACGGGCCCTTTCGCAAAAGGGCCCGTAAGCTTTTCGCGATCAGCCCTTCGTGCGCACCACCGGGCGGGCCGAGCGCGGATACATGAACGCCTTCGGCTGCACATAGGTCGGGCAGAAATTGTTCCACTGATATTGCTGCCAATTCCACTTCCAGCAGCCGTTCGTGATCTCGGGCTCGTAGTACCAATCGAGTCGGTGCGGTTCGTCGCCGAAAGGGTACGGGCCGCTCTGGGCAGCGCCTGACGAGGCCAGCAGCCCAACAGCCGCGACAACAACCGCCAAATATGACTTCCACATAATGCTCGCCCCTATCCCGAAACAGCCGCTGTCACTGTGCCAAAACAGGGCGTCATGATCAAGCAGCCGTAGCGAAACCGGCCAGCCTTCCATCACAGTGGTGGACGATTTCGGCGGCCGCTGAGAACGAAAGTCTTGCTCACCTTCGGCCAAACACTGCTAATAATGACGGGGGCGCGACTGCCGGAGACGGTACGTCGCTGGGTTGAGATGATCAGATGAATCCTCCGGCGAAGAAGATTGCACTGAACGCCAGGCTTCGGTGGCCCGACGTCAAGGACAACTATGTCGTAAGCTACGAGGGGCACGACATCGGTAGCGTATACAGGATGGGCAATACGTGGGCGTGGTCCGTCACGGTGCCGATGGCATTGCCGGATTGGACGACCGGCTACGCACCCGATCTTCACGAAGGCATCAAGGCGCTCGGCACGGCATGGACGCGGGTGTTGAGCCAGACCAGCCCCGATCGTCTGGAGCGCGCGTGGGAGATCGAGAAGTCGGCGCTGGCCCGTCAGACGCCGGCCGCGTCGGCGAACCAGGGCGGCTGATCGGCCCGAAGGACTAGGAGATGGTCCTCAATTGGCGCCGGTCCAGCACCCCCTCGAGATCGGGATGCGCATAGTGAGAGGTTTCTCTTCCGCCTCCATTCGACGATCTTGTCGCCCGTCTGTCCTAAAAACAAAATAGCGACGGTGCGGCGGAGCACGTAACCGAGACCGAACCTTGCGACCTTGAACGCAAAAGAGCCAATCAAAATGACGGCCCGCGACTTACCCGAACCTGCAAAACGCATAACACACCCTCGATTAGCCGCGGTGGAGCAATACAGCCTGCAAAAAGGCGCTGACTTATGCGCTCATTTGGCGGTGCACAATCGCCTTGTCGACCCCGATGTTGCCGCAGCACAACAACCCTAACTTGAATCATGGCGCGGTGCACGCCGCCGCTATCAAGCCCGGTTGATCGCGATCCACGTGGCCAATGCCGCACCCACGCATTGCTACTTTGCATGGGGTTGTTTTCGGGTTTTTGGAATGAGGCAGCTGGGCGCGCGCCATCGACGCGGTACGGGCGATACCTGAATGCGCGACGGCCACCCGTTCGTGCGCAAGCCGCGGTGTGCGATCAAAATGATCGATCGGGTAGTCTCGATGGTTTGGGGAAGGAATGGTCGGAGCGAGAGGATTTGAACCTCCGACCCCTAGTCTCCCAGACTAGTGCGCTAACCGGGCTGCGCCACGCTCCGATGCCGTTCCCTTAGCCTCCATCGCCCCGTCGCGCAAGGCGGCCAATGCCGATCGGCGGCCGCCCCCGCCCGCCGGAGGTTCCGCCCTCGTTCAGCCGTCTTTCAGCGCCGAATCGAGCAATTGCCGGGCAGCGACCAGATCCTGCAGCACGCCCTCCAGGCGGGCGCGGTCGAGCGCACGGGCGCCGCCGGAAGGTTCAGGCATGTTCTTGGCGATGCCGTCCTCGTCGAGCTCGAGGAAGCGGAAATCGATGCCGTCGTCGCCGCCCTCGTAATCCTCGTCGTCGCCCTCGAAGGTCGTCAGCGATTCGACGCCCTCCTCCTCCGCCATGGCCTGTTCGAGCGTCTTCTCCACTGCGCCGAACGAAGCGGCGACCGAAGCGTCGGCAAGGCCCTGCACGGCCTTGATGCCGTGTTCTTTCAGGATGCGCTGCACGCCGCGGATGGTGTAGCCCTCGCCGTACAGCAGGCGGCGAATGCCCTTGAGCAAATCGACGTCGTCGGGGCGGTAGTAGCGGCGGCCGCCGCTGCGCTTCATCGGCTTGATCTGCGCGAAGCGGGTTTCCCAGAAACGCAGCACATGCTGGGGAATGTCCAGCTCGTCAGCTACTTCACTAATGGTACGGAACGCATCGGGAGCCTTGTCCAAATGCCCGCTCCTTTCCGCTCGCTATTTAGAGCGCTAGAGCATGATCCGGAAAAGTGTGAAGCGGTTTTCCGGCAAGATCATGCTCAAACAAAAGCTTTAGTCGTCCTTGGCGTCGCCGTTGGTGACAGCGTGCCCGTTGATACGCTGCTTCAAAATCGCCGACGGTTTGAACACCATCACACGGCGCGGCGAGATCGGTACCTCGGTGCCAGTCTTTGGATTGCGTCCGATGCGCTGACCCTTCTTGCGCACCATGAAGGAACCGAACGAAGACAGCTTCACTGTCTCGCCCTTCTCCAGACAATCGGTGATTTCTTTCAACACCAGTTCGACGAACGCCGATGACTCCGTGCGCGACAGTCCCACCTTCTGGTAGACCGCTTCGCACAGATCGACGCGTGTAACTGTCTTGCCCGTTCCCGTGGTCATCGCCTGCCCCGCACTATCGGCGAACTGATTTCTTGACTGAAATTAGGAGGTTAGCAAACCACGGTCAACAGCGAGCATCATGCAAGAGCATGAAAACACACTTATAATTTGCGTTGAACTCTTTATGTCACAGTCACCAGCGGACCAGTGCGGAGCCCCAGGTGAAGCCGCCACCCATGGCTTCTAGCATCAACAGGTCGCCTTTTTTGACGCGCCCGTCCCTCACCGCAACGCACAGGGCCAGCGGAATCGACGCCGCCGACGTGTTTCCGTGCATGTCCACCGTCAGAACCACCTTCTGCGGCGCAATATGCATCTTGTGCGCGGAGGCATCGATGATTCGCTTGTTGGCCTGGTGCGGAATGAACCAGTCGAGGTCCTCCGCCGTGGTTCCCGTGGCCTCAAAGGCGGCGACGACCACGTCGGTGATCATGCCGACCGCGTGCTTGAACACCTCGCGGCCCTCCATGCGGAGGTGGCCGACCGTCTTGGTCGAACCGGGGCCGCCGTCGACATAAAGCTTGGATTTGTGCCGGCCGTCGGAGCGCAGATGCGTGGTCAGGATGCCACGGTCCGAGCTCGTGCCCGGCTGCTGCTGGGCCTCCAGCACCACGGCGCCGGCGCCGTCGCCGAACAGCACGCAGGTGGTACGGTCCTCCCAGTCGAGGATGCGCGAGAAGGTCTCCGCGCCGATCACCAGCGCGCGCTTGTAGGCGCCGCTCTTGAGGAAATTGTCGGCGGTCGCCAGCGCAAAGACGAAGCCGGAGCACACCGCCTGCAGGTCGAACGCAGCGCCATGGTTGATGCCGAGCCCGTTCTGGATCGCGACCGCAGTGGCGGGAAACGTGTTGTCCGGCGTCGAGGTCGCCACCACGATCAGGTCGATCGATTGCGCGTCGATGCCGGCATCGGCGAGCGCGGCCCGCGCGGCATTGATGCCGAGATGGGAGGTAAACTCGTCATCGGCAGCGATATGACGCTGCTTGATGCCGGTGCGCTGCACGATCCAGTCGTCGGAAGTCTCAATTCGTGCCGCCAGTTCGGCATTGGTCAGCACCTTCTGCGGCAGATAAGAGCCGCAGCCGAGCACGACCGAACGTATCGCAGTCACGAAACAGCCTCCTGTGCGGTCTGCGCCTTCGCCAGCGCGCCGCCGTCACGATTAAGCATGCGGTTGATCTTGGTGAGGAGATCGTAGTGGACCGTCTCATAGCCAACATCCACCGCATAGGCAAAGCCTTCGGCGCTGATACCGCCGTGGCTTTTGACCACCACGCCATTGAGCCCCAGGAGCACCCCGCCATTGGATTTGTTGGGGTCCAGCTTGTCACGCAGTTCCTTGAAGGCGCTGCGGGCAAGGAGATAGCCAAGCTTGGTGAGCCAGGTCCGCGACAGCGCGGCACGCAGGAACTCACTCATTTGCCGCGCAGTGCCCTCGGCGGCCTTGAGCGCGATATTGCCGGAAAAGCCCTCGGACACGATCACATCGGCCGCACCCTTGCCGATCCCGTCGCCTTCGACGAAGCCGATATAGTCGAGTTGAGGCAGGTTCAGCGAACGCAGCAGTTCCGCGGCTTCGCGGATCTCCTCGTGGCCCTTGATCTCCTCAACGCCGATATTGAGCAGGCCCACC
>JABUBP010000200.1_pt1 | contig 15113 bp, 13 predicted proteins | sample 7240331 | NCBI WGS metagenome assembly JABUBP01 (sample SAMN07256347, study PRJNA390944) | subsurface metagenome | isolation source: Methane hydrate marine sediment | place: Pacific Ocean: Eastern North Pacific, ODP site 1244 | collected 2002 | reverse complement strand
ATCTAATGCTGAACTTATTGCTTCTCTCACCGTACTGACCGGAATAAGCTCAATGTCTTTGGGTGGCGGGCTGATTGCAGCGCCAATTTTGGGCACCAGGCAGCGTCTGAAACCCAGTCTGGCGGCCTCGGCGACGCGGCGGTCAAGCTGGGAGGCGGAGCGCAGTTCCCCGCTCAGGCCGACCTCGCCAATGGCCACCATAGCGGGGTCGACAATGCTGTCGCGGAAACTGGAGGCAATGGCCAGTGCGAGGCCAAGGTCAGACGCCGGCTCGCTGATTTTAAGGCCGCCGGTAACATTAACGATAATATCCTGATTGCCAAGGCGCAGGCCGAGTCGCTGGGTAAGCACGGCGGTAACCAGCAGCAGGCGATTGAAATCAACGCCGTTGGCGGTACGCCGGGGATAGCCAAAGCTGGTATAGGTGGTCAGCGCCTGAATCTCAACCAGCATTGGGCGGCTGCCCTCGATGGTGGCAACGACAACCGAACCGATAGCCTCCACCGGACGCTGGGAAATAAAAGCCTTTGAGGGATTTTCCACCTCGACCAGCCCCTGCTCTTTCATTTCAAAGACACCAACTTCATTGGTGGAGCCAAACCGGTTTTTAACACTGCGCAGCAGGCGATACGCGCTGAAGGGTTCGCCTTCAAAATAGAGCACTACGTCCACGATGTGCTCCAGTATGCGTGGCCCGGCGATAGTGCCGTCTTTGGTGACATGCCCGGCGATGAACATCGGGACCCCCTTGAGCTTGGCCCAGTGCATGAGTTGCTGGGTGCACTCCCGAACCTGGGTAACGCTGCCCGGCGTGTTGCCCAGCTCCGGTAGAAAGACGGTCTGTATGGAATCGATTACCACGAGGTCCGGTGCGAGCTGGTCAATCTGGTCAAGGATTACCCCGAGGTCCGTTTCGGCCAGGAGGAAGAGCCCGTCTCCCGTAATGCTCAACCTTTCCGCCCTCAGCTTTATCTGGTGCTGTGTTTCCTCGCCGGAGACATAGGCCACTTTCCCTTTAACCTCCGCCATGGCGGCCGATGCCTGCAGGAGAAGCGTGGATTTGCCGATGCCGGGCTCGCCACTGATGAGTACCAGTGAACCGGGCACCAGCCCGCCGCCGAGCACACGATTAAACTCTGGAATAGGCAGCGGAATACGATTGGCGGACTCAATGGAGACCTGAGACAGTTGCTGTGGAGGGCTGGTTTGAGAAGGAGAGCGCGGCGTACTCGAAGTGGCGGCAACGATTACCTCAACGAAGCTGTTCCATTCCTGGCAATCAGGACAGCGCCCCAGCCACTTCAAGCTCTCTTTGCCGCACTGCTGGCAGACGAAAACGGTGCGCCGGTTCGATTTGCTCACAGAATGAATTTACCTGATTTTGAGCGATAAGGCAAGGGGGATAAAACCCCGTTGGGAACTCTAAACGGGTAAAGGGGGTGAGGTTAGAAAGTAATCTTACCTCAGCCAATCATACCCAGGAACACGCCGCCGGCAATCGCTGCCCCGATAGCGCCGGCAACATTAGGCCCCATCGCGTGCATTAGGAGGAAGTTTCTCGGGTTTTCTTTCTGCCCCATTACCTGCACCACCCGGGCGGCCATCGGCACTGCCGAGACACCGGCAGCACCTATCATCGGGTTAATCTTTTCCTTAGAGAAAAGGTTCATAAGTTTAGCCATTAGGACGCCAGCGGCGGTAGCCGTAGCAAAAGCCACCATTCCCAGCACCAGCACCATTAATGTCTTGGGCAGAAGGAAGTTCTCGGCGGTCATGGTGGCGCCTATTGCCAGCGTCAGGAAGATAGTCAGGATATCTATAAGCGCCGTGGATGCTGTCTTGCTCAGCCTTTCGGTGACGCCGGACATAGCAAACAGGTTTCCCACCATGAACATGCCAATGAGGGGTGCTGACATCGGAACAAATAAGATGATAATCACCGAGGCAATTACCGGGAATAATATTTTCTCCCGTGTTGCGACTTCACGCAGTTGTGGTTTCATATAGATAGCTCGCTCTTTTTTGGTAGTGAGTAATTTTATGATTGGCGGCTGGATAATAGGCACCAGTGCCATATAGGAATAGCAGGCAATAGCGGTAGCACCTATGATATGAGGAGCAAGAATGGCAGTAACAAAAATCGTGGTTGGTCCCTCGGCACCCCCGATTATCCCGATGGAGGCTGCCTCGGCGATGGTGAACCCTTCTGCCATAAAAAAGTTGGTGGTTAAAGCACCAAAAAAGGCAAAATAGACACCAAATTGAGCTGCGGCACCGAGCAGCAGGGTTCTGGGGTTAGCTATCATCGGGCCAAAGTCGGTCAATGCCCCCAAACAAAGGAAGATGAGAGGTGGTATAATCTGCCACATTATCCCGTACTGGAATACTCTGGACAGTAAACCTACTGGCGTGGTCGGCAAGGGAGTTTGGGCAGTAGTCCTCAGTACTGCCATTACTTCTCCCGGCTTGACCTCATCACCCGGTGCAACGGTAAATTCCTTAACCCGCCCATCGATTGGCGCCAGAACTTCGCCCGAGTCTAGTCTTAAGATAACATCGTTTTCCCGGAACTTACTGGTTTCAGCTACCTCAATACTGATTACCTTGCCCGGTATTCCCGTCGTGTTGGTCAGTTGTAGCTCATAATCCATGAGGCCACCAAGGGGAAGGTTAATCAACACGATGCCAAAACCTATGGGCACTAGTAAGAGGGGCTCCATCTTCTTGGCAATTCCCAGGTAGATTAGGGTCCCTCCGATAAGGAGCAGCAATGCGTTGCCCCAATAAAAAAGCTGAAACCCGGTTTCAAAAAGGCCGAACACAAGTCACCTGCTTTTTAGTATTCAATAATAGCGACTATCTCGCCGGGCTGAACTGTCTGCTCAGCCGCAATCCCTACTTGCGTAATCGCGCCATCTAGAGGAGCCAGTATCGGGTTCTCCATCTTCATTGACTCCAGTAGGCAGAGTACATCCCCCTCCTTAACCATATCTCCTACTTTGACATTTACACTGATAATCTTGCCCGTTATGGGAACTTCTATCGTCTCTTGCGCCAATTTCTAAGCTCCTTTCTGCGTGTTGTCAGTCTTATCTTTAGCAGTGGTGCTGCTTTTTTTAACCACTAGCCCGGTCAGCCATATCACTGCCGCTAGAATAATTAACAGGGCAAAGACCATCCCAAAACCAACGACACCAACTTGTCCAGCAAAACCCCAGTCTACTCCCATATCACTAGCCTGCCTTTATCTTATTGGCTTACCACTCAATGAGGGAACGGCTTCTTGGCATACTAAAAAGGGCGGATGGTCACCTAGTCTTGCGTCCACCGCCCTCGTCCAAAAAGCAGGTATCTGCGTTATGACGCATTAAGTTTCCTCTCCCATTAAGGCGCCTACCGCGGTGGTGGGGTGAACCACAATCTGGTCTCCCTCCAGGTCAACGACCACGGTATCGCCCGACTGGAAATTACCCCGGAGAAGGTCTTCCGACAATTTATCTTCAACCATATCCTGAATGGCACGCCGCAGCGGCCGGGCACCATAGAGCTCGTCGTAGCCTTTCTCACCGAGGAAGTCCTTGGCGGCCTCCGTTACCTCCAGCATGATGCCTTTTTCTTTAAGCTGCTGTGTTACCGAGGTCAGCATCAGGTCGACAATCTGGCGTATCTGCTCCCTGGTCAAGGAGTGGAAGACCACCACCCCGTCAACCCGGTTGAGAAACTCGGGACGGAAGGTCTTCTTCATCTCATTGAGCAGGTTTTCCTTCATTTTCTCGTAGGTCTGCTCTCGCGTCTTGGCCTGGTTAGCGCCGGGTGTGAAGCCGAGTACAGTTCCCTTCCGGATCATCTCGGCGCCGACGTTGCTGGTCATGACAATGATGCTGTTGCGGAAATCAACCCGGCGGCCCTTAGCATCGGTCAGGTGGCCATCATCAAAAATCTGGAGCAGCAGATTGAATACGTCCGGATGCGCCTTTTCAATCTCATCGAGCAGGATGCAGCAGTATGACTTACGCCTGACCGCCTCGGTCAACTGCCCGCCCTCTTCATAGCCAACGTAACCGGGAGGGGCACCAACCAGTCGGGAGACGGCAAACTTCTCCATGAACTCGGACATATCCAGACGAATAAGGGTGTCCTCGCCGCCGAACATGAATTCGGCCAGAGCGCGGACCAACTCCGTCTTGCCCACTCCGGTCGGCCCGAGGAAGATGAAATTCCCTATCGGGCGTCTCGGGTCTTTCAGGCCTGCCCGGGCCCGCCTGATGGCTTTGGCAATGGTGTTAATGGCTTCATCCTGGCCAATAATGCGGCGGTGCATCACCTCTTCCATGTTCAGCAGCCGGCTGGTTTCATCGTCGGCCAGCTGTACCACCGGTATGCCCGTCCACATGCCCACCACTTCGGCGATGTTTTCCGCCGTGACCAGCGGTTTATCTTCTCCTTTTTCTGCCTGCCACTCCTCATCAAGCTTGCGAATTTTCTCCTCAAGCTGCAGTTCCTGCTCCCTGAGTTCGGCGGCTCGGTCATACTCCTGGGCAGTCAGCGCGGTATCCTTGTCCTTGCGCTTTATCTCGGCCTGCTGCTTGGCCTCCCGGAGCGAGATGGGCATGGTGTAGAACTTGATTCTTACCCGTGACGACGCTTCGTCAACCAGGTCGATGGCCTTATCGGGCAGGAAGCGGTCGGGTATGTATCTGGAGGCAAGTGTGGCCGCAGAATGCAACGCCTCATCACCGATGGTTAAATGGTGGTGCTCTTCGTAACGCTCTTTAATACCACGCAGAATTTCAAGTGTTTCTTCAACAGTGGGCTCTTCGACCAGGACTGGCTGGAATCGGCGTTCCAGGGCGGCATCACGCTCCACGTATTTTCGGTAATCATCCAGAGTGGTGGCGCCAATGCACTGCAGTTCACCGCGTGCCAGCGAAGGTTTGAGGATATTGGCCGCGTCAACCGCTCCCTCGGCGGCACCGGCGCCTACCATGGTATGGAATTCGTCGATGAAGAGCACGCAGTTACCGGCGGTTTTTATTTCCTCGATAATCTTCTTGACCCGTTCCTCAAATTCGCCGCGGTACTTTGTCCCGGCCACGAGTGACCCCATATCAAGGGCCACGAGTCGCCGGCCCTCCAGTGTTTCGGGGACATCTCCGGCAACGATGCGGTGCGCCAGGCCTTCCACAATGGCGGTCTTGCCAACGCCCGGTTCACCGATGAGCGCGGGATTGTTCTTGGTGCGGCGGCTGAGGATCTGGATAACCCGCTCGATTTCCTTCACCCGTCCGATGACCGGGTCGAGCTTACCAGCCCGGGCAGCTACCGTCAGGTCAACGCCGAGTTGGTCCAGAGCCGGGGTACGGCTCGCCCCACGGCCAGCTCTGGAACGGGGCACTCCCTGGCTGAGAACTTGTGCGGTTGCGGCACGAGCTCGCTCCAGCGTGACCCCCAGGCTGTCCAGGACACCGGCGGCAACTCCCTCGCCTTCACGCAGCAAACCCAGAAGGAGGTGTTCCGTACCGATGTAATTGTGGCCGAGCTGTCGTGCTTCATCAATGGCCAGTTCAATGACACGCTTGGCACGGGGAGTAAGGCCGGTCTCTCCGGTGCCCGGTCTTTCGCCACGGCTGCTGATAAATTCCACTGCCGACCGTACTTTATTCAGACTGACACCCAGGTTGGTCAGCACTTTGGCGGCGACACCCTCTTCCTCTCGTGCCAGCCCAAGAAGGACGTGCTCCGTGCCAATATAACTGTGGTTCATCTGGCGAGCTTCTTCCTGGGCGATGGTCAGCACCCGTCGCGCCCGCTCGGAGAACTTTTCAAATCTACTGGCCATTTCTCTCCTTGGCTATAGTGCCCACCATTGTTTGGTTTATAGTGTAAAGCAACCGCGACTGAAGGTCAAGAAGCCTCCTGGCAATGGCATATTTTCCACAAGGGGTTTCCCCCTCAGTATCGTCTGCGCTGGGGCGTTTCACTTCCGTGTTCGGGATGGGAACGGGTGGTGCCACCTCGCTCGAACCACCAGGAGGCCAAGTTCTACGCAAACAGTTAAGTATTGTTGAATACCAGAAGCAATAATAGCACAAGGGGTCGGGAAATGCAATCCGCAATCACATTTGTATGCAACGCGCTCACGGAAAAAACTGTAAAAAGGCTGACCCCTACCAAAGTAAGGGGTTAAATGGACTTCTTAATAAATTTGTAATAAGTAGAGCGAACGAAGTGTTTATAATCCCTTGACAAGCACGATGACAAGTGATAGCTTATGAGGTGTACTTTTCCTGAACGTCAGCCATTTACGGTGCTGCCACAAGGTGATACGTGTCAAATCGAGTTCAATTTTGTTTTATTAATAATTTTTAACTGAGGGGGCCACCGGTGAATATAGAATTAGTGCATATCGGATTCGGTAACATACTGGTGATGGACCGGGTAATTGCTATGGCAGCACCGAACTCAGCACCGACCAAGCGGACCATTCAGGAGGCTAAAGTCCGAGGGCAGCTTGTTGATATGACCAACGGTCGGAGAACCAAAGTCGTTGTTTTCGTTGATAGCGGTCATGTTATTCTGGCGGCGCTTGCTCCGGAAACAATCGCCGGCAGGCTCCAGGCAGTTCGTGCTACCTCGGGAATGAAGCTGGAGCAAAGCGACGAAAGAGATGAGTCGTAGGCGAGCCTCCCCCCCCAGTTCACCGAAAAAATCACTGTTCGTAATTCTCTCCGGGCCTTCAGGGGTCGGGAAAGACGCTCTGCTCAATCGAATGAAGGAGTTCCGGTATCCCCTGGAATGCATCACGACGTTAACCACACGTTCACGACGTGCCGGAGAACGCAATCACATTGATTACCACTTCATCTCACCCAAAAAGTTCCAGGATATGATCGAACAGGGAGAGCTGCTGGAATACGCCAATGTCTATGGTAACTGGTATGGCGTGCCCAAACAGTCGGTGAAGGAAGCGCTCAATAACGGCCAGGATGCGATTGTTAAAGTAGATATACAGGGCGCGGCGAGTATCAAAAAGATAGTGCCCCAGGCGGTATTCATCTTCCTCATGCCACCATCGATAGAAGAATTGGGAACAAGGCTGAAAAAGCGGCATACGGAATCATCTTTTGACCTGAATATGCGCATGCAGACCGCCACCGAAGAAATAAAGCAATTATCGTTATTTGATTACGTGGTCTACAGCCGGCGGGACGAGCTTAACCGCGCCGTGGCGGATATTATCGCCATCATTAATGCGGAGAAGTGCCGGGTAACTCCCCGAGAGGTCAGTCTGGACTAAAATCAGGATTCTTCTAACGAATCAGGCTCCGCTTCTGGTCCCGGCTCCGATTCCGGTTGCGCCTTTCTCTGCCACCACGACTTCAAGCGGGAGATGATCTGCTGTTCGTAGCCCTGCGTGCTTGGCTGGTAGTATCTCTTACCTCGAAGGTGGTCCGGCAGGTTCTGTTGTTCCACAAAATGGTCGGGATAGTCGTGGGCATACTTGTAATCTTTGCCATACCCCATATCCTGCATAAGCGGCGTTACCGGGTTACGCAGGTGGAGGGGAACCGATTCGCTGGGGCCCTGGGTAACTTCCTGATGGGCGCGGGAGTACGCTTCATAAAGTGAGTTGCTCTTCGGGGCGGTGGCCAGGTAGACGGCCGCCTCGGCCAGTGCCAGATTACCCTCGGGCATGCCGATGAAATGAACCGCCTGTTGCGCTGCCATGGTGATTACCAGGGCCTGGGGATCAGCCATGCCAACATCTTCCGAAGCAAAACGGACCAGACGGCGGGCAATGAATAAGGGGTCTTCACCGGCATCCAGCATTCTGGCCAGCCAGTACAATGAGGCATCCGGGTCAGAACCGCGCATGGACTTGTGCAGCGCGGAAATATGGTCATAATGCTGCTCACCGTCTTTATCGTACGGCAGCGCGCGGTGCTGGAGCGCGTCCTCGATGGTGGGCAGGGTAATATGACGTTTCCCTTCTTCATCGGGAGATGTGCTCAGTGCTGCCATCTCCAGTGCATTGAGCGCGATGCGGGCATCATGGTTGGATAGCGTTATCAGGTGGCCAAACGCCTCAGGGGCGACCTCCACATTGAGGTACCCGATACCGCGCAGGTTGTCCTTGAGGGCTCGGGTGAGAATGACCTGGATCTGTTCATCGGTAAGGGGTCTGAGGGGCATGACGCGACTTCTGGAAAGAAGGGGGGAGGTGACCTCAAAGGACGGGTTTTCCGTGGTGGCACCGATGAGCGTAATCGTGCCGTCTTCAACGAAAGGCAACACGGCGTCCTGCTGCGTTTTGTTGAAGCGGTGAATCTCGTCAATGAAGAGGATGGTTTTTTGTAAATTTATCTGACGGCGGCCCTTGGCCTCTTCGATGATGCGGCGCAGGTCGTTCACGCTGGCACTGACGGCGCTGACGGGGGAGAAATTGGCGTCGGTCATGTTGGCAATGATGTAGGCCAGCGTTGTCTTGCCGCTGCCCGGCGGGCCCCAGAGGATAATTGACGGTATCTTGCCGCTTTCAACGGCTTTTCTCAGCACCCGGCCCGGCCCGATGATATGCTCCTGCCCGACGAATGTGTTAAGGCTGGTCGGTCGCATGCGGGTGGCCAGCGGTGCTTCCTGGGCCTGCAAGTCTTCAGCCTGCTGCTTGAACATGTCTGTGCTCATAATTATCCCTCCCCTTCTTTATCCCCACATTCATTATAATGCTTTATTTCGCCAAAGTATGATACCAGTACCTTTTACCGGCCAGAAAGGCATCCACGCCTTGCTTTTTAATTATTCTTAAATTCTTAAGATGGGCGTCCCCGTGGTTTGGCTTTAAAAAGTCCAGATGTTTACAGGTTTCAAACTCCTCGCATTGCCAGCAGCCTTCAATCCCTTTCTTCTGGCAGCATTGTCTCATCTTGCAGAAAGGCGGTCCACCGCCACCTTTACAGGTGTTCTTGCAACGGAATTTGACTAATGCCCCTAATACTTCATAGCACTGACGGTAGTTTTTGAAAGTGGCAAAGAAAGGTACTTCCGAGAGAGATTCGGCTGTTTTATCGAACCTTGCCTGCCTCAGTTCTTTTCTCAGGTCTCTGGCTAAATCAGCGACTTTTCCCTGGTAGCCAAAGCAGTCTCCGCAGTAAAGACCGCAATAGGCAATTAAATCTTTATTCTCACTCATCTTATTTGCCCTGCCACGCCGGCATGGTGGCCATATATTCTTTGGCGGCTATTTCCGCAGTTGCCCGGTCCATGCTCTGCGTGTTCATCATGAAGCCTATCATGCCTTCATAGACTTCTTCATATTTCTTCAGGCTGCCGTCGGGCTTGGCACAGTGCACGCAGTAGACGTTGGCCGGGTTGCCGCCACCAAAGTCCTCCGCTTTGCTCATGGGCATGCCGCAGCTCAGGCATTTTTTACCGACTATCTGGTTGAAAGTAAACTGGTAGCCATTGACATCTTCAATGGTGAAGTCGCGTATCCCGTACGGTTCATCTTTAATGTCGGTGATTATCCTGGCTCCCTTACTCTTCACCTTCCGATGATATTCATCGATATCGCCGTCAATGTTCAGGTAGAAATTAACCCCCGCCCCCAGCTTTTCCCCGGCGCCGATGCCGCAACTGGCCGCGGGGATAATCATCAGCACCATGTCATCTTTGGACAGGTCAGCGTATTCGGGATTCTTGGCGTCCGGAAACATCATGCCCGTCTTGAAGCCGAGGACATCCCGGTAAAAGGCGATGGTCTCCTTCATGTTTCTGACTGCCAGCGTGGGGGATAGATAGCCCATTGATTTGCCTCCTCGTTTTTTGTTTTTGCATCCTCACCCCCTTTGCCCCCCTCTCCTTCAAAGGAGAGGGGGAAGTAGTTAGGGGAGAGGGGCTTCGCCCCTCTTTAACTCCCGTTTATTTTATTTATATCTGTTTACCTCGAATCTATACAGGTTAATCGACTCGCTGGAGTCGATGCCCGCCTTCATACGGCAGATATCAATCTGCTCATCAACCGTGTCCACGCCCTCGAGGTCGGGCAGCAGCAGGCCACGGCGGAAACTGCACTCGACGATGACCCCGTACTTTCTGGGGTCAAGCTCTTTTTTATTCTTTATCGGTTTGGGCTTGGTAAGCACGTCCACGCTGTACTCAAGGTGCTCCAGTTCCTCGGGGGCGACCGGTGGGAAGCGGGGGTCGCGGGTGGCGGAGCTGACGGCGTTTGAGATGATTTCCTCGGCGACGTTCTTTCTGGTGGGCTCAAAAGTGCCGATGCAGCCCCTCAGCTCGCCGAATTTGTGCAGGGACACGAAGACGCCTGCTTCCTGCTTCATCTCCGGTGTCGGTTCTTCGGGCGGGGGAATTACCTTGCCCTCAGTAACATAGGTCTCAATCGTGTCCATGGCCAGCTGTACCAGAGGGTGCATGACAGCGGCTTTGATGATAATGCCCGCATAGCCGACCACCGCCGAATAATCGCCGGACGTATCACCGCTGGTCTGGTATCTAACAAGCTCGGCGGAGGTGGCACCCAGCTCCCTGGCCGCGGAAATAAGGGTGGCGACGGGCGCAACGCCGCACATGGAAATATTGTGCTCCTCAACCCGCCGGAACAGCTCGTCCTCGTCAAGGCGTAATATGGCGTCTATCGCCTGCCGGTCCTTCCGGGCGGCAACATCCTGCGGCTCATAATGGGTCATGTCGCTGCTGGCCATTATCACCGCTTCCCGTCCGGTATCTTTAATGGCCCTGGCCATCTCCCTGCCGATTTCCTTGTAAACGTCAAGGCTGGTAAAGGACAGCGTTATGGGCACGATTCTAATGTCCGGCTTGAAATACTGCAGAAATGGAAGCTGGACTTCGATGGAATGTTCAAACCTATGGGCGGTATCATCCTCCTGAAGGTGGCGGGTGATACTGAGCAAATGCTTGGCCAGCTCAGCATCTATCCCCACCTCGCCGAATGGTGTCTGCCATGTGCCCTCCGACATGATGCTCAGGGGCTTGCCCTTTCCCGTGTGGTTCGGCCCGAGGATGATGAAGGTATCTTTGAATTTGACTCTGGAGATGACCGCCCCGGCCACCGACCCGGAATAAATGTATCCGGCGTGGGGGGAAACAAGGCCGATTACGTCCTGTTTCTCCGCCTCCTCGTCCACCATCTTCTCTATCATCGCCCTGAGCTGGGAAGCTGAAGCAGGGTAAAACTGTCCGGCGACCACTGGCTGCCTTATCATTTTACTTCTCCTTGATTACGTTCTGAAATTGAGTTCCGCACCGCAGAACTTGCATCTGGAGCCCTCCAGCCCCAGGATTTCGGCATCGTAGCCCAGCCTCTGCACCACGAGCTTGCCGCAGGAGTAGCAGACCGTGTTTTCGCTCTGGTGGCCGGGAACGTTTCCCGCATAGATGAATTTTAAGCCAGCCTTTCGACCGATGTCATAAGCGTGTTCAATGGTGGCGATGGGCGTGGCGGGCAGGTGCATCAGGTGGTGGTGGGGGTAGAACCGGGTAACATGCCATGGCGTCAGTTCTCCCAGCTCGTCCTTTATCCAGCGGGCAATGCCCTCGAGCTGTGTGTCATCGTCATTCATCGTCGGGATAATGTTGGTAACCACTTCAATATGCATCTGCCACTTTTCCTTGGCCCTTTTGGCCACCTCGAGAATGCCCCGCCAGCCGGGTATCTTGGCCAGCTGGCGGTAGGAGTCATCAGAAAAACCCTTGATATCAACCCGCCAGGCGTCCAGATAGGGGCCGATGGTGTCCAGCGCCTCCGGAGTAATGTAGCCGTTGGTCACGTATACTGTATAGAGGCCGTTTTGTTTGGCCAGCCTGGCGGAGTCAAACGTGTATTCAAACCAGATGGTCGGCTCGTTGTAGGTCCAGGCAATGCCCTGGCAATGGTGCTGCCTGGCGAGGTCGATGGCCGCCTGGGGGGGAATATCCTGAGAACGGCGCCACGGTTCATTATCCGGCGGGCAGGAGATTTCCCAGTTCTGGCAGTGCTGACAGTGAAAGTTGCATCCCCACCCCCCGATGGAGAAGGCGAGTGAGCCGGGATAGAAGTGGAAAAGGGGCTTCTTCTCTATCGGGTCGGCCGCCACCGATGACGCCTGGGCGTAGTTCAGGTTATATAAAACGCCGTTGCGATTCTGGTACATGCGGCAGACGCCGGACTTATCTGGATTTATGGTGCAACGCCACTGGCAGGTATTGCATTGTACCCTGGAATCGGGCAGCTTTTGATAGAGCATTGCCTCGGGCATGGCTCATGCCTCATTCATTACTTAATCTCATTATATCACTCAAACAACGTCAAATATAGACTTTGAGAATACAGCCTAAAAGTGTTGCCACAGCTTCTCCCTTTACGAAAGCGGGATAAGGAATTATAATGAAAAGGCATGTTCCGTTTATGAACGAAGCATCTGGAGGCACGCTAATATGGTTGCTTTATTTGTAGTTTCAGCGCAGGCGGCATCTGGTAAAACCACTGTTGCCACGGGCCTTGGCCGGCAGTTGCTGGGTGAAGGTAAGAAGGTCGGTTTCCTCAGGCCAACGGTTGGAGGAAAGCCATCGGCAAGCCTAACGGGTGACGCCGTATTTGTGCAGCAAGCGCTGGGTTTAGCAGAGGACGTCAAATTAATAAATCCGTCACTTGATGGCGGGAAGACCCTGGCGGATAGGGCCAGGGAGGCTTACATTGAAGTTTCCCAGAACAAAGACGTGGTAATTGTTGAGGGGTACTGTGGGCCAACGCCGGAAGACGGTGACAGTAAAAGCGCGTACGAAATTGCCCGCGCTTTAAAAGCCAGAGTAATCATCGTGGAGAACTATGCCAGCGGGCAATCGGCACCGCAGTACATGGATAGCTATCTTGGCTTCGGTGATAATTTGCTTGGTTTGATCCTGAACAAGGTGCCGAAGCAGGCACTGAAGCGCACCTGCGAAGAGCTCACCTCCAAGTTCACCGGGTCAGAAATGCGCATCCTTGGCGTCCTGCCCGAGGAGAGGGCACTGGTTTCTTTTACCGTGGGCGAACTGGCGGAGCAAATAAACGGAGAGATGCTCAACAACGCGGAGAAATCGGTGGCGCTGGTGGAAAATGTCATGGCCGGGGCCATGTGTGTTGATTCCGGGCTGGACTACTTCGGCCGTAAAAACAACAAGGCGGTCGTGGTCAGAAACGACCGACCGGACATGCAGATGGCGGCGCTGGAAACCTCGACGAGGTGTCTCGTTATCAGTGGCGGCGGGGAGCCAATTGACTACGTCCGCTTCAAGGCGGATGAGAAAGGCGTTCCTATAATCACGACCCGGAATGATGCGGACACGGTCATCAGGCATATCGAGGATTTGCTGGATGGCACCAGGTTTCATCAGGAGAAAAAATTGACCAGGCTGGCCGAAATCCTGAAATCGAACCTCGACTTTCAGGCAATCCATAAAGGACTGGGCCTGTCTACTTGATTTTTTATCAAATATCAATTGAGTTATTAATACAAAGCTGTTTTCCCGGTAATTTATTCAGGGGCTGAGGCATCAGTATATTTATTACGCTGAATTAGGGTATAAGGTATCTTCTATGGACAGTAAAGTAGTCAGGCATACCTATGCCGCCGCTGGTGTCAGCATCGACGTCGCGGCGAAAGCCAAGGCGCTGATTGGGAAACAGGCAAAGACTACCCACCGCCCCGAGGTTTTGGGCGGCGTCGGCTTCTTCGGCGGGCTTTTTGAGCTTAAAGGGTATAAGCAGCCGGTTCTCGTTTCCAGTGTGGACGGCGTTGGCACCAAGTTGAAGATAGCCGTGGCTCTGGGCAAGCATGATACCATCGGCATTGACCTGGTCAATCACTGCATGAACGACATTTTTGCCTGCGGGGCGGAGCCACTGTTCTTTCTCGATTACATTGCTATGGGCAAGCTCATGCCGGAGCCGGTGGCAGCGATTGCCACGGGGCTGGCGCAGGCCTGCCGGGAGGTCGGCTGTGCCCTTATCGGCGGGGAGACTGCCGAGATGCCCGGGCTGTATTCCGGTGAAGATTACGACCTCGTCGGCTTCATCATCGGAGTGGTGGAGAAAGAGAAAATAATCAGGGGAAGTAACATTAAGGTCGGCGATGCCGTCGTTGGCCTGCCCTCCAGCGGACTGCATACCAACGGCTACTCGCTGGTGCGCAAAATTTTTGGCATCGACCAGCTGGACAAGCATTATCCGGAGCTGGGGCGGACGCTGGGCGAGGAACTATTGGAGCCGCACCGCTGCTACTATAATGATTTAAAGCCCCTGCTTTCTCTGGTCAAAGGAATGGCGCACATTACCGGTGGCGGCCTGATTGATAATGTCCCCCGGGTGCTGCCGGATGGACTCGCCGTACACCTGGATAAGAAATCCTGGGCGGTTCCGCCGATATTCAAACTGATTCAGGACAGGGGAAATGTTGACCCGGCTGAGATGTACCGGGTTTTTAATATGGGCATCGGCATGACGCTCATCTGCGCGCCTGAAAATGTTTCCGGGCTTACGGGGCAGTTATCCGGCGCCAAAGTGATTGGTGAGGTGGTGCGGCAGGTGGGGGACAAAAAAGTGATTATAGAGTGATAAAGGCAATGGGCACCGCGCAGGCTGAGGAGATAATCACCGGGATAAAGTCGCTCGCCAACCCCGAAAATGTGGCGGGAATGGCGCGGTTTGGCATCAACCCGGCAAACACCTACGGAGTATCCATTCCAATTTTGAGGAAGATGGCCAGAGAAATAGGTAAAAACCATGAACTGGCGCTGGAACTCTGGGAGACCGGCATCCACGAGGCGAGGCTGCTCGCCTGCTTCATTGACCGACCCGATATGATTGCCGGGGAACAGATGGAAAGATGGGTAAAGGATTTTGATTCCTGGGACGTCTGCGACCAGTGCTGCGGCAACCTTTTTGACCGCACCCGGTTCGCCCATAAAAAGGCGGTGACGTGGTGCGAGCGGGAGGAGGAATTTGTCAGACGGGCCGGGTTTGTCCTGATGGCCTGCCTGGCGGTGCACGATAAGAAGGCGGGCGACCAGGCATTCATTGAGTTTCTGCCATTGATAAAGACGCATGCCGGGGACGAACG
>JABUBP010000199.1_pt1 | contig 15134 bp, 10 predicted proteins | sample 7240331 | NCBI WGS metagenome assembly JABUBP01 (sample SAMN07256347, study PRJNA390944) | subsurface metagenome | isolation source: Methane hydrate marine sediment | place: Pacific Ocean: Eastern North Pacific, ODP site 1244 | collected 2002 | reverse complement strand
AAAATGCTGGAAGAGAAGCTTGGCGCCAAAGTAGAGACCGCCTATATAGAGAATGTTCCGGAAGGTCCCGATGCTGCACGGGTTATCCGCCAGTATGCCCAACAGGGGTATAAAATGATCTTCGCAACTTCTTTCGGCTATATGGATCCTATGGTGGAGGTTGCCCAGGAGTTTCCCGATGTCTACTTTGAGCATTGCTCCGGGTATAAAACCGCGGATAACATGGCCACCTACTTTGGACGCATATACCAACCGCGCTACCTGGCAGGCATTGTGGCCGGTAAAATGACTGAGAAAAACCAGATCGGCTATGTAGCCGCTTTCCCTATTCCCGAGGTAATACGCGGCATTAATGCCTTTACCCGGGGAGTGCGCTCGGTAAATCCCGGAGCCGAGGTACGGGTTGTCTGGTCCAATACCTGGTATGACCCGGTAAAAGAGCGTGAGGCCGCTGTGGCCCTTCTCGATGCAGGCGTTGATATTATTACTCAGCATCAGGACACTACTGAACCACAGAAAGCGGCCCAGGAGCGAGGGGCCTTAAGCATTGGCTATGACTCAGATATGCGCAACTTTGTCGGGGATACGGTATTGACCAGTCCGGTCTGGAACTGGGGAGCTTACTACGTAGATACTGTAGAGAGTGCCCTGAATGGAGGCTGGAAATCACATCAGTTCTGGGGCGGCCTTAAGGCAGGCGGCGGTGTGGTAGAGTTGGCTGACTTCAGTCCCAGAGTTCCTCAAGAGGTAAAGGATGCTGTTGCGCTTGAGAAAAAGAAAATCCTCGATGGCAGTTGGGATGTCTTTTACGGTCCGGTTGTAGATCAGAAAGGCACGACTTTGGTAAAATCAGGCGAGCGCATGAGCGATGGGGATATGCTCAATATGAATTTCTTCGTTCAAGGTGTAGTCGGCACCATTCCCGGCCAATAACGAAATCACTTACAGCAGTTGAGGGGGCTTTAAAAGCCCCCTCAACTTATATTATGAGCTTTCAATACCATGACCACCGCCCTTAACCAAGAAGAGGTACCCCTGATAAAGATGGAGTCCATCTCCAAACATTTCCCCGGGGTTACCGCCAATGACAGGGTGGACCTCGAGTTATACTCCGGCCAGGTATTAGCCCTGCTGGGGGAAAACGGTGCCGGTAAAAGCTCGCTGATGAATGTACTGGCCGGGCTGTACCGGCCTGATGGCGGAGAGATCTTTATCAGGGGAAAGAGAGTGCAGATCAACTCTCCCCGGGATGCCTCAAACCTGGGTATCGGCATGGTCCATCAGAATTTCAAGCTGGTAGATACAATGACGGTGGCCGAGAATATCATCCTGGGAATGACAGGTCTGCCTTTTATTCTCCGGTTGGAGCAAGTAAAGCAGGAAATTAGCCTGCTTTCGGCCCGTTATAATCTGCAGGTGGATCCCGATTCCTATATCTGGCAGTTGAGCGTCGGCGAGCAGCAGCGGGTTGAAATCCTGAAATTAATCTACCGCGGCGCCGAAATCCTTATCCTTGATGAGCCAACTGCAGTGTTGACCCCTCAGGAGGCTCTGGAGCTGAATCAGGTTATCCGCCGGATGAGATCAGAGGGCAAGGCGGTAATCTTTATTACCCACAAGATGGAAGAGGTGATCAGCTTTTCCGATTGTGTGCGAGTTCTCAACAGGGGCCGCCTGGCAGCGGTAAAGAAGACCGCAGAGACCAACCCCAGAGAACTGGCCCGCCTCATGGTAGGGCGCGAGGTGCTCTTTCACCTGGAGAAAGAGCCGCCGGATTATGGAGAAAAAAAACTCGAGGTGATAGAGGTCAGGGCCGCAGATGACAGAGGGCTGCCTGCACTGTGTGGAGTAAGCTTTAGTATCCGCAGCGGTGAGATCCTGGGCATTGCCGGAGTGGCAGGCAATGGGCAGCGCCAGCTTGCTGAGGTGGTAACCGGACTGCGTAAAGTAACGGGGGGAAAGATAATTATCAATAACAAAGATAAAACCAACAGCAAACCCATAGCCTTTATCACCTCCGGTGTAAGCCACATTCCCGCCGACCGCATGCTTATGGGAGTAGTCGGGGACATGAGTGTAGCCTACAATCTGGCTATGAAGGGCTATCGCTCGCCGCCCCTTACCAGTTTTGGTTTATTGAAGCCCGGCCGCATCATGGATTTCGCCAGACGCCTGATCGACCTTTTTCGCATTACCACACCCACGCCTAACACCTTTATCAAGTTCCTCTCAGGCGGCAATATTCAGAAGGCCATTCTGGCCCGCGAGATTGAATCCTGCGGTGCTTTATTGGTAGCCGTCTACCCTTCAAGGGGGCTGGATGTGGGTGCTGCCGAAGCGGTGCGCAAACGCCTTCTGGAACAGCGACAGGCCGGCACCGCCGTTCTGCTTATATCCGAACACCTGGAAGAACTATTGAGCCTGGCTGACAACATTGGCGTGCTCTTTGAGGGGCGGATCAGCGGTATGCTGCCGGCAGACCAGGCGGACAGCGAAACCCTCGGCGCTCTCATGACCGGCATAAAAGTAGAGGGCTTAAACTAGTGCATATTATATTTGAAAAGCGCAAATCCATATCCCGCACAGCCGTTATTCTGGTGCCGGTGTTCTCTTTCCTTTTTTCTCTGCTGCTGGCCTCTATCCTGCTTTTTGCTTCCGGGGTCAGCGCTCCGGCAACCTATGCGGCCATGTTCCGCGGCGCTTTCGGCAGCTGGTCCAACTTTACTGAAACACTGGTAAAAGCTATACCACTAATGCTTACCGGCCTGGGCGTTCTAATTGCCTTCCGCATGCGCTTCTGGAACATTGGCGCCGAAGGACAGCTGGCTATAGGGGGAGTTGCCGGCGCCTGGGTGGCCCTTTTCTGGTCGCCGTTTCTGTCGCCATGGCTGGTCCTGCCAATGGTCATATCAGCGGGCATTGTGGGCGGTGCATTGTGGGCCGCTATCCCCGCCCTGCTCAAAGCCTATCTGCAGGTTGACGAGACCCTCACCTCCCTGCTGCTCAACTACGTAGCTATCCTCTTCTCCGAGCATCTCTACTACGGACCCTGGCGTGATCCCAGGGGCTATGGATTTCCCGGAACTGCGCCCTTTCCCGAATCAGCCTGGCTGCCCCGCCTCTTCGGCCGCGCCCACCTGGGCCTGATAATGGCACTGGTCATGGCACTGGTACTCTGGCTCATTCTCAACCGCAGCCGCTGGGGTTTTGAAATAAAGATTATCGGCCAGAACAAAAGCGCGGCCCGTTACCTGGGCATAAACCTGGCCCGCAATATTGTGCTGGCCCTGCTCTTATCCGGCGCCCTCAGCGGGCTGGCCGGAGCCTGTGAGGTTGCCGCTATTTCCCGGCGGCTGCAGCAGGGGCTCTCCATTGGCTACGGCTACACAGCCATTATTGTCGCCTGGATGGCTCAACTGAATCCTATTGCCGCCATATTTGTGGCAGTGCTCATGGCCGCCCTGCTGGTGGGAGGCGACCAGGTGCAGATGATCATGGGACTTCCCGCCGCCATGGGTCTTGTTCTTCAGGGTATGATACTCTTTCCCATGCTGGCAGGGAATCTCTTCACCGAGTACCGCCTGCGGCTTTTAGGATTGCCGGCCTGGCTTGAAAAAAGGCAGAGAAGAGAGGGGGCTTTCCGATGATCGAATTGCTGGCCTCAATTCTGACCATTACCCTGCGCGCGGGAACCTCGCTCATCTACGCTACTGTGGGAGAGATCTACACCGAACGTACCGGCATCCTGAACCTGGGCCTTGAAGGTATTATGCTGATGGGAGCGGTCACCGCTTTTGCCGTCAGCTATTACTCCGGCAGTCTTTTCCTGGCGGTTTTAACAGCCATGACTGTAGGTGCGCTGCTGGCCTCAATACACGCATTTTTAACCAATACCATGCGCGCCAACCAGGTGGTAAGCGGTCTCAGCATTACCATTTTCGGCAGCGGTCTGGCCAGCTTTCTCGGACAGCGCCTTGGCCCTGCGTCTAACAACCATTACCTGGTGGGCCTGGTGGGCGCTAAATTCAATGTAATAACCATTCCCCTGTTAAAGAGAATCCCCGTACTGGGGGCAATGTTCAAGCAGGATATTCTGACCTATTTTGTCTACCTGCTGGTGCCTTTAGCCTGGTTCTATCTCTACAAGACCCGCCACGGCCTGAATCTGCGGGCCGTTGGTGAAAACCCGCAAACCGCAGACGCCATGGGTATAAGTATTTTCAGGGTGCGCTACCTGTACACGATCCTTGGCGGCATGCTGGTTGGCCTGGGGGGCGCCCATCTCTCCCTGGCCTATACCCCGGGATGGGCGGAAAATATTACCGGCGGCCGGGGCTGGATAGTTATTGCCCTGGTTATATTTGCCATGTGGAACCCGGCCCGCGCTGTATTCGGCGCCATACTCTTTGGCGGCATCAATGCGGTTCAGTTCCGGCTGCAGGCTGCAGGCACCACTATTCCGGCATCATTTCTCAATATGCTTCCCTACCTGGCAACAATCGGAGTTCTGGTAGTAATGACCTGGTGGGAAACCCTTAGCAAGCGCATTGGGGCACCGGCGTCACTCTGCAAGCCTTATATGCGTGAAGAAAAATAATTCTCCTAGATAATCCCCAGCTTGCGCCCCTCTTCACCGGTGATCTCCAGGACCTGGTCAAGTTCCTCATCCGAGTGTATGGCCATGTATGAGGTGCGTATTAACGAGCGGTTGAAGGGCACCGCCGGACTGATTACCGGGTTAACGTAAACTCCCCGTTCAAAGAGGGCCTTCCAGAGCAGGAAGGTCTGGTCATTATCCCCGATAACCAATGGAATAATGGGAGTCTCGGTCGTGCCTGTATTAAAGCCAAGATCGTTAAAGCCTTTGATCATCTTGACAGCTATCTGCTGCAGCCTGAGCGCCCGCTCAGGTTCCTTTTCAATAATATCCAGAGAGGCCAATACCGCCGCTGTATTGGCAGGCGGCATGGAGGCGCTGAAAATAAGGGGGCGGGCAAAGTGTCTGATATAGTCAATTACCCGATCATCTCCGGCCACAAAACCGCCAAGAGAAGCGAAGGACTTGGAAAAGGTACACATAATAATATCAGCCAGCTCACTGCCGTCGAAATGCTCGGTGGTTCCCCGGCCGGTGCCGCCGATTACACCGATAGCGTGGGCTTCATCTATATAGAGCCTGGCCCCGTATTTCTCCGCCAGGGCCTTAACTTCAGGGAGCTTTACAATATCCCCTTCCATGCTGAAAACACCATCTGTAACGATCAGTTTAGCTTCTTCAAGAGGAATGGCGGCCAGCCGCTGTTCCAGGTCCTTTACATCGTTATGTTTATAGCGGTGGACCCTGGTATCCCGATTCATGCCCATGGTCATGAAGATTCCATCCACTATTGAGGCATGGTTATACTTGTCCGTGATAATATGCTCGCCGCGGCCCACCAGCGCGGAAATAGCCCCCAGGTTGGTCTGATAGCCGGTGGAAAAACAGAGAGCGCTCTCCTTGCCCGTAAAAAGAGCAAGCCTGGCTTCCAGCTCTTCATGAAGAATTAAACTGCCGTTAATGAAGCGCGAGCCCGAACAACTGGTGCCGTATTTTTCGATGGCTTTAATTGCCGCCTCTTCCACCCGCGGGTCCTGGGCCAGCCCCAGATAGTTATTGGAACCGGCCATTATGAGGGTGCGCCCCTCAATAATTACCTTTGAACCCCTGCTCGCCTGGAGAGGCCGGAAATAGGGGTATAGGCCCTGCTTGCGCGCTTCGGCCGCCCTTATAAAGTCGTAGCATTTCTTAAATATGTCAGTCACTTCACTATTCTCCCTTTCGCTGTACATTCTTTACTATTCCATCCATTATCAGGTTGGGAAGCCAGGGCGCTATTCTTTTTAGCAGATAGGCAAGTTTATTCATAAAACCGGGTATGATCATGAAACGCTCCTTTATCATCCCGTTGATCAGGGCTTTAGCCACCTCCTGGGGCTGCATTAGCCCAACTGCCCCGTTAAGTGCCTGCACCTCCGGAAGCATGTTCCGCCTATCTTCAACGAGCTGGGGCGTGTCCGTATCCGCCGGACAGAGCACCGAAACCCTGACACCAAAGGGTTTAAGCTCCGGGCGCAGAGCCTCGGAAAAGCCAACGATCCCGAACTTGGAAGGCGCGTATGCAGTATAGCCGAAAGAACCTATAAAACCTAAAGAGGAAGATACATTTACAATATATCCCCGCCGCTCCTTGAGGTATTGCACTAAAGCCCTGGTCACTCCCCAGGTGCCCATAAGATTGGTGTTAATTACCTCGGTAAAGCGCTGATAATCGATCTTCTCAAAATAGTGAGTATAGGCTATTCCGGCACAGTTGACCAGTATATCAGGAGGGCCGAAGGTTTTCACCTTTTCCGGCAGCAGGCTCTTTAGCCGCTGCCAGTCGCCAATATCCAGTGAGAGCCAATCGAGGCGCTGACCGTTGCTATTCTTCTTCGCCTCGAGTTTCGCGGCCGCCTGTGCCAGCTTCTTTTCGTCCCTGGCCACTAGCAGCACATTGCTGCCGAGTTCCATCATCTCTCCGGCTATGGCAAAACCTATACCGCTCGATCCCCCGGTAATGTAAGCGTTGGCGCCGATGAAATCCCCTTTATTCATATTTGGCATACTATAGAAACAGCAAAATATGTCAAGCCTTCAGGGAAAAAGTGCAGGGTTTTACGGCGGGGGGTCTCGCCCGGGGGTACACTAAAAAAGGCGGCCCCATTACAGGGCCGCCCGGTTATCTGGATTCAGCTTGCTGCTAATTTAGAGCTGGATGCGGGTATTTAAAGCAACGCCCAGGGAGCTGCTGGTAAAGTTATACATGGCTGACAGATCGAATTTAAGCAGCAGCAGGTTCAGGGAAAGCCCGCCGAAGGCGCGCATGGCCCAGCCCTTGGTATCCGATTCCACCAGCAGGCCGCCGGTGGTCAGGTCGGGAGGGGTCTGGCCGAGAGCTTCAAAGGCAGCAATGACCGCATCGATCTGCGCCTGGGTGATTTTTGTCGGGTAACTACCTCCATTATCGGTACTATACCAAACATCGGTCTCGGCGCCGCCGCCGGCCGACGAGGTGCCGTAGGCCAGGCCCAGCCCCACATGCGGGGTGATCACCAGCAGCTTCTTGCTGGCCTGGATCTTGAAGTCAATCACATGGCTCTGCCAGTTGAAGTTGAGATCCGGATCGGTCAACTTGACCCAATCATTTTGCCCACTCGCATCACCATCAACATTTAGATCTATCAGCTGATCCCCACCCAAAATCCCCGGCAGGGTAACACCGCCATTGAGCATGGTGTAGCCCACACCAAATGATATTTCCGGCAGCGGACCCCTGCTCTTCAAAACCCGGTAGCGCACATCGGCGCCCAGCATCAAATAATCCATGTTAAAAGGCATAAGCACCTTGGCGTCATCGGGAAGTATGCCGAGCTTGATGCCGGCGTCGAAGGGCAGGATCAGGCCACCGACCCGCGCCTCCAGAGAATAGGCGGGAAAAGGGGCTCCCCAGGTCTCCAGAAAATCCAACTCACTGCCCAGGTCGGCGGACAGTACATCGAAGACCGGCTTCATGGCATCATAGGGAACGGAGGTGGCGCCCACGGTAAGGCCCACACCGAAGTGGGGGAAAGAGCCGATATAGGCGTCGGACCAGTTAAGGCCGATTGCCGCGTTAAATGGCAGAGATTTGGCCACCTCGGCGGCAAAATCCTCAAAACCCTCTTCATAAACCGAATAATTAATCGTTTGTGCCTGAAGGCTGAAAACCAGCATGGCCGTTAAACTTAAGGTTATAATTATTTTCTTCATGATTTCCTCCTGTAGCTATTATTATATTACCTGGCTTCTAAAAAAACCAGCACGGCTAAGCAAATTTTTTGTTGACGGACCCCGGCCAATCAGGCATAGCGACCCAGTATCAACCGCTCGAAGCTCCCGGAAGCGGAAAAGAGGAAAGCCCCGGCCGCAAAAGAGGCGCTTACCCCCGCAGCCAGGTAGCTTACCCCGAAAAGAGCCAACCCCGGAACCAGCAGGCTCAAAAGGCTGCCGCTCAAGTTAACCAGAAAGTAGATAAAAGCGCTCAAAGCGGTAGCACGGTATAGCTCAAAGTAGAAGAGCAGGGTCATCAGGGTAAGAAAGAGAAGCTGGAAAAAAACGGCTGCCAGGGTAAGACGCAGTATGCCGGCATCCAGGCTGCCGCCGAACAAAGATTCAGAGATAACCGGCGCTATAAGCATAAATACAACCGTCATAACCCCCTGGAAAATCGATTGTTCCCGTACCCCCTCTTTCATCCTGGCAATCAGCTTATACTTTCGCTCCTGAATGGTTTTATAGATATCACGCCCGATTGAATTCAGAAAAGCCTTGAGCAGGAGATAGAAGTCAGTTTCAGCAACCACAACAAAGTAGATCAACCCCGGGATCATAGTCAGATTGGCCAGGTACACGGGAATATCGTAGAGGTCAAAGAGCTTGATAAAGCTTCCCGGCACTTTCTCTCCCACAGTCAGCCAGTATACAATTTTATCTATCCAGATGCCCCAGTAGTAAAAGAGACCGCTTAAAAAAAGGTACCTGTACCTGGCAAAATATTTCAGCAGCTCCCTGGCAGGCTTTAAGGGATTTCCGGGTGGGTAATCTCTGAAAGAGAGAAAGAAGAGCAGGATTACCGTTAATAGCTGGCCCAGTGCAAAGCCCAGTATGGCACCGCCCAGGGCCAAAAACCGGCCCAGCAGGGAGAGCCCGATTACCGAAACAAGCATACCGCTTAAAAAAACCACAAAGATGCTTTTAAAGCGCTTCAGCAGGGAGATGAAGATCATAAGCAGCCAGAGAACATTTATAATTACAAAGAAGGCCAGGGAAGAGATCTTGAATAAAAGAGGGTGGGAAAGCCCCTCAGCCCTTATATTGAGCACCCCGGCAAGGCCGAACAGACCGGACAGCAGGATCATGATCAGGGAAGCAAGAACAAGAGCAGCCCCTGATTCTTTTTTTTTCTCCATGTAAATCAGGTCGGAAATAAACCTGGTAAAAATATAGTGAGTGCCCCCGAATATGAAAAGAGAAAAAGCGTAGCTGTAGATTATAACCCCCATAAATAGGCCCGAGCCTTCCTTGAGGGCAAAACCGGCAAAGCGGCTTATCAGAAAGATACCGATTATGGAGAGTAGCCAGGGGCCGGCAACGATAATTACCCCGCTTAAGGCGACCTGCAAAAAGGAGGTCATGCCCCCTTTCCGCAGAACACGCTGCAGCTCAAACCCTATTCCCGCCATATTCAGCTCGCTCCATACTCTTGGTATATATCGCGATATGCTTGATGAAGGCTCTTGCGCTCATAAAATGAGAGCACCCTTTCCCGGTTTTCCTCGATCAAGCCCGCCATTTCCTCCTGGTGTTCATAAATATACTTTACCCCTCTAGCCAGATGTAAAGCATCCTTGGGAGGTGCGATAAAACGGTCGTCAAAATCCAGCAGCTCGGGAACATTGCCAACCCTGGTGGAGACCACCGGCACACCCGCACAGTAGGCTTCCAGTATAACCAGGGGCTGGGCTTCTCGTACACTGGTCAGCAGCAGAACATCGAGAAAGGAGTAATATTCAAGCACATTCTGCCTGCCGGTAAATTTGAACTTCTCCTCCAGTCTCAAACTCTTTACCAGTATTTTACAATCCTCGTAATAGCCCTCATCCTCATCAGTGGGCCCTATACAGTGAAAACAGGCTTCAGGAATATCATCAGAAATAATCCTGGCCATGGAAATAAAGGTCTTAATATCCTTTATAGGCACTACCCTGCCCACCAGACCGACATGGAAACCTTCTCTTTTCTCTCTTTTCACCATGAAGCGACCGGTATCGATGCCATTGGGAATTACCCTGGTTTTTTGCTCAGGAGCACCCAGCTCCAGCTGCAACCGGCGGTTGTGCTCAAAGAGAGTGATAATCAAATCCGCATAGCGATAGCACATCTTGCTTAGAGTATTATAGATATTTATCCACATATCGCGCTGATAACCCCTGATAAAGGGAGTTTTTCTGATCTCCATTTCTCTCTCTTTGTGGTACAGGCCATGCTCGGTTAATATAAATGGTTTATCCAGCCGTATCTTGGCGTTGATGGCAGCCAGCCCGGCGTAACCGGTTGAAACAGCATGATAGAGGTCCGCTTCCGGCAGAGCTGCCGCTAATATATTGAAGATCATATCGTGAGCCGATTTCCAGGCCCAGAAATAATCAGCGAAAGGATAGGCTGGATTCTTCAGCTGGCTGCGGGAGGTTATCATCTCCCAGGCGGCGGGACTGCCCATGGCCTCGGAGGAAAGAGAATGGCCTACGGGAATATCTTTAACCAGAGCGCCGATATCCGGCATTGAACCGGCAAAGAGGGAATCGTGAATACTCTTTATCTTTAATAAAAGCTTCTTATCAGTAGTGCGTTTCTTTGAACTACGGGGCTGTGACAGCACCAGGTCATGGTGAGCAACCACATTGTCGGCGAGATCATAGTGAACCGGCTGATCGGCAGCCGGTGAAATGGTGAAGAGCACAAAATCAATATCTTCCAGCTCCCCGATAAGCTGGTGCGCCCAGGAGGATACTCCACCGGTAATATAGGGATAAGAGCCTTCCAGTATCAGGCAGACCTTTACTCTATCCGCCATCTAGTCGCCCAGCCAGTAGTCCAGAATATTCTTTGCCTCTTCATCGAGGGCCTCCTCAAATTCGAAGAGTCTGGCACATTGGTGAATTACCTGGTAGAAGTTCCTTCTTCTGAACTCCAGCTCCGCTTCCAGCATAATAAAGATATGTTCTGCTCTTTCCGCGGTCTTCTCCAGAATAGAAGCCGCCTGATCATACTGCTTCAATTCCAGGAGTACCCTCAGAACCAGAGCTTTGTCTTCTCTGGTAATTTTTTTTATCCGGCTAATCCGGGCTAAGCAGGAATAAGCTTCTTTAAGGTAGAAATTGCTTATGGAGCCGGAATAGATCCGGGAAAGCTCGTAGAATTGATTGGCCAGTCTGCTTAGAAAAGAAAGATCACCGGTTTTTTTAAAGCTGCTTTTTAGCTCTTCTATCCTGCGGTTATAACGGTTTTCTATTAAATTGATGCTCTCGGCAGCGAAGAGCGCTGTTTCCGGATCCCTGTCTTTTACCAGCTTTTGCAGTATCTTTACTACCAGTATATTGGTTTCCAGGTCAAGATCATCACGAGATAAAATACGGTCAATCTCATCAAGATCCACCGGTTCATCATCCGCCGGTTTGATTGAGACCCCGAGGTGAATATAGGCTTCCTGCTCCACCAGCCCTTCCCTCAGAGCCCTCAGAGCACTCATCGCGGTTTTGGGCTGGTAGCGTTCGTGAAAAGAGCGAAAATAATCTAATCCTTCCATCACCCTAGACCTTTTGCATCTCTAATATATTTTCCGCAACCTGCAGTATCTTCTCGCCGGTCATTTCCTTTTCACCCAGTGCTGCATATCCCAGGACCACATCCAGGTCAACTGCTTTATCATTAATCCGCCATTCCCTTTCATTGATAATTCCCAGGGTTTCCAGGCTTAAGAGTGAAGTACCGTCAAAGTCGAGATTGGGACAGAGCAGCACAACCTGATTCTCGTCCTTATAATGAAAGATTGTAGCCTTATTTCGGGCAAGTTTTCTTAACTCTGCGGCCAGCTCAATCATCAGAGCAAAAACACTTTTCCGGTCGAAATCCGCTACTAAGGAATCAAAGTTTATTAACTCCATAATGATTACACTCAAGGTGCCCTGTTCTATAACCGCTCTTTCCAGCATCTTCTCCAGCAGCGTAAAAAATTCAGTATACTGGGGAAAGCCGGTGTATTTATTAAACTCTGCCTGTCTTGTTACCGCTTCATATTCCATGGCCCGCTCCAAAGCCGGAGCGGCCAGGGAAGAGATCATGAGCAGCAGCTTTTCCGTGTTGTGATTATACTTGATAAAGGGCATATCCTCGATGTTAAGAACTCCCCAGGTTTTTCTGCCGCAATAAACAGGCAGAGTTATTAGATTCCTGCCGGAATCCATTTTTCTCAAGTTCTCATACTGCAGCAGCATCTTTACCGAGAACATCATATTATTTCTCACCACCCAGCCCTCTATACTCTGCTCAGCCGGCAGGGTAGTACGCTCCATATCCTCCTGCTGCCAGCCGACACTGGCAGCGAGCTGCATGCTCTTTTCTTCAACATTAAGCTCCCAGATTGAAGCGCTGGTTGCCCCGGAAAATTTCTGCACCAACTCCAGAATGGCGGCCAGTACCTTCTGCTGGTTTAATGAGTAGAGTTCTTGAATACGGTTGTACATAACCGTAACCGAATCCTGCTGCCGCGATATTCTTTCTTCGATCTCCTGATTTACCACCGTTAAAGCCCGCACCTCTTTTGAAAGCAGTCCCTTTTCCCTGCTGAACCTCTTTATACCCTCCCTGCTTGCGCGTACCTGCCCGGCATAATGATCCCTGATCATGCCGAAAACATAAACTCCGATCAAAGCCAGGGCCAGGGTCAGAAGGGAATCGGTTTCCAGAGCATGGTAATAGGAGATATCAAAATCAACCTGATTAAAAACAGTAAGCATCAGAGGCAGGGGCAGCAGGATAGTAAAGGCAGAGAAGATAATACTTAAAAAACCATAATATTTACCGTAATAGGAGGCAACTACCAGAGACAAGAAAAGATAGGGATTAAAAAAGGTTTTGAAAAATCCCGGATTTTGTGAGAAAATAATATTAATGGCGCCGATAAAGAGCGAAAAAAGCAGCAGTTCACCGGTCTTTTTCCAGAAAATATGGGATTTCATTAACTTCTATTGACGATTATTATAGTATATTCCGCTATTTTGAGCAAGCAGGAGAGTAAAAGATGAAAACAAAAAGATATTTTTGGTTGTTTATCGTTTTTGCCTTATTTATCAGTCCTGATATTTCGGCTCAGGAAGAAAAGGTTGAAACAGATACCACGCAGACAGAACCTGCCGCTGCCGGGCGGAGAATCGAAGCTGAGCTGCCAAGCGAAAATACAAACATCATCTTCATTGAGGGTGAAGATGCCGTATCCACTAATTTCAATAAAGAACCCATACTCAATTACGGCTGTTCAGGCTTTCGAACCCTGCAGTTAAACAGAAGCAGGGAGCGTCAGGGGGGAGCGGTCAATTATGCGGATTATGTCTTCTATGTGACCGAGCCCGGCACCTATGAACTGTGGTATGGCGGCACGCCCCCGGGACCTGCGGATGACCTTTACCCCTCCTATTCATCTCCTTTCTCTTACATCCTAAATAATCAGGAACCTGAAGCGCTATACCGGGAGGATATTACCGTTGTTGAGGAATATGCCCCATCATATTTCTGGTGCCTGACCGGCGATCTGCAACTGGAATCCGGAGACCATACTATCATTTTTGAAGTGTCTGAAAAGAGAAGATACGACTCCAAATATTTTTTTTATCTTGACGCCTTCTTTCTAGTGCGCAAAGAGGGAGACATGAGGATCACCGGCACTGATCTGCCGTCACATTTTCCGGAAGACATGGACAATCGTACAATTGATTATCCATTCCGGACAATTGAAGATTACCAGATCATTATCCGTGACAACGCCGACGAGATCAGCGCCTACATTGAACTTTCATCGATATACACACTGGTCGGGGATTATCTTAATGCCCTGAAATACCTGAAAAGAGCGGCCCTTATTGAACCGGAAAATATCGAGGTGCTGCTGCTCATGGCGAAAAACCGCATCTGGAAGGGAGATTTGACTGAGGGTTTGAAAAACTACCGGGAACTTTTACTTAAAGTTCCCCAGAGGCGGGCGCTTTGGGGGGAAGCCGGCAAAATTGCAGCCTGGACAGCAAGTTATAAGGAGTCGATCGCCTTCTTCGAAAGCGGGCTGGCCCAATTCCCGGCAGATCCGAGCCTGGTTATCAACCTGGGACTTACCCATCTCTGGGCGGGCGATGTGAAAGAAGCTGACAAGCTGTTTCTGCAGGCTGAAGAGAGTGCCGCAGGTGAATACCCCCTGTTAATGGAATTGGCCGCTGTCTATCGGATAAACGGCTATCCCGAAAAAGCCATCGAACTATACGAGAAAATCACAGCTGCTTTTCCTCAAAAACTCGAAGCTTATCTGCTTTTAGAGACTCAATATAATGCCACAGGCAAGAAGCAGCAGAGAGATAATACGGTAGCTCGCATCGAGGATACCTTTATATCCACCGAACCACTGCTCCGCTATCTTGATCTCTTTCATAAGAAGCAGGGTTTGAAGGATGATTTGATCGGTAAATATGAGGCCCGGATTCTTGAAGAGCCTGACAACCTTGATCTGAGGGAAACCCTGGCCCAAACCTACTTCTGGAACGGCGACCGTGAGAAAGGTATTGAGGAGTACCTCAATATCATTATCAATCACGCTTTCGGCGCTTTCAAAAACCTCGATCAAGAGAGTATCGACCTGCTCCAACTGATCGATAAGAACTATCTCTATTACAATTACTTGCAGGAGATACCTCTGCTTATCAGGAATAAGAGCAAAGATATTTCCACCCAGAGAAGTGCCTATAATTCAGCGCAGAAAACATATCAAGGCTTCATGGACAGGGTAAGGACGGCAAAAGAGAAAGGGGAGGAACCCCCCCAATCTACCGGGAAAGACCCCCGGGACACCCTGAAAGCCGAGGAAGAAAAGCTTTCCCGGCTGCTTTCAGAAAGTATTTATATGCTCAACCATTTTTCCGAAAGCGCCAACAGCTATGCAGCGGAACAAAAAAAGACAGAAGCAATTAAAAGCGCCGATAATGAGCAGAAAATGCTCTTCGATAACCTGACCAAGGAGATACACTGGGAATGGAACAGACGCGATTTTATAACCGAATTGGAGCGGGCATCTCAGGAAAAGCTTAGCCTGGCCCGGTATATCCTGGCCAGGATCCACCTTATCGAAGGCGGGCCTGAGAATGCTGAAAAATTATTCGGCGCTACAGATAAAACTGAAGTTGTTGTTCCCTTCAGCTCTTACGGGGTTATCGAATCCCTGCTCTGGCAGGGAAAAATCAAAGAAGCCCTTACCAATATT
>JABUBP010000198.1_pt1 | contig 15148 bp, 15 predicted proteins | sample 7240331 | NCBI WGS metagenome assembly JABUBP01 (sample SAMN07256347, study PRJNA390944) | subsurface metagenome | isolation source: Methane hydrate marine sediment | place: Pacific Ocean: Eastern North Pacific, ODP site 1244 | collected 2002 | reverse complement strand
TGTGCTGGCCGGATAGCCGTCGTTAGACGATATCCGTTTACGACATGACAGGTCTGCTGCGTCGGCTTACCACGCTCCAGGTGATGACACCCAGTAGAACCACAGCGGAGCCTCTCGAAGGTTCTTGGGGAGGGAGAAAAGGCCCTGGTGGGCGATACCATCATAGAACCGCAGGCCTCCTGTCATTCGTGACGCGATCCGCCTCTCCACCTCCGCTGCGGTAGGGGGGCTCAGTTTTGGGGAGGCGAGGGCGAAGCCCCATGTGCCGCCGTAGCTGGGGATGAACGTATCATAGGGGAAAACGAGGGGAAACGCAGCCTTCAGGGTATTGATAACCGCGGTGAAACATCGGTGATTCCCCCAGGAGCTGGAGCCCGCCTGGAGGGAGATGATGCCGTCCGGGGCCAACGTTTCTCGAACAAGCTGATAGAACTCCTTGGTGTGAAGTAGATAGGCTGGCCCCTCCTCTATGGGCTCGGGTAGATCCAGGATGACCACATCGAATTTTTCGCCCACATCGACGCATTCCTCGAGATACTTTCTTGCATCAACGAAGCGCAGTTCCAGGCGACTGTCCTCAAAGGAGCCCTGGTGCCAGGAGGGGAGAAGGCGGCGGCAGATATCAATGACCTCTTCGTCGATGTCGACCATGACTACCCTCTTCACCGAAGAATGGGCGAGCACCTCCCTGAGGGTCGCCCCCTCGCCACCGCCGGCGATGAATACCCTTTCGGGACGGGGGTGAGCGATCATCGGGGGGTGAACCAGGGCTTCATGGTAGATAAACTCATCCCATTCGCTGGACTGAATCTTACCATCCAGGATCAAACATCGGCCCAGGCCGCCCGACTCGATAATCTCGACAGATTGAAACTGTGTCCTGCCGGAATAGGTTACCTCTTTGATGCTATACGATTGCACCATGTCAGGGGTAACATAGTCATGAAACCACTCATTTTCCTTCATGATTCACCCGGGGAGTTTAAAATTCCCCTGTTTAGTTTTAGAATAGAGTGGTCTCTTGACTGAAGCTCTCTCACCAGCAGCTCGACCGCCTTTTCCGGGTGAAGGTTGTTGCCGCAGGTGAAGATGTCTATTGCGGCGTAGCAATACTCGGGCCAGGTATGAACGGAGAAGTGGGATTCAGCGATGATCACCACACCGCTGACTCCACCATAAGGGGGGAATGAGTGAAAGGATTCGCTCAGTATGGTTGCACCGGCCACCCTGCAAGCGGAGAGGAGGGTGTCTTTCAGGAAGTCGCGGTCGCTCAAGCGCTTCCGATCGCAATCCTTGAGTTCCAGGATCAGGTGCTTCCCTACAGCGTCCAATCACTCACCTCCTTTAGAATCAACAAAGAGATTTTATCCAACATCGTGCAATTTATCAATAGGTGGCTGCCATGAAAAGGAAACTTGCCAAATTAGAGAAGACGCCTTTGCAACGCCAGGCAATCTATCAGGAGCAGGCTAGCAAGAACGAGAAACTCGCTAAATTAGAGAAGACGCCTTTACAACGCCAGGCAATCTATCAGGAGCACGCTAGCAAGAATAAGAAACTCGTCAAATTAGAGAAAATGCTATTAGAGGGCAAAAAGGGCGAAAAAGGGCGAAAAAGGAGGGGAAATGGACCTCGCAAAGGGGGCACTGCTCGCTTCGGGGGTAGAGACGGAGCAGGAGTTTAACCGCTATCTTGCCAAGGTCGACCGACTTTGCCAAAGAATCACTGACACTCTTTGCGATCTTTTCGAAAAGGGCAGTGATTGGGAAAAGGCAAAGGGAATCTTCGACTGGCTATGGCAGGCGAAGCCTCATCGCTATGAGTATGGGGGCAGCTTCAGGCTAACCGAGGTCCTCGATGCCCAGCTTGGGAAAAAGGGTAGAGGTGTGGAGGGTGGGGAGAGCGAAAAAGTGGGCAACTGCCTGGGGCTCACCCTCCTCTACAACGCGCTGGCCCAGAGGTTTGGGCTCATGGTAGGGGCGGCTCACCTTGAGGATGCCTTTGGACTGGGACCCCACCTTTTCACTGTGCTCTATACCGGGGGGCGCACCATCGATATCGAAAATATCTTCTATGATGGCTTCGACTACCGGGGACATCGGGGCGCGCCACTGAGGGGTGTAGGTAGGGAGAGCTGGAAGGGCAAAAGAGAGGAATGGGGAGACCGGGAGCTGATCGCCGATATTTATCATAGCGTGGCAAATGAGTTCTTCGCGTCAGGAAAGTGGGAACGCGCCATTGAAAACTATGATAAGGCGATCACGTTGCACCCCAAATATACCAGGGCATACCTCAATAAAGGGATAGCTCTGGTTCAGATGGGAAGGACAGAAGAGGCGGGGGAGTGGTTTAGGTAATGGCAATTATTCCTCCTCTTGCTCGTCCAGCTCAGCCGCTTTTTGGGAGAACCAGGGGCTCAGGGCGAGAAAGTCCCCGCGGTGAAAAAATATTTGAGCCGCCATGGCCAGAAGCGCGAAATCAATAGCTAAGCTGTAGGCTGTAAGCAACGGCACCGCCGGGCCAAAGCAAGGGCAGATATCAATGTCCAGTCCTCGGGTGAGGGCTTGGATCTTGGCAATGGCGAAGCTCAGCACCACCAATCCGCTGATCGTAGCGCCGACTCTGAGGAATAGCCCCACCAACAGAAAAATCCCCAGGGCGATCTCCAGAGGGGGCAGAACGTAGCCATAGGCTGTAGCCAGCTGGTGAGGCAGCATATTGTACTGGTTGATCTCCCATATCAGAGTGTCGGTGTAGGGCAGTTTAGCCACACCGGCGAAGATAAACACCCCTCCCAGTATCAGTCGTGAGGACAGTGTCAGATAGCGATGGCGCAGGAACGGCTCGGCGCGTCTCCAATAAGGGCTCAGGGCTTGCCCCGCCCTGTTGATAGTCACGTTCTTCATTGTAATTATGATATTATATTGCGTTTCGCCTCGTGCTGTCCAGCTTCATCCTTGACAGCGCTATAGGGGCGAACTAAAATAAATCAGCGCCGAGGTAGCTCAGGGGTAGAGCAGCGGACTGAAAATCCGCGTGTCGGCGGTTCGATTCCGCCCCTCGGCACTTCTTCTTCGTCCCATTCTGCCGGAATTGCCTATCTGAGCCAGCTTGGGATCAAATGAACCCTCCAGATGCGCCACGCGGCCTCCTGCACTCCCGGTAATATCTGGCATTTCCATAGTCAGGGTATCCAAAATAATGCTCACGAGACTGGGGCAAAGGACTGGGCTTCCTTGTAATCCTCATACCTTTAGGAGGACCTTCGCCTCTAACCTTCACCGGTCTGGGATAGACATTGAACACATCATGCGACTGGGTGGTTGGGAGAGTTTGGATATGGTGTTTAGGTATACCAGGTCAGTGAAGTTTGAGGATAGCTTGAAGCACTACTAGGCCTTATTGCAGTGACACCATGACTATAAAAGACTTAGGCAGTTGGGAAAGCCTAGAAATGGTGCAGCGATATACTCGCTCTGTCAGCTTTAGCGATAGCTTGAAGTTTTATAAGCCGCCGTTGGGGTGAAGCTGCCCTAATCTCGCCAGAGAGTCCCCGTGGCTTCCACTAACCAAGCAACGGGGTCAACCACGAGCTCCCTGACCAAAGTCCTTAACCCCTCATGCTCCGATATGAAGTCCGCCACTGGCGGACTAACCTCATAATAGAAAGCCACCAACTGGGAGCCGAGGCTATTTTGTAGCAGTACTTCATCTCTGAAAGCTCTGAGAGTGTCGATTTCCTCAGCAGTTGATGTACCGTAGGCAGCGGTGGCGATGAAGCATGTCTCAATAGGGGGTGGTGGCGTAGGCGTAGGCTCGTACAAGACGGTAATAGGTGGGAAATATACTTTTTCCCAGCTGACGACGCCAGCGCCGTCGGTCATACGCAGCATCGGCTTGTAGATGCCCGTCTCCGTATAAGCCCAGTGTACAGTGTCCATAGGCTCAGGGTTAGAGGGGTCATCCTTCTCACAGGTTATGTCGAAGTCATCATCGCCATCGAAATCCCACTCCGCCTTGGTATAGGGTGTGCTTCCACCCTTAGTCAGGTTAGTGAATGTCACGAATTCCCCAACCGCCACCTCTGTCTTGTCAAAGGTGAAGTGAGGGTTCATGTCTATTTGCGCTCCAGCCAGGTCGTCTGACACTATCGCTGTCGCCAGGGAGAACACTAGCGCCAATGCTACGGCCAGGCAAGCTATCTTCGCTTTCAGCTCTTCATCCTCCTTTCAAGCTCTTGAGTCTGAAGCAGCATTAACGGCTTTTCAATACGATGTCGGGAAAATAACAGAAAGGGTCTTTGTGGATCCTAATAAAAAACCTCCGCAGCCAGGGTTCTCTGCCCCGAGCGAAGGCCCTTTCCTTGGGGCAAACGATATGGCCACACCTCCTATGCCTATATTCTGTTTTGTGTGAACCCTCGTCTTCCCGGTGTATGATTGTGGGGATTTCCAGCCGCCCGCCGGTGCTGGCGCGACGGTCTATCTAGAATTTATCACAAGAAGGGTGTTCTGTCAAGCTACTAGCCCCGTGGATAGCCATTTATGTAGAGATAACAGCCTATTATGTCCTTATTAGTCAATTATCCGCTTATTTTATCCTTAATTATCCAAAGCAGATTCGCAGTCGATTCACGTGTGTGAACCCTCTACCGCGTGGTTCTCTGTTTGTCAATGTGTGGGGTCTCTGATTTCATCGGGGGAAATACAGGGGGATATAGCTATCGTGAAAAAGCAAAGCAAGAAGTGCCCCTTAAGCTACGGAGCGTTCAAATGCCATTGACAAAAGGAGGGCATCGTGTTAGCAATTAACTGGGGGGGAGAAATGGCTGAAGAAACTAAACGGATAGTATGCGGCTTTTGTGCCAGTCACTGCCGCTACAAAATCAGGGTCGAGGACGGCCGATTTCTGGGCGCTGACTTGCGGAAGAGGACCGATTCACCTACGGCCGAGAGCTGGAGGAAGATAGTTGCGGCCTGTCCCCGCGCCATTGCGGCCCCCCAGTTTCTGTATCACCCGGACCGGCTCAAATATCCACTGAAGCGGGTTGGCGAGCGGGGCGGGGGCCAGTGGCAACAGATTAGCTGGGAGCAGGCAATAGATGAGATAGCAGAGAAACTAGCGCAAATAAGGGATAATTACGGGCCTGAGTCGCTGGCAATTACTTCGAGCGGCGAGCAGAACTCCGCCGACGAATACCGGGTGCGTTTCCAGTCCCTGTTCGGTACACCGAACTTTCTCGGCCCGCCCAGCTGCGGTGTCGGCATGACGCTGAGCCACCTCCTCACCGGGTGGATGGTCTACCTGCCCTATATCCGCCCAGAAACCCGCTGCATTGTGCTGCTGGGGGCAAATCCCGCTGCTGCCGCCCCGCAGTTGTGGAACGGCATCCGTGCTTTACAGAAATTAGGCGTCAAGCTAATCGTGGTGGACCCCAGGGGTACAGACCCGGCAGTGGAAGCCGATGTGTGGCTGCAGCCCCGGCCGGGCACCGATGCTGCCCTGCTGCTGGGAATGATAAACACCATCATAAATGAGGGGCTCCACGATAAGGATTTCGTCGATCAATGGTGCCATGGATTCGACAGGCTTGCGGAACGGGTGAGAGATTACCCGCCACAGAAGGTTGCCGATATCACCGGGGTACCTGCGGAGAAGATCGTGCAAGCGGCCCGAATGTATGCCACCAACAAACCGGGCTTAATCTTCCACGTTAATGGGTTGGAGGAGCAAGCGAATGCGACTCAAGCCCTGCACAGCAGGTACATCCTGGCGGCGATAACCGGCAACATAGACATACCGGGTGGCGATGCGTTGCTGGAGCCCCATCCCAGCGTCAGGCTCGTGGCCGATGTCGAACTCCTCGATAAGATGAGCGATGAGCAGAAGAACAAGATGATCGGGGGGGAAAGGTTTAAACTCTACTCCTGGCCCGTCTTCGAGAGGCTCAGGCAGATTGTGGAGAAAACGAGAGAGAGGCCGCTCTCCAGCTTCTGGATCGCCGGCTACGCTCATGCCCCTTCCGTGTTTCGCGCCATGATCGATGGCGAACCCTATCCGGTTAAAGCGATGATCACGGTAGCCAAGAATCCCCTCCTCACCTTCCCCAACCCAAAGCTGATCTATGAAGCGCTAATGAAGCTCGAGCTTCACGTGGCTATGGATGTGTTCATGACGCCCACCTGCCGCATCGCCGACTATGTGCTCCCTGCGGCCTGTGGTTTCGAGAAACCCATAATCCATGGGGGCGATTACTTCCTCCACCTCCAGGCGGGCGAAGCTGCGGTCGCCCCGCTGTATGAGCGTAAACCGGAATACTATCTCTGGCATGAGCTCGGGATGAGGTTAGGACAGGAGGAATACTGGCCGTGGAAGACCCTGGAAGAGGCCTATGACTATCGCCTTGCTCCAATGGGCGTTACCTTCAGGGAGTTCATAGATAGCAAGGGCTATGATAACCCGCCGCTTCGGGAGAGGAAATACGAAGAGAAGGGTTTCGGTACACCTACAGGGAAGTTCGAGCTATATTCCACATTCCTGGAGGAGCTGGGGTATGATCCATTACCCAGCTACACGGAACCGCCGCGGAGCCCGGTCAGCGACCCGAAGCTGGCAAAGGGGTTCCCCTTGACCCTGCTCACGGGGGGTAGAAACCGCCGCTATTACCATTCCCAGGATCGCCAGCTTGAGTCCATTCGCAAACGGTCTCCCGACCCGATAGCCCAGATTAACCCGCAGCTAGGTAGCCAGCGGGGCATCAGCGATGGTGACTGGATGTGGATCGAGACGCCGATAGGAAGAGCCAAATTCAAATGCAGGTATTTTCGCCGGCTCGATCCTGGTGTGGTTCAGGCCGAGCACGGCTGGTGGTTCCCTGAAGAGACCTCCCTTGATAGCCTGTGGCGATCAAACATCAACGCTGTGCTGGACGATGATCCGGAACTCTGTGACCCGGTCAGCGGCAACTTTGTACTGAGAGGGCAATTGTGCAGGATATTTAAGGCTGAGAACTAGTGTAGCTCAGGCAGGCCAGACTGACTACCTATTGACATCAGCCCATTTTCTCCGTTATATGTAGTATTACATACAAAGCGTTAATACCTGTTTAGGCAGCTTTCCTGGAGGTAGCGGTGAGCACTGTAGTCTCAGTAATCGCTATTATAGCAATAGGCTACTTTCTCGGCAGCATACCAACTGCCCAGATAATGATGCGCCTTTTCCGAAAACAGGACCTACGCAAGGTGGGCACTGGCAATGTCACCTCCACCGCCGTCATGATCCACGGGGGAAAGGTAGCAGGCAGCCTTTCCCTCCTCGGCGAGATAATCAAGACTTTCGTATGTCTCTATATCACCTACCTTATCGTCGGCGAATTATGGGCTTATCTATTAATGCTTGTGGCCGCTTCAGTAGGCCAAATCTGGAGCATCTGGCTAGGGGGAGCTGGGGGCCGAGGGCAAACTATATTCGTTACCGGCTTCTTGATTTTGTGTCCGGTTCCATTTGTGCTATCGGTCGCATGTCTCGGTCTCCTCCTCTTCGCTACCAAGCGTTTCTTCCTGAGTAATCAAATCTGGCACCTGATTGCCCCTCCGATAATGCTGCTGGCCATGCGGTTCAACCCAACGATATTCGGTGCAGGTGAGCTTTCATGGGGCTATGCTGCCACCGGCGTGGCTCTTTGTACCTTCTTCTTAATAAAGAACCGCATTTCAACTGATGAGATAGTACAATCGCAAGCCTGGGGAATATACAGCCGATAGTGATAGATGTGGTGTATATTTAGGCGTAATCGCTATTCGCCCAGCTCTATTCATGACTGAACCTCATTGTGAATCTCAGGGCTCTTTACTAGCTGGGCAGTGAAGGCCGAGCTGGTGACCTCCGCGGATAAGATTACAATGATGTCCATGAAACTATATAACTCTAGTATATACCGACCTCTTCCCAACCTGACCTGGTTCCCTCTGGAAGCGGTTTGGCTCGAGAAAGGAGTTCTCTATGACAAGCCCAGAACGGAAACATTTGGAAAAACTTGCAGCGCCCTGCGGGCTCTATTGCGGTGCCTGCTCAATCATTGCCGCCGTTAGAACGGGTGACCCTCAGCTCCTGGAGCTGATCGCCGGGGGGGCTGCTAAATATCTGGGGCATCCGGTAAAAGTAAAGGACCTTACCTGTGAGGGTTGTCTCTCAGACGTAAGAGCTATCATGTGCCGCGAATGTAACCTGCGGGCATGCGCCTTTGAGAAAGGGTTGACCTACTGCGCGCAGTGCTCTGATTTTCCCTGTCAGCAGATCATCGATTTTAATAACGATGGCTTCCGCCACCATAGTGAGGTCCTGGACAATATCCGACGCCAGCAGGAGATCGGTATTGACGCCTGGGTTAAAGAGCAGGAGGACAGGTGGTGCTGCCCCAACTGCAATACTACCCTGAAGGGCCACTTTTAGTTGCTGCAGACATTATCATCTGCCTGCTGGCATCTTCTGGTTTAAGGTTCGTCCAGCGCCATACTACCTGGGCTGACACCACCAAATATAATCGTTCTTGACTGAGAAGCTGACGATATGCTATTCTACACGAGTGCAGGGGATGGGAGGCGCTAACTGAAAAATTCCATGTCAGCAGTTCGACTTCTCCGCACCAAAAGCAGCGAGCGGGTCATTAGGAAGTTAGCCGACGAAAAGCCGAAGTGGCGGAACAGGTAGACGCGACGGTCTCAAAAACCGTTGGGGGGCGACTCCCGTGTCGGTTCGATCCCGACCTTCGGCACTTTTACGCGCGTTGCGTCGAAGGATACGAAACGCAACAGGTCGGAAAATGCCGAGTTGTGTAGCGGTAGCACGGGGGACTTTGGATCCCTAAGCCCAGGTTCGAATCCTGGCTCGGCAGCTTTTTTGAGATTCAATGAGGGCATGGCGGCAGGTCAAGGGAGTTTCCCTTAGGCTTAGGGCTTTTCGCCCTTTTCGACGCAGCAGCATTAGATGCCTCCTAAAAGAAGGCGGCGGAATAAAATTTCCCCGATAGCTCAATGGTAGAGCGGGCGGCTGTTAACCGCTAGGTTCGAGGTTCGAATCCTCGTCGGGGAGCCATTTCTTTATGATATGAAGAACGTGCTTAATCTCCTTGGACAGATCTAGCGAAGCCTGAGTTGTGAGTCCTTAACTGGAACAAATCCGCGAGCGATAAAGGCACCAAGTTAAGGTTTTTGAAATCAGGGTTTTGCGCTCCTTCAGATACGAGAAATCCCCTCGGTGACTTCCAAGCAGGTTGCCGCGGGTTCGGGTCCCATCTCCCGCCGCCTGCTACATAGAGTTACTCAATCGCTGCTCCCAAGCTGCTGCGCCAGTGTCTGCAACACAGTTTGGTGGAGTATGTCTGGGTTCAGACCTGTCTCACCACAGAGATAATCATGCTGCTATTAGATTGAACCCAAAGCCTTGATGAGCTATGATATAGCCACTAGGTTAACGAATCAATACGATGAAGATACTTATTGTTCATTTTTATTCTGCCCCTGATAGCAGTTGGAAGCAACAGCGCCGACCTGCGGCGCGAGACGAACTTAATTCGGCGGGCACCGATGGCGTCTCGTTAGAGATGAAGAAACGCCGGACTCTCCTTGAACAGATGGGACATCAGGTAGCGATTTGCTCAGCCTATGAGTGGGCGGATTTCCCTATGCCGGCTCTGGAGTTTGACACTGAAGAAACAAGGAAGATGATGCGAAATCTCTTCGAGCAGATGGATAGCTTTCCCACTGAGGCTGAGCTCAAAGGAGCCTTTGATGCCTCCTTGTTTGCGCTGAAACAGGTGTTGGGTAAGGTAATTAGCGATTTCTCCCCGGACATGCTCTTTGTCCATAATATCCTGTCTCTTCCGGTCCATCCTGTGGCTACGGTAGCGCTCACTGAGCTAATTCAGGAAACCGGGCTGCCCTGTGTCGTCATTCACCACGACATTTTGAGTGAAGGTGCCTACAAATTCACTCCGACATGTAATTTCGCCAAATCGATTCTCGAGAGGTATTTTCCTCCAAGAATGCCTAATATCAGACACTGGACAATCAACTCGCGCAATGAAAAGGCGCTAAGAAAGAAAGGTGTTGTCGCCAGTGTCATTCACGATAGCATGGATTTTGATGACCGGCTCGATCCCAAAAGCTACGCGCGGCTGCGCACCGAACTGCGCACCAAGCATGGCATTAAACCACATGACATTGTACTCTTTGTCGGGACACGCATCGTCCCGAATAAGCAGATAGAAATAGCTGGGCAGTTGACGGCTACGCTACAGAGTTTCCGTCAAGATATCGTCGGTAGGAAGCTCTACCACGGCGACGTATTCTCGGAACAGAGTCAAATAGTGCTGGTGCTCGCTGGTCGCCCCGAGGTCGGCTTTCTGCATTACAAGGAAAAGCTATTTCCGCTTTTCAATGCCCTGAAGATCGTTTGGATGTACGTGGGGAGCGAGGTTCGCGCCTTGCGGTTCGAGCAGGAAGGATTCTATGCGCTGTATCCTGATATGTATACTATGGCTGATTTTGTCCTCTACCCCACAGGTTGGGAAGGGTTCGGTAACCAGCTTCTTGAAGCCTTCGCTGTGGGATTACCTGTGGTAGTCTTTGAGTATCCTGTTTTCCAGGAAGATATTGCCCCGAAAGGTGTTAATGTGGTATCTCTGGGAGATGTGATTCATAAAGACTCTGAGGGGCTTGCTCATGTTCCCGGCGAAATTCTTATTCGAGCGGCGCGTGAAATGATAACTATTCTAACGACTCCAGCGAAGTACCGTAGCTTCGCGAGCAACAATATTAGGGTAGGGAAGAGGCACTTTAGTTTTGAGGTGCTGCGCGCTCACTTGCGCGACGCGTTAGACCAGGCCGAATCCCTTAAGGCGTAGAGCCTAACTCAAGGATAGCCGCACATTATGGTAATAGCATGAGAATCGCAATTAGCGCCCCCATTGTTGAACCACACCCTACAGGTGTAGGGGTCTACTCAATTAAACTGGTGAACGAGCTGGCTAAGTTGTGTGATGACTTGCTGGTCTACACCTCATGCCCTGCGGCCTTCGAGATTGACCCAGTAAAAGTACGCCGGGTAAGCCACCTCACTAGACCAGAACGCGGTCTCCCTGGTTTTCTGAGTCGCATGATATGGATGCAGACCTCACTGCCTTTGATGGCACTTCGCGACCACGACAACGTTATTCTTTCCACAGGTACTGAAGGTTCACTAGTGCCGCTAGTGCCTCAGGTGGTCACCGTTCATGATGTGATTCCCATCCTGTTTCCAGAACTTCATCCCCGCGCAAGCGAGGTCATTTTCTTTCGCTACTTCCTTCCGTGGGTATTGAGGCGCTCAGCAGCGGTCATTGCTGTTTCGCAAAGCACAAAAAGGGACATCATCAGTCTCTACAACCTGCCACCGGATAAAGTCCGTGTTATTTACGAAGGTTACGACAGGGAGCTTTTTCATCCTTATCAAGATACCCAAGCGGTAAAGAGGACATATGGTCTTGACCAATACATCCACTACGCCGGTAACATCTTACCTCATAAGAATGTGGCCAGGGTCATCCAGGCTTTCAGTCTTATTGCATCCAAGGTACCTCACCAGCTTGTTTTGCAAGGGAGATGTGATTCCAGGTACGCCGCATATCTCGAGGCGCTGATTAAGGAGTTGAGCGTAGAGCGCAGGGTGGTGTTTCTCGGTTACGTGCCTCTGAACTGCCTTCCCCACCTCTACAGCGGAGCTAGCGTCTTTGTTACCGCGTCACTCAGTGAGGGTTTTGGGCTGCCGCCATTAGAAGCAATGGCCTGTGGAACCCCGGTAATCGCTTCCGGGACATCCTCGTTGCCGGAGGTTGTTGGCGATGCGGGAATCTTAGTCCATCCAGATAATCCCGAGGAGATTGCTGAAGCCATGTTGCGGGTAATCAACCACCCTGAGCTGCGCGCTGAGCTTTCCCAGAAAGCTGTGAGGCAGGCGGCCTTATTTAGCTGGAGTACAGCTGCAAGTCAAACGCTTGAGGTACTGCATTCTATAGCTAAGGGCAAATAGCTGGCTTTATCAGGCGCAGCATACATATGGTCAATCTGTTCAATAAACGCCTTTTTCCTACCACCTAAAAATAGTGAGCTTGCTGCAGCTTGTATTCAACAATCGGGCGTTTTGTTAGACACCTTCTCAAAAGTTATCGTTTAGTCCGTTATTAGCACAAACCTCCTTAACAATCCTGTAACTATTTCATGAACCCCCACGAGTTCAGTTACACCTACAACAGGCTGCATAACCAATGCTACACGTATTCTAACAAATTGTACGGCTACCATTGTAATGAATTAAGTGCCAATAGATGCTACCGCAAGTACAGCTATGGACTCATAGATGCTAAGGAAGTTGCCACTTGCACTCAAACGAGTCTATAATGCTTAAGGCAAATATGAAATCTAGCCATTGAGTAAAAGGCACGGCCTATACTGCAGTGGCCTTCGCTGACTGGTTAAGCGACAACAAACTACCCATTCATAAAAGTTCGGATTTTCCCCCTGCTCGGCGAGCCAATTCTTCTGATATGGAGAACGTGCTTAATCTCTTTGGAGGAGATTACGGCCGTGAGTTTATCAGAGGCGTATCGCTTTGATAGACTCCAGGTCGTTCATATTGAGAACTTGCGCATTCTTGGCGATCCTTTTAATCAGCTTGGAGAGGACTATCCCAGGGCCAATCTCTATGAAGATGGAGACGCCGGCCCCTGCCATATATTCCACTGAGGGCTGCCACTGGACACAGTGGCATAGCTGCTGTAAGAGCTCTTCTTTTACCTCATCGATGGTGGTTACCGGCTTAGCTGTGCTGTTAACCACGATGGGAACTTCGGGGGGGCGGAAGTTAACTCGTGAGATGGCCTGGGCCATGCCTTCAACGGTGGGCTGCATCAGAGCGGAATGAAAAGCGGCGCTGACTTCAAGCGGCACCACGCCGACGGCTCCTCTCGCTTGGGCCAAGTCCATGGAGTGTTTTATTGCCTCCCTTGTGCCGCTGACCACGGTCTGCCCTGAGCAGTTGATATTGGCAATCTGGGCACCGGTCTCAAGGCATATCTCCTCCACGCATGCCTCATCGAGACCGATGACCGCTGCCATGCCTCCGGGTTTGATCTTGCTTGCCTCCTGCATCAAGCGACCTCGCTCCCTGACGAGGCGAACTGCATCAGCAAATGCCAGGACGTTTGCGGCCACCAGCGCGGTGTACTCACCGATGCTATGTCCGGCGACTAAGGCAGGCTTTATCTTACCGTTGAGCTCTGAAGTGACTTTTAAGTAGGCGATGCTGACTGTCAGTAATGCTGGCTGGGCATTGATGGTTTGGCGGAGTTCCTCCTCCGGGCCCTCAAAACAAAGCCGTGACAGGGGAAACTGGAGCGCTTGATCAGCCTCCTCGAAGACCTGCCTAGCCTGAGGTGAACTCTGGTAAAGATCGAAGCCCATCCCGATTACCTGTGAGCCTTGTCCCGGAAAGACATAAGCAATCTTGGGTATCGGCTTTGTCCCTAACTCAGCCATGGGCTGTCTCCGTTATTCAGCAGTAACTGAAATCCTCCTGAATTATCCATTCAATTTCGTTGTCGTCTTTGAGGACCGAAACGATGTGATTGTTATAATACAATTGCTCGACTCGAAAGAAGCGCTCTCGATAGCTCAGGGCAATATGATTCTCATCGGGAACCGAGATTACCCGACAGGCCTTTAGCCCACCGATGCCGATTCCGACAGCTTTTAGAGTAGCTTCTTTTGCAGTCCAATAGCGAAAAAAGGTATCCCAAGACCTGTCCTTGCCTAACTCCCATTCTTCGTCGCTCGCCACGAGGCCAAAGATAGATTCAGAACGAGGCTTTATTTCTTCGATATCGATCCCGATCTTTTCCTTACTGACAACCGCTGTCACGTACTTCGATTTATGGGCGAGAGACCAATAATTGCCGTCGAAAGGGCATGGAACCTCGTTTTCGTCTTTCCTTAGCTCTCCAAGTGTTACTCCGCCTTTTTTCGCGCTCAATCTTAGCGCCTCCCTGGAAATTCTGCTTAGCCTGGCCACTTTATCTTTTCCAGAGAGCTTATGTCCGACTTTGGCAACTGGCAGGATTACCGGAAATAGAGTCATTGGTCTGCTCAATCTCTAATCGCCTTATCGATAAGACCTTTGTCGAAGTAGTTGGTCGACATCCCACAGTCCACGATTATGCTCTGGGCATTTATGCCGCTGGATCGATCGCTCAATAGGAATACCACTGCATTGGCAACTTCTTTGGTCTCGATAGCTTTCTTGCGTAGACTCAATTGTTCGGCGTAAAGGTAATAGTCCAGGTACCCTGGTATTCCTGCGGATGAGGAGGTTTTCAATAAGCCGGCCTTGACTGAGTTGAACCTGACTTGGGAAAACGAGCTGAAGGATTTGGCCAGAAAGCACAAGGTAGAGTCCAGAGCAGCTTTTACAGGCGCCATCCAGCCGTAGGGTTCGGCTGCTATTTTGGTGGCTGAGATCGATATGGTGACTATGGATGCCTTTTCATCCAGGAGATCTTTAAATGCATTGGCAATACTGATCAACGAGAAACAGGATATGTCAACAGATTGCAGGAAGTCTTTCTTCCTTGTTTCGTGAAATGGCTTGAGTCCCTCTTCGTAGTTAGCAAAAGCAATGGCATGAACGATACCGTGAATCTTGGGATACTTTGTGGAGACGTCCTCAGCTAATTTTGGGATTTCGTCTTCCCGCTCGACATCACATATGTAAATGTCTGCACCTGGAAAAAGCTTGTAAACGCTTTCTTTGTGTGCCGCAGACTGAACTGAATGGATGACCTTCGCCCCTGCCTCAGAAAGAACCTGGCTGACGAAAAAGGCCACGCTCTTTTTGTTGGCAACCCCGAAAACTAGGAATGTTTTACCTGCAATGTCTAGGAAGTCCATATGCCTCGCTTTTACTTCCGACTTTAAATTTCAGATTTTACCAGGCTGACACCAAACTCGACCGTTACCGCTGTCTTTCCTTCAACGGAGGCCTTGCCCTTCAGGAAGAAGGCATTGCTCACCTTTTCCACCACCTCGACTTCTATTTCCAGAGTGGCGCCTGGTCTGAC
>JABUBP010000197.1_pt1 | contig 15215 bp, 16 predicted proteins | sample 7240331 | NCBI WGS metagenome assembly JABUBP01 (sample SAMN07256347, study PRJNA390944) | subsurface metagenome | isolation source: Methane hydrate marine sediment | place: Pacific Ocean: Eastern North Pacific, ODP site 1244 | collected 2002 | reverse complement strand
GGAAGGAGAACAGCACGCGGCCTACCATCGCCATCGCCGTGAGCAGCGCCACCGCCACCGCCGCCCGCTCGCGGCCGATCACGCCGTCGAGGAAGGCGATGAGATGGACGATGAAGCCGACCTGTGCGAACAGCACCAGCGCAAAGGCAATGGAGACCGAGAGGAAGGCGATATCGCGGAACGCCTTCGCCCGGACTTGCGTCGGCGACGGCGCGTCGGCTTGCGCTGCTGCCGCTGTATGCGCCAGCACCGGCGGCCTGCCGACGAAGATCAGGATCACGGGCACCATCACGACCACCATGACGATGGCCGCCACGGTCATCGCGCCGGAGAAGCCAAAGTAGCCGATGCCGGCGACCAGTAGCGGTACGCCGACGATGCCGCCAAAGCTCGCGCCATTCAGCGCCAGGCTGATCGCCATGCCGCGCCTGGTGTCGAACCACAGCCCAATCGTGTTGGTGATGATGCCGAGGGACGTGCCGGCCCAGCCGAAGGCGAGCAAAGCGTTGGCGAGATAAAGCTGCCAGGGCTCGCGCACCTGCCCGATCGCGACGCCTGCAGCCGCCATCGCAAAGGTGCCGGCGATCAGACAATTGCGCGGGCCGAATGAGCGGATCGCTTCCGCGACGAAGACGACGAGCGCAGCACCGAACAGATAGAAGAATGTGGTACCCGACGAGATCAGCGAGGCCGGCCAGCCGCGTAGGCGGTGCAACTCGGCGACATAGACGCTCTGGCCGTAGAAGCCGAGACCCCAACCGAAGATCGCGAGCAGGAAGCAGACGGCGACGATGCGCCAGCCGTCGTAGCGGATCGAGGTTTCGGGAATGCGCGTGTAGCTGGAGGCGTCCATTTTATTCTTGTTCTCTTCGACGGACCGGGTGTCCACCCGTTTCCCGTTCCGACAATATGGACCGCGAGACCCCGGCCAAAAGACCCGCATGATGGCAATCAATTCGACGCGCGTCGAATTGTCAGCAGTTGGCATCAGCGGCTAGGCGCGGCCTTCTTCGCACGCCGCTTCTCTGCGCGCACCGTGCCGGTCTTGTGCACCTTCGAGCGCGGCGGCTGGGAGAAGGTCACGCGGCTGTATCGCGATCAGGAGATTCCCGAGAAGCGGTGCTGGGTTCGCGGATCGGGGTGGTGTCTCGCCTACGATTGATCCATGCCTGCCGGCCGAGCAGGATCGCGCTCGAACATCAGGATCAGATTGTTGGCCGGCATCTCGAAGGTTTCCACCCGTTTGAAGCCGGCAGCCTGCGCCAGCTTCTCGACATCGCCGATATCACGCACGCCCCATTCCTCGTTCTGCGAGCGCAGGCTGGTGTCGAACACCGCGTTACTGACCGCCGTATGCCTGCCGTCGCGCTTGAAAGGTCCGTAGAGAAACAACCGGCCGTCGTCGCGCAATTGCCGGGCTGCACCTGATATCAATCCCTCAGCCACACGCCATGGTGCGATGTGAATGACGTTGGCGCAAAAGATCGCCAGCAGCTTTCCGGGCGAACTGCCGTCGACCGCCGATACCTGCCAGGCGGGATCGGAAAGGTTGATGCGCTGCGGCGCGCGGACGTTCGGCAGGCCCGCCGCTTTCCGCCAGGCTGCGATGCTTTTCAGATTCGCGTCGCTGAGGTCGCTCGGCCACCAGGTGATATCAGGGGTGTGGCGGGCGAAATACACCACGTGCTGGCCGGTGCCGCTGCCGGCCTCCAGCACGTCGCCGTACCGGCCCCGCAGGAACTTCTCCAGCACCGCCCAAATCGGCTGGTGGTTGCGGTGGAACGCGGGCGCATCGAGGCCGCCATCCGGCGTGGCCGGCCGGCCATCCCGGCCGAATTCTGTGATCCACTCCGCCACAAATCCTCTCCCGACACCCGCTTAGACCGCAACGTGGCGCGCTGCAAAAAGTCCACCCGCCTCAAGGCGCAACACCGGTACGATCCTGCTATTCCCGGGCGCCAGCGGGCACAATTAACCCCTATTTCGCCACGCCTTTTCTCCTCATTGCCAGCCGATAGCCTTTGTGCTTTTGACGTCATATATCTCCGCTAGCGACCATCGATGAACGTCCGGGAAACGCCTTGATCGCCCCCTGCTTCAGGAACTCCGCGCCGGTGTTGGCGCTGCTGGCCAGCCTCACTGCCGCGGCTCCGGCCTTTGGCCAATCCGCCGCCTCGGAGGGTCAAAAGCTCGCCTTCGACCGCGGCAAGGGCAATTGCCTGGTCTGCCATGTCATCAAGGGCGGCGATAATCCCGGCACGATCGGACCTCAACTGTCCGACATGAAAAACAAGTACAAGCGCGACGAGCTGTTCGCCATCGTGTTCGACGAAACCAAGCGCAATCCGCTGACCGCGATGCCTCCGTTCGGACGAAACCGGATTTTGACCGAGAAGGAGATCAACGCCATCGTGGATTTCCTGCAAACCCTGTGATGGCCTGACGGCATCAGGAGACTATTGATGAACACCACCGACACCAAGTTGACGCGGCGCGTGATCCTGCAGGGCGCAGGTGCGGTCGCCCTTGTCGGCCTCGGCAATCTGTCGTTTGGCTCGCCGGCCCTGGCCGCGGCGAACGACAAATATCCGGAAGAGGCGTTCAAGCAGAAGAACGATGCCGACGCCATCAAGGCGCTTTACGGCAAGACCGCGGAAACTTCCGACAAGATCAAGCTGGACGCGCCAGAGATCGCCGAGAATGGCGGTGTCGTTCCGGTGTCCATGACCACGACGCTATCGGATGTCAGCTCGATCGCGTTCGTCGTGGCGGAAAATCCGATCGTGCTGGTGGCTGCGTACAAGATTCCGGCCGGGACCGTGCCTGCCGTCGCCAACCGCATCAAGATGGCGAAGACCAGCAAGGTCACCGTGCTGGTCGAAGCCGGCGGCAAGCTTTTCCGCGCCGACAAGGAAGTCAAAGTCACCGTCGGCGGCTGCGGCGGCTAAGCGCACCAGAGACAGGAAGGAGCAATCCCATGGCATCGACCATTCGCGTGCGCGCCACCAGCAACGGCGACATCACCGAAGTGCAGGCGCTGATCCAGCACCCCATGGATTCCGGCTTCGTCAAGGATGCCAAGGGCGAGATAATCCCGCCGCATTTCATCCAGCAGCTCACCTTCGAGTATGACGGCAAGACGGTATTTTCAGCCGACTGGGGCGGCGGCATCTCCAAGGACCCCTATGTCAAGTTCGCCTTCAAGGGCGGCAAGAAGGGTGACGATCTGAAGGTCAGCTGGACCGACAACAAGGGCGCCAGCGATGCCACCACCGCGAAGATCGGATGATGACGCAGCGTAACCTGATCCGCTTTGGCTTCTCCGCCCTCGCGCTGACCGCGCTGGCCTCGGTGCTTTCCTTGGCGCTGCCCGCGGTTGCCGCCGACAAGGTCGATCCGGTAGCGGATGCGAAGGCGTTCAAGAAATTCTTCTACGACAAATTTCCGAAGCTGAAGCCGGAGGACTTCGTCAACGGGCCCTATTCGATGGACGAGGGCCTGCACAAGCAGTGGGTCGAGAAGGAGCAATTCCCGCCTTACGAATTCGCGGTCGAAGCGGGCAAGGAGATGTTTTCGAAGCCCTTCAAGAACGGCAAGACCTACGCGGACTGTTTTGCAAATCGGGGCATCGGCATCCGCCAGAACTATCCCATGTTTGACGACAAGCAGGGCAAGGTGATCACGCTCGAGCTCGCGCTCAACCAGTGCCGCGAAGCCAATGGCGAAGCGCCCTACTCCTATGTGCGCGACGAGATGGCTTCACTCACCGCCTATATGGCCTTCACCTCGCGCGGCAAGCCGATGGACATCAAGATCCCCGACGATCCGCGCGCGCTCGCCGCCTATGAGCAGGGCAAGGAATATTTCTACACGCGCCGCGGCCAGCTCAACTTCTCCTGCGCCACCTGCCATGTGCAGAGTCCCGGCGAGCGGGTCCGCACCGAGATGCTGGCGCCCGCGCTCGGCATCGTCAACGCCATGCCGATTTACCGGTCGGAATGGAACAGCATGGGCACCACCAGTCGCCGCTTCGTCACCTGCAACAGCCAGACCCGCGGCGTGCCGCTGACGCCGCAGGACGACGAATACCGCAACGTCGAATACTATCTCTCCTATGTCAGCAACGGCCTGCCGATCTCGGGCCCGGGAGCGCGGCCATGAGGGGGAAACTCGTCGTGCTCGCCGCGCTGCTCGTGACAGGCTCAGCATTCGCCGCATCGGAAGCCGACTACAAGGCGGCATATGCCGCTGCGGAAGCCGCCAATGCCGAGGCCGGCAAGCTGCGCAACCAGTGGATTCCAACGGCAACGGCGCTGGCCGCCGCCAAGAAGGCCGGCGACGCCGGCGATTTCGACAAGGCGATCGCGGAAGCGAAGGAGGCCGAAGCGCTGGCAAAGGCCTCGATCTTCCAGGCGACTTCCGAAAAGAAGCTCTGGAAGGAACTGGAGATACGCTGAGAGGCGTAGCTCCGCGCGCGGAAGGGGAGGCATGATCATCCGCCGCCGGGATTTTATCAAAGTGTCCGCCGCTGCCACGTTTTCGGCCGGGCTGCCGCGCCTTGCGCGCAGCGCCGACAGCGCCAGCGTCTACGACATCGAAAAATTCGGCAATGCGCGCATCCTGCACATCACGGATACGCACGCACAGCTGAAGCCGGTGTTCTTCCGCGAGCCCAGCGTCAATATCGGCGTGGGTACGATGCAGGGCCAGCCGCCACACATCGTCGGCAAGGCGTTCCTGGAGCGCTTCGGCATCCGCCCCGACAGCGCCGATGCCTATGCCTTCACCTGCATCGAGTTCGAGAAGGCCGCAAGCCGCTTCGGCAGGCTCGGCGGCTTTGCGCATCTGAAGACGCTGATCGACAAGCTGCGCGGCGACGCAGGACAAGGCCGCTCACTGCTGCTCGATGGCGGCGACCTCTGGCAGGGCACCGGCCTATCCAACACCATGCTCGGCGCCGACATGGTGGAAGCCGCCAATTTGCTCGGCATCGAGGCGATGACCGGGCATTGGGAATTCACCTATGGCGAGAAGGCGCTGCGCGACAATCTCGCCCGCTTCAAGGGCGAGTTTCTGGCACAGAACGTGTTCCTCACCGAGGAAGCCAAATTCAACGACGCCAAGGCGTTCGATCCCGCTTCCGGCCGCGTGTTCCAGCCGAGCACGATCAAGGAGATCGGCGGACACCGTGTGGCTGTGATCGGTCAGGCGTTTCCCTACGTGCCGATTGCGCATCCGAAGCGCTTCACGCCGGACTGGACCTTTGGCATCCGCGACGAGGAATTGCAGAAGCTGGTCGAAAGCCTCCGCAACAACGACAAGGTCGATGCGGTGATCCTGCTGTCGCATAACGGCATGGATGTCGACCTCAAGCTGGCAAGCCGCGTCTCTGGCATCGACGTCATTCTCGGCGGCCACACCCATGATGCCGTGCCGCAGCCGGTGGCGGTGAACAATGCCGGCGGCGTCACGCTCGTCACCAATGCCGGCTCCAACGGCAAATTCCTCGCCGTGCTCGATCTCGACATCAGCAAGGGCAAGATCGCCGACGTGCGCTATCGCCTGCTGCCGGTATTCTCGGAACTATTGAAGCCGGATCCGGCGATGACCGCGCTGATCGACAAGGTGCGCTCGCCCTATGCTGCCGCCTATGGCGAGAAGCTCGCCACCGCCGACCGGCTGCTCTACCGGCGCGGCAATTTCAGCGGCAGCATGGATCTCCTGATCTGCGATGCGCTGCGCAGCGAGCTCGACGCGGAGATCGCACTGTCGCCCGGCTTCCGCTGGGGCACCACGGCGCTCGCCGGCCAGCCGCTGACCATGGAAGACATCCTCAGCGAGACCGCCATCACCTATCCCGCGACCTACGTGCAGAAAATGACCGGGGCGCAGATCAGGGACGTGCTGGAGGACGTCTGCGACAACCTCTTCAACGCCGATCCCTATTACCAGCAGGGCGGCGACATGGTCCGCGTCGGCGGCCTCTCCTACGCCTGCTCGCCCCTGGAAAGCGCCGGCAAGCGCATCTCCGAGATCAAGCTCGACAATGGCCGCGAACTGGAAGCCGGCAAGACCTACAAGGTCGCGGGCTGGGCCTCGGTTAACGAGCAGAACGGCGAGCTGGTGTGGGACGTCGTCGCAAAATACCTCCGCGCCGGCAAGCCGCCGAACCGGCAGGGCGCGGGCGTCACGCTGAAAGGCGTCGACGGCAATCCGGGAATCACGGGCCACGGATGAAGCAGCTTGCGACATATATTGCCGCCTCGGCCGCCGCGCTGTGGCTGGCCGCTTCGCCGGTCCGCTCGCAACAGGTCCCGCTGCAGGACAAGCCGTTCGCCGAGCACAAGGTCGTGCTGCAGCTCTCCGAGAGCGATCCGAAAAAGGCCGGCCTCGTCATCAGCGTCGCCAACAACCTCATGAAGTACTACGACCCCGACAAGGTCGCGATCGAGATCGTCGCCTTCGGTCCGGGCATCGAGCTGCTGAAGCCCGACAATCCCGCCCGCAAGGCGGTGGAAAGCCTTGTGTCGCAGGGCGTCCGCGTCGACATCTGCCTCAACACGCTCGATACGATCGAGCGCGAGAGCGGCAAGCGGCCGGAGTTTCTTTCTGTCGCAACGCCGGTGCAGGTCGGTGTCGCGCAGATCCTGTATCTGACCGAGAACGGCTACACGCTGGTCAAGCCGTGAACCCACCGTCGTCATTGCGAGCGAAGCGAAGCAATCCAGCTTCCTTTACTGCAGCGAGAAAGCTGGATTGCTTCGTCGCGTTCGCTCCTCGCAATGACGGAAGAGAATGAACCATAACGGAGTTTCCTGATGTTTCGCCGCCTTGCCGCCGCAACGCTACTGTCGATCGCCCTCGCCTCGTCTTCGCTTGCCGGCGAAGCAAAACATCGTCTCGCGATCCATGTCGACCAGAATGACGCGCAGGTGATGAATCTGGCGCTGAACAATGCCACGAATGTGATTGAATACTACCGTGCCAAGAACGAGGACGTGGACGTCGACATCATCACCTACGGCCCCGGTCTGCACATGCTGCGCGCCGACACCTCGCCGGTGAGGGATCGCCTGAAGCGGCTGAAGGAGCTGGCTTTCCCGGGCAACGTGCAATTCTCGGCCTGCAACAACACCAAACAGGGCATGGAGAAGACCGAAGGCAAGGAGGTGGCGATCCTTTCCGAGGCCACGCTCGTCCCGTCCGGCGTGGTGCGCCTGATGGAATTGCAGGAGAAGGGCTGGAGCTACATCCGGCCCTGAGATAACGGACCGTTTGAGAATGCGGCTGGAATAGAATAATATTGCCCCGATACTTCATCGGGAAGCAAATCCTGCCATGATCTTCCGCCAACTGTTCGACAGCGTCTCCGGCACCTACTCCTACCTGCTCGCCAGCCGGCCGGGCGGCGAGGCGCTGATCCTCGACCCCGTGCTGGAAAAGGCCGACCGTTATTGCCAGCTGCTGCGCGAGCTCGACCTCAAGCTGGTCAAGGCGGTGGACACCCATCTGCACGCCGACCACGTCACCGGGCTCGGCGAGCTGCGCGACCGCACCCACTGCATCACCATCATGGGCGAGCAGAGCAAGGCCGACGTGGTCTCGATGCGCGTCGCCGACGGCGACAAGGTGACCATCGAGGGCATCACCCTCGACGTCATGTACACGCCCGGCCATACCGACGATTCGTATAGCTATCTGATGGGTGACCGCGTCTTCTCTGGTGATACGCTGCTGATTCGCGGCACCGGCCGGACCGATTTCCAGAACGGCTCCTCGCGGGCGCAGTATGATTCCATCTTCAATCGCCTGTTGAAGCTGCCGGAGGAGACGCTGGTCTTTCCGGCGCATGACTACAAGGGCGACACGGTTTCGACCATCGGCGAGGAGAAGCGCTACAATCCGCGCCTGCAGGTGAAATCGATCGATGAATATGTCGAGCTGATGGCCAACCTGAAGCTGCCCAATCCGAAGATGATGGATGTAGCGGTGCCCGCCAACATGCATGTCGGGCTGCACCAGGACGAACTGGCGAAGGCGGGCCTGTCGCTGAACGCGCGCGATGCGATTGCAAGCCTCGGCCGGCCGGAAATCCTGCTGGTCGACCTGCGCGAGACCAGCGAGCGCAACAAGCACGGCATGCTCGCTGGCGCACTGCACGCGCCCTATGGCGGCATCGAGGAGAACCTGAAGCCCGGCGGCATGCTGCGCGAGGTTGCCGCCGCAAGCGGCCGGCGCATCGTATTCTTCTGCGCGTTCGGCGAACGCTCGGCGATGGCGGTGAAGGCCGCCAAGGAAGCGGGGCTTGCCCACACCGCCCATATCGAGGGCGGCATGGATGCCTGGAAAAAGGCCGGCGGCCCGGTGCTGCACGCTTAGGGCCACAATCCGTTACTGCGTCACCCGCTTCAGCTCCGACGACAACGCGTTCAGCGCGTCGGCCAGCAGCACGCCGCCACACTCGGTCATGCGCTCGGGAATGACGATACGCTTCGGACGCGGATAAAAGCGCTCCAGCGCCGGGTGCAGCAGGAAGGCGCGGCCGTCGTCCTCGGCGCGCTCGCCAGCATCGGAGACGACGAGATAATCCGGCTGCAGGCGGATGATCTCCTCCATCGAGACGAAGCCGCCAAAACTGATGCCGAGCTCGCCGGCAGCGCTGGCGAGGCCCGCTTCCGCGAGGATGGCGCCGACAAAGCTGTCGCGGCCCGGCACCCAGCCGCGGCGCGACAGCGGCAGCATGCGGAAATGCTTTCCGGCCGCAGCCTGCTTAGCCGCGGCAATCGCCGCATCCAGCCGCACGATCTCGGCGGTGGCGCGTTCGGGATGGCCGGCGAGATCACCCATCTGGCGGATCTGCTCGCGGACATCGGCGAGCGTGCGCGGAATTGGAAATTCGACCAGATTGATGCCGTTCGCCTTCAGTATCTCGCGGGTCGAGCGCTTGTCGAAATCGCTGGCGGCAACGACATCGGGCTTCAGCACCAGAATGTCCTCGGCGCCGCCGGAAAGGATCGGATATTTGCGCGCCTCCGCACCGGCCCATTGCCGCGCGCCGCGCGAGAAGCGGGACAGGCCCATGATCTGTGCGGGATCGGCGAGCGCGAGCAGCAACTGATCGGTGCAGATGTTCATGGAGATGATGCGCGGAGCAGCGGATGCGGCGACCGGTAGTCCACAAACGAGTACCGCTAGAGTAAGCACATAACGCATCCCGCGAAGACGCTGCGCTCCCTCTCCCGCTTGCGGGGGAGGTGAAACGGATCGGCGAAACCAGCGGGGCATCAGACATCCGCCCATGGCACGATGACGGCCTCGCCGCGATGCTCGGCGCGGAAGGCGCTGATCCGGAATACGTCGCGCATGACGGATTCAGACAGCGCATCCGACGGCGCGCCCTGCGACACCAGCCCGCCCGCCGACAACACCATGACATGATCGGCAAATCGCGCGGCGAGGCCTAGATCATGCGTCACCACGATGACCAGCACGCCGCCGTCGGCGGCGGTGCGCAGACTCTTCATGACGTCGATCTGGTGGCGCGGATCGAGCGAGGCGATCGGCTCGTCGGCCAGGATGACCGGCGCCTCCACCGCCAGCACACGTGCCAGTGCGACGCGGCTGCGCTCGCCGCCGGAGAGCTCGGTGACGCGGCGATCGGCAAACTCAACCACGTCGGCCGCCTGCATGGCGCGCGACACGGCTTCGATATCGCCAGCTGCCATCCGTGCGGGATCGGTCACGCCATGCGGAAAGCGGCCAAGCGCGACGATGTCGCGCGCCGGCAACGGCCAGTGCACGACATGGCCCTGCGGCAGATAGGCAAAGCGCCGGGCACGTTCGCGGAATGGCAGCGACGACAGTACATCGCCACTGACGTGCACTTCGCCGCTCGACGGCACGAGCCCGGCCAGCGCGCGCAGCAGCGTGGTCTTGCCGGCGCCGTTGGGCCCGACCAGCGCGACCAGATGGCCCGCCGACAGCGAGAGCGACACATCGCTCAGGACGGTGCGCGCACCCAGCGTCACGCCGAGATTTTTCGCCGTGAGCAGCGTCATGCCACGCCTCCACCCAGTGCCCGGCGTTCACGCCGGATCAGATAGAGGAAGAACGGCACGCCGATGATCGAGGTCAGCACGCCGACCTTGATGTCCGATGTCGAGGGAATGATGCGCACAGCAATGTCGGCGGCGAGCAGCAGCGCCGCGCCCGCCAGCGCGCTCGGCAGCAGCAGCCGCGTCGGATCGTGACCGATCAACGGTCGCATCAAATGCGGGGCGACAAGCCCGATGAAGCCGATGGTGCCGGTCACCGCCACCGCGCCGCCGACGCCCAGCGCAACGCCGAGGATCACGACGAGCCGCAGCCGCGCGACATCGACGCCGAGGCTTTGCGCGGTCTCCTCACCCAGGCTGAGCGCGCGGAAGGCGCTGCGCTGGCTGAACAGGATGACGCCGCCAAGTACGATGAAAGGCAGCGCCAGCGCGACGTGTTGGAAGCTGCGGTCTTCCAGCGAGCCGAGCAGCCAGAATGCGATTTCGAGCACGACAAAGGGATTTTGCGACAAGTTCATCACCAGCGCCGTCGCGGCGCCTGCGAGCGCCGAGATTGCAAGGCCCGCCAGGATGAGGATCAGCAGCCCCGCATTGCGCCCGGCAATGCTCAGCAGCGCGAATACCGATCCGAACGCGGCGGCTATCGCAGCCACCGGCAACGCGTAGGAACGCGCGTCAGCAAGGCCCAGCGCGATCACGGCGACCGCGCCGAAGGCCGCCGATTGCGGCGCGCCGAACAGCGAGGGCGACGCCAGCGGGTTGCGCAGCAGGCCCTGCAGCGCCGCACCCGACAGGCCGAGGATCGCGCCGATCGAAAGTCCCAGTATCATCCGCGGCAGGCGGATCTCGCGCACGATCACCTGAGCGACGTCGCCGCCGCCGCCGAACAATGCCTGCGCCACAGCAATCGGCGACATCCGCACCGCGCCGATGCCGAGCGAGAGCAGCGCCAGCAACAAGACCAGCGTGCTCATCGCCAGGGTCACGCCGATGCGGCGGCGCGTGGCGGCTCCGGTTGCAATGGCAAAACTGTCAACGCTCATTCAAAGTCCTGTTGCATCGACCTGTTGCAGGAATGACGCATTCGCAAAAAAGCTATTCGCAATGATTGCCCTCCGGCACAAGTCGCCACGAACAAAAAGCGTACCTCGGTTTCCCCGCCGATTGACTTCCCATCCGGCGCAATCCTAGATGGCCGCGACGGTTCCCCGTTTGGGGATCAAAAGGGAACACGGTGCGGGGAGACATCCCCAACGCCGTGGCTGCCCCCGCAACTGTAAGCGGTGAATCCTTCGTCACATGCCACTGGGAATCTCGGTCCTGGGAAGGCGACGAAGGGTAACGACCCGCGAGCCAGGAGACCTGCCGTCAGCCGTGGTCACACGCGAAGATGTCGGTCGGGGAGTACAGACATTAGCTTCGCCAATGCTTGTAAGAGCAATGGTGGGCCCTGGTTCGCTGTGACGTGCCACTGACGTCATACCGAGGTCCGAACCATGTCTTCCGCCATCACAGCCGCCAAGCGGCATCGCGCGATTCTTCTCGCCAGTACCATTCTCGCCTTCAGTACAAGTAGCGCGCTCGCGCAAACCGTTGCAGCCGTTGAACTGCCGCCGGTCGCTGTCGCTGCGCCGACCGACCAGAACAAGACCCGCGCCCGTCCGACCTTCGACGAAAGCGGCGCTACGGCGCGCCCGGTACGCACCACCGCGCCTTCGCGCGGTGCCGGCACCGGATCGTCCGACGTTCCCAGCGCGGGCACAGGAACGGGCGACGGCAGCGGCGGCTCCGGCGCCGCCCCGTTCAACGGCATCGTGGGTACGTCCTCCACCGTGATCACGAAGGAGGACATCGCACATTCGCCGTCGAACACGCTCGCGGAGATCATCGGCCAGGTATCGGGCGTGCAACTGAATTCCTTCTACGGCGGCGTCAACGGCGTCGGCACCTCGGTCGATCTGCGCGGGTTCGGCGCGTTCGCCAAGTCGAACAGCCTCGTGTTGCTCAACGGCAGGCGGCTCAACGACATCGACATGGCGTCCGTCGATTTCTCCACCATTCCGCTTGACTCGATCGAGCGCATCGAGATCACCCGCGGCAATTCCGGCGCGGTGCTTTACGGCGACTATGCGGTCGGTGGCGTCATCAACATCGTCACCAAGACCGGCGTCGGCGGACCACCGGTGGCGATCCGCGGCGAGGCCGGGGTGGGCTCGTTCAACACGCGCCTTGCCAACATCTCGGCCGCGACCAACTACGGCCCGTGGTCGACGTCGTTCTTCGGCAATGGCTTCAAGTCCGACGGCTACCGCGCCAACAACGCGGTCGACCAGAAGAACGGCATCGGCAGCATCAACTACACCACGCCTGACCTGAAGGCCTTTTTCACTGTGACGGGCGACGACCGCAAACTGGGCCTGCCGGGCTCTCGGATCGTCGATCCCCTCAACGGCGTCGATGACCTCGCCACCAACCGTAGGGGCACCAGCACGCCGTTCGACTTTTCCAATCAGCAGGGCAAGAGCGCAACGACCGGCTTCACCAAGACCGTGATGAACGGCGTCGACCTGATCGTCGACGGTGGCGTTCGCCAGAAGGACACGGTAGGCGGATTCTTCGGTGCAACGCTGGCGCCCAGCTTCACCTCGAACTATGTCGAGGCGCGGCTGAAACAATGGTCGATCACGCCGCGGGTCAGCGTCAAAAACGTCGTCCTCGGCATGCCCTCGCAGATCCTGACCGGCATCGACTATTACGATGCGACCTACCACCAGGATCAGTCCAGCTTCCCGGGTATGTTGCCTACCCACCGCTTCGACCTGAACCAGAAGTCGGTTGCGGGCTACTGGCAACAAACCATCGGAATCCTGCCGACGACGGATGTTTCCTATGGCGGACGCATCCAGAACACGCATTTCGATGCGCGGGATACTTTCAATCCGCTTGCCTCGCCGTTTGCGTTCGGCATCGGGGGCCTTCCGCTGCGGACCGACGAGAATCAGTACGCGCTGCATGCCGGCATCGAGCATCGCGTCACCAGCGAGGTCACGCTGTTCGGCCGCGCCGCGCGCGCCTTCCGTACACCCAATGTCGACGAGCGCGTTGCCACCGGCCCTTCCTTCGACTTGATCAACTTCGTTGATATTCCGCAGACCTTCAAGTTGAAGACCCAGACCTCGCATGACATCGAAGGCGGCTTCCGCGTCAAGGCGGGCGGCTTCCAGAACCAGACCAGTGTCTATCTGATGGACCTCGAGAACGAGATCCATTTCGATCCCGTCAATTTCTTCAACTACAACCTCGATCCGACGCGGCGCTATGGCGTCGAGACGGCTTCGTCGCTGCGCGTCAATGACAGCCTGCTGCTGCGCGGCGGCGGCGCCATCACGCGGGCGGTGTTCCGCGAGGGCCAGTTCGCCGGAAACGACATTCCGATGGTGTCGCGCTACACCGCCAATGCCGGTGTGACCTGGAACATCTGGCAGAACTACCTGGTATTCGACGCCACCTTGCGAGCCTGGAGCTCGCGCGTGATGGACAACGACCAGGCCAACAATTTCTATCGCCGCGTCCCTGCGGACGCGACTGTCGACCTGAAAGTCTCCGGCGCGGTGGATCATTTCTTCTGGTCGTTCGCCGTGAACAATCTGTTCGATCGGCTCTATTACGACTACGCGGTGGCGAGTTCGTTCATCCCGCTCAAATACGCCGCCTACCCGCTGCCCGGCCGCAGCTTCCTCCTCAAGGCCGGCGTGACCTTCTGATGCACGCTGGCCCGGCCTCGCGCCGGGCCGGCTTGCCCTCGCGCCGCGAGACGGTATTGTTCCCGGCACCATGCCGGGAGAATGCCGTCTCATGCCTTTTGTGCGCCGCCGGGACTTGCAGTCGTGACGCTGGCCGCCGGAGCGCTCGCGCTGTTGCGGCGGGGCATCGCCGATCCCGATACGCAATGGAGCCTGGGGACATTCGGCGCGATCGCGGAATTCTCGCGCGACGAGGATGAGCCCGCGCAGGTGAATATGGCGGCTGGCATGCTCTCCGCCATCACCGGGCGCGGCGGCATTGCGCTGCGGCTCGATCCGCGCATCCGGCCGTTTGCCTCCGAGAGCCTCACCAGGGCTGACTGGAATCAGCGCGTGGCGCTGTGCCTGCCGGAGGATGCCTGCGCGATGAGTCGCCGCGGCGTGCTCACCGAGCTCGGCACTGACGCGGCGGCCCTGCGCGATGAGGATCGCGGTTCCATCCTGTTCGATCTTGGCCTCGGCGCCTTGCAGGCGGACTTTTGCGTGCGCATCGACGACGCCGATACCGCAGCCGGTTTGCGCCAGCATGCCGGCCGGCCGGTCTTCGAGCCCGGCAATCCAGCGATCGGAATCATTCTGCACGCCAATCCGCATCGCGTCTTCATCAGCCGGCTCGGCCGCATCGAGGTGTATCAGCCTATCCCGCCGGCATCGGGAAAAAGCCCTGATGGACCGCACACCCATGTGCTGCCGAAACTGCTTGGCAGCGGCCGCACCCATCCGGCCACGGAGCCGATCCCGGCGGGGTGGATTCCCTGCGCGCATCTCTATCCGCCGCATCCGGCCAAAAACGGCATGGGTCAGTCCCGCCTGTTCGAGGCCGATCATCTCGATTCCTTCCAGGCGACCATGGCTGCGTTCGGCGATCCCGCGACGATGGCGCTGAAGCAGCGCGTGCGCGAGGCCGTCCGTGCCGGACAGCCGCCCGCCGACCTCTCACGGGATCGTTACGAACGCACCAGCGCCCGCATTGCGCTCCGGCAAATGAAGGCAGCGGGCGAGGCGTCCCCGGCGCTAACGGCATGGCTGGCGAACCTCGATCAGGGTAATCTCGACCAAACCGATGACGAAGCCGCCCTCCATGGCGGCTGAAGAAGGGATCGCGGAGAGCGTGCATGGCAGGCAGGGACAAGCAGGGAAAACCTCCCAAGGACGACGGCAAGCCGAAAAAGCCGCCGCCGGCGAAGCCCAGTGATGACGACGTCGAGGACGGCGACTTCGCCACGCCGAAGCAGGATCGCTACGGCAACGATGACGAGCCGCTGGAGTAATTGGCAACATCCAGTCGTCATTCCGGGGCGCGCCGGAGGCGCGAGCCCGGAATCCATACGCCGAGCTCGCCATTGTGTTTTTAAAG
>JABUBP010000195.1_pt1 | contig 15232 bp, 14 predicted proteins | sample 7240331 | NCBI WGS metagenome assembly JABUBP01 (sample SAMN07256347, study PRJNA390944) | subsurface metagenome | isolation source: Methane hydrate marine sediment | place: Pacific Ocean: Eastern North Pacific, ODP site 1244 | collected 2002 | reverse complement strand
CCTCTTGCATACTCACCCCCTTTAGTTTATTGTCTCAAGCGAGGTCCTGCTTCCCAGACCTTTATAAGTGAGAGGAATACTAAACCTGACTTCAGCATTTGTCAATACTCCTTTCGGACACTTTTAAGAAGCTAACATTAGGTCACCCTTAATGCTAACAGTTACTTCCTTGAAGGGAATATCTTTGCCGCTTAATTGTATTGCCTGCTTAGCCATATGCACCAGCCCGGAGCAACAAGGCACCTCCATGTGCACCACGGTAAGGAGAGCACCGAGAGCAACCACCAAGACGGCAAGGGTGAGGCTAAAGGCGAAGCCACCGATAATGCCTCCTATGCTCGTTCTGCAAGAGGGCTATCTTTACAAAGCTGTTTTTGGGGGGTAAAATAGATACGATTTGGGGCGATTAGCTCAGTGGTTAGAGCGCTTGCTTCACACGCAAGAGGTGATGCCTCAAAGCTGAGAGTCCTTCTTCCAGATACGAAATTGGGGTTACGAAGCAAGAGGTCTTTTTTGCCACCTTTCTTATTCCGCAATGCTGGCTGCTTTTGCTCATGCGCAGCCTTTAGATTTTGCATTTTCATTCTTCTGCCAGGTAGTACCTGTCCGGTTCTTTTCATCGGTTAACCTCCTTAAGTATATTTTCTAGCTCCTTTTCCGTCGGTGGCTTAGTGCCGAGGTAACGAATAATTCGCTGTCTCACCTTGGTACCCTCGCGTTTACTTTCCACGAGGTAATAATATACCTTTTGACCTCTGCGCTTCACCCTCACATACGGCATCTTGCCCTCTACTAACATTGTAGTGCCTACGAAAGGGAATGTCAATACGAGCAGGAATAGGCTTAGCCAGTGTCGAGGGTGTCGGATAAGGGCTATGATCAAAGGGGGACTACTTGGCCTTGATGACCGAAAAGATGTTCAGACTAGTGTTCATTTACGTTCATCTGTTCGGTCATTCATTCAGTCAGATGTTCAGTATCTCCCCCGGCGCCAGACTATACATACTACAGGATCAGCCCCTAAGTAATGGGGAGCATCTCGCTCTTTCAGGGAAATTACCTTTACTGAAAGGCTTAAGGGAGCAGGGCTTTATTCCTAGAGCCTTGCCTATGGTGGAATTGTGAGGATAGTCAGCATAGGAGAATGAGAAAGTAATTGTTTTTCAGTAGTCCAGTGAAGTAACATCCTGCTGGGGTGTGCTCAACGCTGCTTTAGACTACCTGTGCTACCTCAGTTTGATCTCTTACGATAAAGCGATGACAGCACTGTTTTAGACAAAGAGCAAACGGGCTCTATCTGTCAACGCGACAAAGCCATAGCTGGGTGCATTAATTACATTGCGACATTGGTGGCTATCCAATGCAATAGTATGGTGTACGTATATAGGAGTAGGCTTTCTTCGTTTCTTACTGAACATTACGATGAATTGTTGAACCTTAGACAGACCCCTTAATAAAACGTAGAAACACAGCTGAGAGGCCACAAGTACCACGGCCCTGACTATACCTCCACCTAATATAGTTTATCACCATCCTTTAATACTACTGCGAGATAAGAAATGAACTAGACTTTGTATTCCTCAATGAGAAGGATTATTGAGTACGATGAATAGGATAAGACAACACTTAAAGTAAGGAGTAATGAGGAAACTAACGAAGAATTACGTCTCAGCTCACCTAACTATCGCTTAAGGCTGAGCTCTTCTAAAACTAGATTGATGACCCTTGGTATAGCTTCCTTTACTCTAGCTGTCATTTCTCCAGTAACCTCAGTTACTTCTTGAGCGCCTATAGCAAAAATTATGACTTCCCCTGGCATTTCCTTTGGGAAAAGCCTTTCCCCTATCTCAATCGTGGTAGCCAGATTCAAATGGTGTAGTGAAATAGTCGACCACGCCGTCTCACTACTATTCCTCGGCTTAAGCCTATATATTTCCCCTACTTTTTCATCCTCGGTCATAATGGCATCGATTACAATCAACTTATCGTATCCTACAATGAGTTCTAATAAATTTAAGCCATTTACACTGGTATCTTTTACATCAATGTTTTCGTCATTCATTTCCTTGGCTAATTCTTGCACAATATGAAACCCGATACCATCATCTCCCAGGATTGGATTGCCTATACCTAAAACCAGAGTCCTCACGCTAACTTCTCAACACTTGGCGAATACTTCCATCTGACTCGCAAATAGTGATTTCCAAAGGCATCTGACCTAGGGCATGTGTAGAGCAAGAGAGACAGGGGTCATAGCAACGAATAGCCACCTCGACTCGATTAAGTATCCCTTCAGTAACCTTCCCGTCTTTGATAAATTCCCTAGCTACTTCATAGACAGCACGATTCATGGCTAAATTATTATGACCGGTAGCCACAATCAAGTTGACCTTACGCATTTTACCACTTCTATCTACCCAATAATGGTGGAAAAGTGTTCCTCTGGGAGCTTCAATTACTCCTATGCCCTCATCGTTAATCTGGCTGGAATTGACCCATATCTCCTTTGAGCAGATGAGTTCGTCTTGTACCAGTGACTTTATCTTCTCAGCGGCATTAAGCATTTCAATCAGCCTAGCGTAGTGGAAGTATAACGACGCCTGCACTACACCATCGTTGCCTAGTTTTTTAAAGTTATGAAACTCTTCATCAGCTAGAGGAGTATCGCAACCGTCAGCTACATTTAATCGCCCTAAAGGCCCTACGCGGTATATACCAGCGGGGTAACCCAGCCTCTTGTAGTAAGGGAACTTAAGGTAAGACCAATCTTCGACCTTTTCCTCAACAATGGAAAGGTAATTCTCAGGAGCTACATTATCTTCCAGGGTAATACCCTGGCTATCCTTCAATCTGAGCTTGCCATCATAATATTCAACGTTGCCATTAATATCTACGAGTCCGAGGTAGCCAGTGCCAAAACTAGCAAAGCTGGTAGCCTCCTCACTATGTTGAGCACAATAATCCTTAATCAGGTCAACGGCGAATTGGCAATCAGCAATAATATCATCCACCTGGCTTAGAATTTCATCACGCTTATCAGGGGCAAGAGCTTTATTCATCCCTCCAGGGATGGCAGCATTGGGATGAACCCTCTTATCCCCGAGTGTTTCTATTATTTTCTGGCCGAAAGCACGAATCTTTACTCCCTTTTTAGCAATTTCTGGCATTTCGGCAATAAGACCCATAATATTTCGCTTAGCTGGGTCAGCACCCATACCGAAGAGGAGGTCGGGGCTGGCCAAGTAGAAAAAATGAAGCGCATGGGACTGAACAAACTGCGCCATATGAATTAGGCGGCGTAGTCTCTCGGCTGTAGGTGTCAGCTGCACCCCCAAAATCATATCGCCGGCTTTAGCTGAAGCCAGGTGGTGACTTACCGGGCAAATGCCGCAGATGCGGGGAGTAATGACTGGCATCTCCCAGAAGAGTCGCCCTTCACAAAACTTCTCAAATCCTCGCACTTGAGTAATATGAAGTCTGGCTTTGTCCACATTTCCCTTATCGTCAAGGTGGATGGTTACCTTACCATGTCCCTCAATCCGGGTAACCGGCTCAATAACAATTTTTCTAGTCATAGTGCCTCCCGTGTTTGAAAGCTTAATCAAACCTCATCATCTCACTGGGTAGTATCGGAATCCTACCCTCCAGGAGCTCAGCCAGGGCATAGTGAATAGCTTTAGGACTAGGCGGACATCCAGGGACATAACAGTCAACCTTAACCACCTGGTTTATCGGTTTAACCGTTGTCAGTGGCGGTAAATCCTCCGAAGAGGGAATATTACTACCCTTTGCCGTGCTCTCAGTGCTGTAATACCGCTGAAGAACCTCTTCAGTGGTGAACAGGTTGCGCATACTGACTATCCCACCAAAACAAGCACAATCTCCCCATACCATTAATATCTTGCACTTGGCGCGCAGGTTTTTGGCTACTTCTTCGTCATGGGCATTACCCACCGCCCCTTCGATGATGCCTACATCAACTGGCGGAAATTCCTTAATATCGGTTATGGGAGTAGCGGTAAGTTCTATAGCATCAGCCAGGTCAATAAGCGCCTCATCTAAATCCAGAAAAGACATGTGACACCCAGCGCAGGCATCCAACCATGCCGAAGCTACTTTTACTTTTGCCACTTTTTACCTCCTAGCTCGAGCTCAACTTGCGACCTAACTTTTTGGTAAATTTCCATCAATATTTCTTCATCCTGAGGCAGACCTTCTTTGGGTTGAAGCACCTGTTTTGATTCAAGAACACGACCATCCATGGTTACATATTTACCCTCTCTCTCCGCCCAGATGGGTGAGGGCAGAACTACATCAGCTATAGATGTTGCCGGGGAGTGGTAACTGGCTTGCACCACCAAGAAATCTATTCCCTTTAGCCGATTTAACAATTCCTCTCCCACAAGCTCATCGGCAAGAAGGAGATACAGTGCCTTCGGCTTATCCTGCTTTATACCCTTGGCCAACCCCAGCTCCCAGGCACCGCGACTATTAGCACGCGGTTTAAGCGAGATAACCCTGAGCTTATCTCCAACCTGATTCCCAGTTATATTAGCCAGATTCAAGATAGCAGTAACCAAGCTGGCATCATGCCTCTTTAGTAACTCTTCTCCATAGATAATGACCCCACACTCAGCCCGGCCATAAATTTCCGCTATTAACTCCAACCTCTCCTTCTCTATGCCGGTGGTCCTGACCACTTCACCTATTTCATACCCGCCGACAGATTGAACGAGCTCAGCCTTGGTCTTTTCTGGCACGACTAGACCCTTGTCGATAAGGACCTTTGTCAGACCGCTGAGGAGGACTCCCTCACTACCCACCCTTGGTTTAAGCCAAAGGTCAGTCCAAAGAGGGAAAACATCCCGAGATGGGTCTATTACTATGAGCTTTGTCTTCCTTTGGCTCACAGCTCGACGAACCAGAGTACTAACGATGGGATTGGCACTCTCAGGGTCAGCACCGACTACAATAATGCAATCTGCCTCCAGTATACTCTCGATGGGACATTCTATGCCTAATCCCTTTCCATTATTCTGAAACTGCTTAATACCCTCACTAATTATCCGGTAGCTTTCTCCGTCTAATGTATCAATTGAGTCGCTACCTACCACCTCAGAGATAAATTTATTAAATAAAGAAAGAATCTCATTGGGAATCCTGGTGGATATCATACCAGCAAAGTCGCCCTTCGCCTCTGCCAATCTCTTGCCGATTACCTCCACTGCGCCATCTAGGCTACATTCCTCTAGCTCGCCTTGCCCACCTCGCAGCAAAGGAGAGGTAATCCTGGGTGGGGTTGGCTCAAGCAATCCAAAACGCCCAATCCGGCACAGGGCACCTCTCGGATCAACTAAGCTAGGTGCTTCAATCCTTACCAGGTTATTATCTTTCACCAATGCATTTAATTCACAGCCCACTCCACAGGCAGGACAAACGGTTTTTATCTGTTGACACTCGTCAGTTTTGCCTTTGTAAAGATTGATTTTATTGAAAATAGCACCGGTAGGACACGCCTGAACACAGGCACCGCAGAGGAGGCAAGATGATTCGCCTACTGATTGCTCCAAGTCAGCAGACACCAAGGTTTTCCAGCCTCGCTGACTGAAACTTAAAGTATGACTGGCGGCCACTTCGCTACAGGCTCGAAGACACCTGCCACAAAGAATACAACGGTTATGGTCAATTACCAGATAATCACTTAGTGAGTCCACAGACAGAGAGGGAAAAGTATAAGGATAACGCACGTGATCCATCTGATATCGGTAAGCCAGTTTCTGTAGTTCACAATCCCCACTTTGCTCACAGAACATACAGAAATGATTGTGTTCGGTAAAAATAAGTTCCAGTATCTGGCGACGATATCTCTCCAGCCGCTCAGTATTGGTTTTCACCACCAGCCCATCTCTAGCCGGATAGGTGCAGGCAGGAACCGGTCTCCTCTCCTTTTCAATTTCTACCACGCACATTCGGCAAGCCCCGACATCGCTTAATCCTTCAAGGTGACAGAGAGTAGGCACGTCAATGCTATTAGCCTGACAAATTTCAAGAACGGTGTCTCCAGCTTTCCCTTTAACCTGTTTACCATTAATTGTTAAGGTGATATCGTTCATTGCTTACTCTCCAACCTCAAGGTCGCATCTAAGACATCTTGACGCCTCTTCTATAGCTTCGTCTGGGCTGTAGGTCAAAGTAACCTCCTTAAAGGATGTTTTCCGGCTGCTCATGGCAATTTCAGAAGCCTTAATTCTAGCCTTCTCCCGTGTTTCCTCATCGCTAGGTGGCACAGAAGAGATAGCAATTGGTTCATATCCATTACGTTCCACCAAGGGTGAAAGTTCCTCCCCTTGGAGATATCTTCTTATAGAAGAGGCTGCTCTTTGCCCGGCAGCAATAGCTTCAATTACCGTCTGAGGGCCAGTTACTGCATCTCCACCAGCAAAAATCCCCTCTCTTCCGGTAGCTAATGTTCGTCGGTCAGCCACCACCGTCCCACCTCTTCCCGTTTGAATTTCACCGTTCTTGATAAAGGAGGTGTCAGGTGTTTGACCTATGGCCTCGATGACCATGTCTGTACCTACCACAAATTCAGAGCCCTCAATAGGATAGGGAGTTTTTCTACCGCTTCGGTCAAATTCCCTTAGTTCCATACGGGTGCACTCAAGCCCAGCAACCCTGCCATCATCACCTAAAATCCTAGCCGGGGTAGCCAGCAAGTGAAAATGGACTCCCTCTTCTTCGGCAGCTTCTATCTCCTCGGCGATAGCCGGCATGTCCTTCTTTTCACGCCTATAAAATACATGTACTTCCCCAGTGCTCTTTCTTAGAGCTACTCTGGCGGAGTCGATAGCTGAGTTACCACCGCCAATAACTGTTACCTTCTTGCCTACCTGTACTTCCTTGCCTAAATTGACCTCTCTTAGGAACTCAATAGAGTCATAGACTCCGGCCAGGTCTTCACCTGGAATGCCTGCCTTAGCCCCTTTATGAGCACCAGTAGCGATGAACACTGCTTTATAGCCGTCCTTTAACAATGATTCAACATCGTCAACAGGCGTGTTTAACCTTATATCTACCCCAAGATTTTCGATATCCTGGATTTCCTTTCTTAGGATATTCTTAGGCAAGCGGTAGTCAGGGATAGCCACAGCCAGCATTCCTCCAGCCACAGGCAGAGCTTCAAACACGGTAACCGGGTATCCTTCCAAGGTAAGGTCCCAAGCTGCTGACAACCCCGCTGGCCCAGCCCCGATGATAGCAATCCTCTCCTTTTTCCTTTCTTTTATCTTAGGAGTATATTTAACTCCCAAATTAAAGGCATAGTCAGCAACAAATCTTCTAAGGTTCTTAATGGCTATCGGCTCATCAACCTGAGCTCGATTGCACTTAAACTCGCAGGGGTGGTTACACACACGGCCGCATATGGCCGGTAGGGGATTACGTTGTTTGATTAAACAGTAAGCCTCAGCAAACTTGCCCTCCTTAATCAAACTAATATAGCCTGGGATATCTAGTTCCACGGGACAGGTATGCTGACAGGGAGTCCTAAATAGACCCAGGCAAACAGCAGCCGGGCACTTTTTATCAATAATATGCGCCTCATACTCCTCACGGAAGTGTCGCAGCGTGGTTAAGACTGGATTTGGACTCGTTTGTCCTAGACCACATAGAGAAGCCGAGGCAACCATCTCACCCAGTTCTTCCAGCGTATCCAGGTCTTCTAATGTTGCTTCTCCCAGGCTGACCTTATTTAGAATCTCCAGCATCTCGGGAATCCCTGCCCGACAAGGAGTGCATTTACCACAGGACTCATCCCTAGTGAATTGGAGGAAAAACTTGGCCACATCCACCATACAGCTATCCTCATCCATCACAACGAGCCCACCAGAGCCCATAATTGCCCCTAGAGCGGTAACAGCTTCATAATCAATAGGCGTATTGAGGTGCTCAATAGGAATAACCCCTCCAGAGGGTCCACCTATTTGAACTGCCTTAAACCTCTTTCCATCAGGTACTCCTCCACCAATATCAAATACGACTTTGCCTAGCGGCGTCCCCAGAGGAACTTCCACTAGCCCGGTGTTATTTATTTTTCCAACTAGGCTGAAGGTCTTTGTTCCCTTACTTCCCTCACTACCCAGGCTGTTAAACCAATCAGCCCCCCTCAAAATAATTTGGGGGATATTTGACCATGTTTCCACATTATTAATACCGGTAGGTCTGCCAAAAAGCCCCCCTCCGACGTTTGCCGGGAAGGGCGGCCTTTGCCTAGGATTGCCCCTTTTCCCTTCAATAGAGCCGAGAAGGGCGGTTTCCTCACCACAGACAAAAGCACCGGCACCGGGGAAAATGTCTATATTGAACTCAAAGTCGGTTCCCAAGATATCCTTGCCCAGAAGCCCATATTCTCGGGCCTGGGCAATGGCGTGGCTTAAGGTTTTAATGGCCAGGGGGTATTCAGCTCGGACATAGGCATAGCCCTGGCGAACGTTGCCTATGGCATAAGCTCCGATTGCCATTCCCTCAATTACTGAGTGGGGGTTACCCTCCAGAACAGACCGGTTCATATAAGCACCGGGGTCGCCTTCGTCACCATTACAAACTATGTGTTTCTCCTCCCCTGGCGCGCTGCGAACAAACCCCCACTTTATGGCTGTGGGGAAGCCGGCTCCTCCCCGACCCCGCAACCCTGACTTTCCAACCTCATCAATAACATCCTCTGGCTTCATCCCGTTTAAGACCTTAGCCAGGGCTTGATAACCATCTCGGGCGGTGTATTCCTCGATGCTCCAAGGGTCAATAAAGCCGTTATTATGTAATACTCGCCTTTCCTGTTCTAAATAGAAGCTGATCTCACCGTATCTTGGTATTGGTTTGCCCGTCATCGGATCATGGTAAAGCAGCCTTTCCACTATTTCGCCTTTTACTAGATGGCTTTGTACAATCTCCTCTACATCCTCCTCTTTTACCCTGGTGTAAAGGACATCCCCTGGGTTGATTATAACTATAGGCCCCATCTCGCAAAGACCGTGACACCCCGTTACTATAACCTTGCCCCTTTTCTCTAACCCATTTCTCTTTATACCCTCTTCAAAGGCATTGATTACTTTCTCTGACCCAGATGCAGAACAACCGCTCCCCTGGCAAACTCGGATGTTAATTTCGGGTGCAGTTTTAATCTTGGTGAAGTCCTTATCTTCACGCACACCAAAACGTGGCTCTACAGCCTCTTTTAACCTTTGCAGATCCTCTATAGAGGAAATTCGCGCCACTTCTATTGCCTCCTATTGATACGAATTCAGAATATCCTTTACCTGGCTTATCTTCACCTTACCATAGACATCATTCCCGATAGCCATTACTGGGGATAGACCACAGCAGCCCAGGCAGCGGACAGTTTCCAGAGAAAATCTACCATCACCAGTAATTCCCTCAGGTTCAAGGCTCCACTCCTTCTTTAAGGTATCCAGAATCCTCTGCCCCCTCTTAACATAGCAACTGGTACCCATACATACTTGAATAACATACTTACCCTTAGGCACCATAGAAAAGAAGTGATAAAAACTGATAATCCCATATACCTCGCTGAGAGGAATCTTTAAATCTCTGGAGATAGTCTTTATTACCGGTGCTGGAAGATAGCCAATTAGCCCTTGTGCCTGCTGCAGTACCCGAATAAGGGCACCAGCCTGTCCTTGGGTATCATTAATTATCCCCTGAATTTCTCTAAAGATCCTTCCAGCATACCCAGCCCCCGCCCCTCTCTCTGGGCGCACCTCACTTTCGACTACTCCCATTTCCATGCTTATGCCTCCTGCTGTGATACTAATTATTAGTTCGTTTGGTCAAATTGAACTTTCTTGCCGCACCATAATACGAGAGGGCATGTATCGCCTTTTCAGCTCACCTTGGTTCTGCTTTCACGACGTGATTGAATCCCTTGCCAAGAAGCTTTATCTCTATCGGTTCGCCCCGGCCCCATCTCTTGTAAACCCGGCACACCCGACAGATATCGGTATTATGGCCTTTTTGACCATCATCAAGAAGCTTCGAGTAAGTCCCCTCAATCTGCCAGCACGGCACGCCCCGATGTTTAAACGCCGGGCACTCATTTCTTATCGCTTCCGGACAACGTAACATCTCCCAACACGGTGTCTTTTCTTCCCAGAAGCCGAGAGTTGGTTCTGCCAGAATATTGCCTTTAACTTCGCTAATAGCCCTCTCTATCTCAGCAATGTCCTCGAAGGTAGTAATACCCCTCAGGGCCTCTTCTAACTGTTTTATCATTTTCGTCTTCATCATCTTCCCGGTGAAAGCCTTAGGTAATACTTCCACCTCATCATATTGGAAACCGTAAATCTTGCCTTTACGTTCGCCAGAGAGTACCTTGACCCATACTGGGTAGACAGTATACTTTTCAAACTCCTGAATTTGCATCTCTACTATCTCCCCATGCTCACCTACGAGCTCTGGCATTGAATCACACTTCTTGATTTCGACTACGCCACCTATTTTCACTGCCCTTAGGGCCTCTTCTAACTGTTCCACCACTTTCATCTTGGTCACCTTTCCCTCTTCTTCCGCACCAACACTTGGAACGCCCCTTAGGATCTCTTCTAATTGCTCCACCATTTTCGTCTTCATCGTCTTCCCTGTGAAAGCCTCAGGTAATACTTCCACCTCATCATATTGGAAGCCGTAAATCTTGCCTTTACGGTCACCAGAGAGCATCTTGACCCATACCGGGTAGACAGTATACTTTTCAAACTCCTGAATTTGCAGACGTACTATCTCCGCGTGCTCACCTACCACCCCTGGTATTGCATCACACTTCTTGATTTCGACTACGCTACCTATTTTCATTGCCCTTTCCTCCCTTCCCCATTATTTGCCCCCTCTTCCCTCTATCAACCTACCTTTATTTAATACCATACTAGGTCTAGCGTCATCCGCCTTAGTGCCTATTTTCCATTGCGCCTTAACGCAACTATTCAGTTGCCTACTAGGCATTCTTGCTTAGGCATTCCCACTTAGATGATACCCTTATGCTGAAGTTGAATATACTGCTCAAACGGCTTATACTGATAGTAGAAAAAGAGGCTATGAATACCATCAGGATTCTACTTGCTGAAGACCATGTGGTAGTCCGGCAGGGTACGCGCCAACTACTAGAGCGCGAACCAGACTTTGAAATTGTCGGTGAAGCGGGCGATGGTGAAGAGGCGGTCCGATTGGCCAGCCAACTAAAGCCCGAGGTGGTCATCATGGATGTCGCTATGCCCAAATTGAGCGGCATAGAGGCTACTAAGCAAATTAAGGCTATCTTGCCGGCAACCATAGTGCTTGTGCTCACTGGTTACGATTATGATGAATATGTTTTTAGCATGCTGGAAGCGGGTGCTGCCGGGTATCTACTGAAGAACGTGAGTGGTAGCGAGTTGATTCGTGCCGTCCGAGCAGTTTATGCTGGAGAGCCAATGATTCATCCTACAATCCTGAGCAAGCTAATGACTCGCTTCAAAGCTCCAGTTGCTGGGCTACCGTCGGTTCGTCCCCTACACGTTTTGAGTGAACGTGAGACGGAAGTACTCAAGATAGCTGCCAAAGGTATGAGCAATAAGGATATCGGCAACGCACTCTTTATCAGCGAGCGTACTGTCCAAGCCCATATGAGGAGCATCTTCAATAAATTGGGAGTGGGTTCCCGTTCTGAAGCAATACTATATGGTCTGAAAAAAGGGTGGTTTACCATTGACGAGCTACCTTGAGAAATCAACACTTGGGCTTTACCGATGAGACTCATACGAAATGGCATTTTTTGGCTTATCATTATCTTTTTTACCCTTTGTTGTCTACTTCACTATGCTGAGTTAATAGGTATCCCCGGTACACTCTTCCCCAGCCTTCACTTTGGTCTGACCCGACATAGCCTAGACCGTATTCTTTTTTTGTTGCCCGTAATCTATTCGAGTTTCACCTTCGGGCGAAAGGGGGCTTTGATCACTTCTTTAGCTGCCTTGGCAGCTATGCTACCCAGAGCCATTTTTATCTCGCCTGCCCCGGGAGACGCCCTTGTAGAGACCGGAGGTATCCTTGTTATAGGTATAGTAGCTTCGTGGGGGATCTGGACGCGAGCACAGGAAAGGGATAAAACCAGAGCTGCTTTGGCTGAACTACACTCGGCACACGAGGTTCTTCAGCGTTATGTTCAGTCGGCGAGGAGGGACGAAAAACGTCGGACTATACTTAGCACTATCTCTGCTCTGCTAGGTGCATCCCTTCAGCTTGAGAAAACCTTACAGATGGCCATACACATGGTATCAGAGCTAATGGAAGTAGAGGTAACCCTGATATTTTCTCTGGATGAGGAAAACAACAAGCTAAAGCTCGTTGCCTATGAAGGTGTATCCGATGAATTCGCCCGGGCTGTAGATGGGCAAGAGATTGGCAGTGGCTATTACGGAGAGGTAGCCAAGACGTCCCAACCCATGGTAGTAGACAATACCTCTAATGACCGCAAGCTGATCCCACCTGAGATTAGTAAGATGCGAATTCAAACTCAGCTCGTTGTGCCAATGATTATCAGAGACCAAATTAGGGGTGTGCTCTGCGTAGCCATGCGCCGTCCCCGGCAATTCGCTATAGAAGATATTGAGTTGCTCACCGGTGTTGGTGCTCAAATAGCCACCGCTATAGAAAATGCTCGCCTCTACGAGAAAGAGCGCCTTGTGGCACAACAATTAGCCGTTTCGGAAAGGAATTATCGGCAATTATTTGAAAATGCCAATGATGCCATCTGGGTTCACGACTTGCAAGGCAACATTACCGCTGCCAATGAGGCAGCGGCAAAACTCGTGGGATACGACATAAAAGAGATGGGGAAAATGAATGTGAGGGAGTTTCTATCAGATGAAAGCCTTAATATAGCCAGTCAAATTCGGCACAAACTATTGGAACAGGAAGCTGTGGAACAACCCTACGAGCAAAGCTTAATCAGGAAGGACGGCACCAAGGCAATTTTAAAGTTGACTACTAGTTTAGTTACTGAGAATGGGAAACCCATTGGTTTTCAGCACATAGCCAGAGATGTAACCGAAGAGAGGAGGATGCAGGATAGCCTGCGTTACTACCTTAGCCACGTTACTAAAGTTCAGGAAGAGGAACGTAAGCGCATTGCTCGCGAGCTTCATGATGATACAAGTCAAGCTCTCTACGCCCTTTCCCGCCAGGTGGACAACTTCGCCCGCAACAATTCTCGTCAGGCGCCGAACACTACTGCATTTCTGAAAGAATTACAAGAGCAGTTGAACAAAACATTACAAGGTATACGCCGTTTCACCCAGGAGTTGCGTCCATCCATGTTAGACGATTTAGGCCTATTAGCAACGTTACGATGGCAGGTTAGTGACCTCGAAAAACAGTCTGGGGTAGAAGTGCGCTTAACAGTTATAGGCATCGAGCGGCGTTTCTCAGCGGAGATGGAACTAACAATTTTCCGTATTGTTCAAGAAGCACTAAGAAATGTCGAGAAGCATGCCCAAGCTTCAAAAGTGGAGGTCAAAATAGAATTTTGCGAAGGCAAAACAAAGATATCTATCGGCGACAACGGTAAGGGATTTGATTCGGGAAGAAGCCTAGCCGATCTGCCCCGTGAAGGCAAACTTGGCATTGCTGGAATGGAAGAGAGGGTGCGTTTACTAAATGGCAATATGAGGATTGAATCCAAACCAGATAAAGGTACTAAAGTGATGATAGAAGTACCCATATGAATATTAAACAACTTCTCCGATCTTGTACCTTTATCCTGACCAATAAAGCTGGCTAGGTTTGCTTACTTTTTAAACATTGTGGCTTTTTGTTACATCGAAATGCGGGCTACTAGGAAGAGGTCGGTTGGTGCGCTAAATCTACCTATGCCTCTTAACCATACAGATGACAACTAGGCGATTCTAGTATCTTCGCTGTCTTCCTCCACTAAACCCGCCACCTCTTCTGTCACCATAGCCACCACCGCCTCTGTTGTCTGTCCGAGGACGAGCTTCATTGACAACGATGGTTCGCTCTTTTAGTGTTTTCCCGTTAAGGCTTGTGATTGCAGCTTCGGCCTCAGATTTTGATGCCATTTCAACAAAACCAAACCCTTTGGGCCGCCCACTAATCTTGTCCGTTATGATATTTACAGATTCAACCTCTCCAAAAGCCTCGAATTCTTGTCGCAATTCTTCTTCAGTTATCTCAGAGGATAAGTTACCCACATAGATTCTCATATTAGTACTCCTTTTGCTTAATTTCGTAACCCTTAGCCGACTGTCTCGCCTCAAGTACATATGCTGAGTTCGGCCAGAATCATTAGCTCATTGATTGCTTCCTGGTTTATCCGTAACGGCGTCTTCGTCTGGCGCTCTTTTGCGCTTTTAAACGTGCCGTCTCTCCCTTGGATAGAAAATAACGATGGGCCTTTGCCTCACGCAGAATTCCACTTGTCTGCACCATCTTTTGAAAGCGACGCAACAGGGAATCTTGGGATTCACCTTCACGTATCAAGACTTGCGAAGACATAACACACCAACACATTCTAGGGACATACGCAGGCCGAATATCTCCAGCCCATGTATGTCCACGATCTCAAACCAGTTTATCTGGCCGGTCTATTTTTTCGATAGCAATCACTACAGTACACTGGCTTATCACCGCGTGGTTCAAAAGGTACTTCGGTATCTTTGCCACAATCGGCGCATGTTACGGGAAACATCTGGCGTGGGGTTCCATAACTGCTACTCCCGTAGCGCTCTGACTTCCTTTTTTGACGGCAGTCGGGGCAGCGTTTGGGCTCATTAGTATAACCTTTGGACTGGTAAAACTCTTGATCCTCAACGCTGTGAGTAAAAGTAGCCCCACAATCAGAACACTGGATCGACTTGTCCTGAAAACTCATGGATGACCTCCTCTCTTTTAAATTTTAGTTAGAGCTCGGGTCATCCAATTCTTAAGATAAATCTAGGCGGATTCTAAGATGCTTGTAATAACCTAAACTTGAACTTCATTTGTTATACACTAAAGAGAGCCTCTTTGTCAAATGGGGGCAGGTCCCTGTGTACTCTAGGTTGCTTTTTGCAGTGTGATGCTTCCGTCGTAGTAACAAAATGACGTAATGTGCAATATTTGATTCCTGCGCCAATAGTGAACCCCGCAGCAATACTTATAGCAGCAGATGTCTGAGCCAACAGCAGGT
>JABUBP010000194.1_pt1 | contig 15238 bp, 15 predicted proteins | sample 7240331 | NCBI WGS metagenome assembly JABUBP01 (sample SAMN07256347, study PRJNA390944) | subsurface metagenome | isolation source: Methane hydrate marine sediment | place: Pacific Ocean: Eastern North Pacific, ODP site 1244 | collected 2002 | reverse complement strand
CACAGCAGTCACCAGCGGCATAGTTGGCACAAAACTCTGGGATAGTCACCAATCTCCCTCAAGGCCGGTGTTTCCCGGGGTTGAGGTCTGACTCTGATCCAAGGTGGGCGCTGTACTAGGCGCGGTTGTGAATGATTGAAGCTCCCCGATGCTACCCTCTGCATCTGTCATCTTAACCATGCTTTTAACTTTGTCTGACCACCAAATAGTTTCGGTAACACTGCCATCACCATCATAGATTATTATCTTCCAGCAGCTGAAAGTGCCAGCGGCAACGGTGACATCCTCCTTGCTATTCACCTTGTATTTTTCAGTGGTTACCACAGGGTCTCCTATTTGGCTACCGTCCGAATATTGGGTGGCGGTTACCTCCGTCTCTACTTCCTTCCCAATCTCTAGGGGGAATAGAGATGACCAGGGGCTGTAGGAGTATGTCTCTGTCCAGGTAGACACTGTTCCATTATAAGTATACGACTGTTCTGTCTTGACCCCATAAAGAGCGGTGTCTTTATCCTGCCAGTACTTCATGCTGGTAATGGTGCTAACATCAGAATGGGTATAGCTCAAGAGTGGGTCAAACGACATGTCGATAACGTAGCAATCCCGGCCCTCCACTATCTCCTCCCCGATTACCTCCTCGGTGAGGGTATAGGTCGTTTCGTCCATTACATAGCTCCAGACCCATTTGTCCCCCACCTCACAAGTGGGTAATCGCCCTCCTTGCTCCACCACGGAAGGCGGTGTAGTTGTAACCGTTTGAGTACTTGTAGATGTAACCGTAATCGTTGAAGTTGTAGTTGCGGTAACAGTTACTATTGGGGTAGTTTCTAGAGTCGCTGTAGAGGTAACCGTGACTGTCTGGGTAACTGTTGGTGCGGTACAGGCTGCTAGTAATAGAACACTAACAACTAAAAACGATAATATGAGCCGCTTCATCTAAGGTCACCTCCTTTGTTTTTTACCGTTATTTAAGTTAACTTGTAGCTGGAACTCAATCTTATTCCCGACTTGATGCTTTGTCAATGCCTTCAAGATACCCTTGGCTAGATTACTACTCTTAAGCCTCAGCTGTATCTTCATCAGACAGGGCTACCTGGAGTGGTGGCTCCTTGACCGGTAGCTCAAGGGTTTTCATCATACTAATGGCATTACGGGGGGCATAACCCTGCCAGTGATTGTTGAAAAAGGCGAAGGTAAGCCTGGTCTGCTGGCTGGCTCTAGTTACCCTGTGTGATAACTCCTGTATCTCTTCAGCTGAGTAGAGATACAGGTAGCGGGTTTCACTATTCCCCTGCCACCAGTCCTTGGCATTCCGCCCGTGGAAACGGAAGTAGGCTATATCCGAGGTTAGCGGCAACTGTTGAGCTATTGAGAATTCAAATTTGGGCTCATCTATTTGCACCCAGGTAGCATTGCCTGCCGAAAGTAATTTAGCTGTGTTTGGCTCATCACTCCAGCTACGATGTCTCAACTCTACAGCCAATCTGTACTGGCTAAAAGTCTTAGTGACCGCTTGAAGGATTTGCTGCCCGAAATTGTCATTCTTGAAGCTAGGTGGAAACTGGGCTAGTAAAGCCCCTAATTTGCCGGCTCTGGCCAGGGGCTCAAGGCTGCTTTTAAATATATCAACATCTTTTTGTGATATGGTAGCTTCTGTTCCCGTAGCCTGCTTAAACATTTTGGGGTGAGTAAACTTCTGCCATAGCTTGACCGTGAAGAGAAAGCCCTCAGGCACTCTACGAGTCCAACGATAAACATATTCTGGGTTAAGCGGGCTGTAGAAGGAGCTGTTAATCTCTACTGAGTTGAAAAACTGGCTGTAATAGCCAAGCTCGTCAATCTTACCCTTGGGATAAAAATAGCCAGTCCAAGTACCTGCACCTTTAGGATAGGACCAGCCCGATGTACCTATATATAGCCTGGCTTGCCCAGACATTGCCAATATTACCTCAACCAGAGACTCAGGAAACCAGCTAGCTATTCACCTGGCAACAACCTTATTGCCTAAAGCACTGTTGGCACATCCTTGCCGGCTTCTTCTGTTAGCATGCCTTTGCTTATTTTGGCTTTCTGTCTCTCCTCGAGTTCTTTAACCAAGCTGGCTGACTTATTATAGAAGTCTCTTACTCTCTCCACATCACTGAATTCTGAGAGGATTACGGTTATATCTAGGGCACCTTTTTCCCTGGGATAATCACCACCCCTAATAACAGCCTGGGGAGCTACACTCCTCAGATGGTCACCCAGTTCCTTAACCAGGTCCATGCTCATTTCCTTGGCCGGCGCTGAGAGCAGGTAGAGGGCTCGGTAAGCCTCATGGGGGTTGCAGCCAATTGTCAGGTCACTGATGGCTTCATCCATGGCCGCGAGGCCCTTATGAGTCTTGGTGCTCTTCTTCCTGAAATCACGCGACCAATCAGTAGGTAGAGTTATTAGCGGCAGTAGTGACTTACCATAGCCAATTGCCGTCCAACCGTTTAAAGTCTGCATGATGTCTCCGGCATCAAGCATTCTGGCGCCAATGTGCTTGGGTTTTTTCTCCTCACCGGCGCAGAGCAGATTAAAGAAGGGCTCAACTATTAGCTGATTAATTTTTAACAGGTTATTTTGTAGCGAAAAGTCCTTTCTGATATACCTTTGATTATCAACAAGGATGACGGCATCAGCCACCGAGTAGGCGGATTTGAGACACACTGCAGTGTTATAGAGGGCTCTTTCCTCGGTAACCTCTTCATGCTCAAAGGGAAGAACAACTATAGCATAAACCGGTTTATCAGCAAAGCGTTCCTTGACCACTTTGGCCACGACTGGCGTTGCCCCTGAGCCGGTACCGCCGGCGGCACCAGCCACCACCAAGAAGGCATCGGCTTCAAAGAGATGCCGGGGAGTTCTCATGGCATCAAGAACCTTATCAGCATCTTCTTTGGCTATCTGGGCACCGACCTCGCTTATTTTAGCCACACCGTGACCATGGGTAGTACCGGCACCGATGAGTATTCTATGCTGGTAGTCAGTCTTTATAGTGAGTAGACCGGCCAGGTCAGCCGAGTCTGTATTAACGGCAAAGGTGTCAACAATTATTTCAATGCCACGGCGGCTGCGTGCCCTTTTATTTAGTCGGGCAAACTCATCAGCAATCCGGCCACCGCACTGTCCAAAACCAACCACTACTAGTTTCATGGTTCACCTCCTTAAGTCTGAGACTTGAAGTCTAGTCAAAAATTGTCCCTTTGTCAATACACCCCGTTAGTCTTCTTGTTTTAAAAAAGCAAAAAGTGATATACTGATTTACTTTTTATTTTTAACCGAATTCCTCGGTTTAGGAGCAAGTAATTGCTGGAAAACTATGGTTATATTGCGCTCTTTCTTTTGTTTGCCCTGCTGTTCGCTTCTTTTTTGATTCTGCTTCCCGTAATTCTCAGGTTATTTAAGGTGGTACCCAAGAAGCCTAACCCGGTTAAGGCTTCCCCCTTTGAATGTGGCATGGAGACCATAGGCCGGTCATGGGTGCAGTTTAATTTCCGCTACTATTTTTATGCTCTCCTGCTCATTGCTCTTGACGTCATGGTTGTTTTTCTATACCCCTGGGCAGTTGAGCTCAGGCAACTGGGGGTATTCGGCTTTTTCGCTGCCCTTATCTTTATCCTTATTATTATTGTCGGCTATATATATGCCTGGCGGAAGAAGGCCCTGGAATGGAAGTAGCTAGAAGATACATTTACTCCGACACAGAATTAGACCAGCACGAGGGCGATGTAATAGAGAGGCTGAAGGCAAATAGCCAGACGCCTATTGCCGACCCGGACGAGTGGCTTCTAAAAGAACTGCGCCAGAACATACTGGTTACCACGGTGGATGCCGTCCTTAACTGGGCACGGCGAGCTTCTCTCTGGCCGTTAATCTGTTTTCCCGCCTGCTGCGCTTTTGAACTGATAAGTACTTCCTCTCCCCGCTTTGATATCTCCCGGTTTGGTATGGAAATCATCCGTGCCTCGCCACGCCAGGCAGACCTGATGATTACCGCTGGTACCCTGACCTGGAAGATGGCGCCCCAGGTGAAGCGGGTCTATGACCAGATGGCCGAGCCGAAATGGGTGATAGCCATGGGGGCATGTGGTATTAGTGGCGGTATCTTCAAGGGTTCTTACGCGGTTGTGCCCGGCTATAACCGCATAGTACCGGTTGATGTCTATGTGCCCGGTTGCCCACCACGCCCTGAAGCCCTGCTCTATGGGATAGAGATGCTGCGTAAAAAGATAACCAGGAGAAGTATCGCTACTGAGGTCAAGTAATGACGATAGCTCTTTCCGGCAGTGAAATAGCGGATAAACTAAAAGATAAGTTTGCCGAAGGCATTGTTGAGGTAGGCCGGGACAGCCTGGTAGTCAAGAGCGAATCTCTATTAGATATAGCCTCCTTCCTTAAGACCACTCCCGGACTTAACTTTGACTATCTCAGCTGTATTACGGCTGTTGATTACAAGGAATACTTTGAGCTGGTTTATCACCTGGTATCACTAAAGCATAACCACAGTCTGCTAATCAAGACACGATGCTACCAGCGAGTTGAGCCGGTGGTCCCTTCGCTGGTAAGCCTGTGGCGAGGGGCCGATTTTCAGGAACGTGAGATTTTTGACCTCATGGGAATCAGTTTTGACGGTCATCCCAACCTAAAGAGAATATTTCTCTGGGAAGGTTTTGACGGGCATCCACTGCGTAAGGATTACCATTATGGCACTTAAAACAGAGCCTTTTGTTATTAATCTAGGCCCTCTGCACCCCAGCACACACGGGGTGTTTCGGATGAGGGCTACCCTTGATGGTGAGGTCATTATAGATATTGAGCCGGTTTTTGGCTATCTTCACCGAGGCATTGAAAAGCTGGCTGAGACCCGCACCTACAAACAGGATATACCCCTTACTGATAGGTTAGATTACGTAGCCTCCATGAGTAACAATCTGCCTTATGTTATGGCGGTTGAGAAACTGGCCGGCATACAGGTGCCGGAGCGAGCTGAATACCTGCGGGTTATTATGGCTGAACTGCAACGCATTGCCAGCCATCTGCTGGCTGTCGGTTCCCTGGCTAACGATTTGGGCACCTTTTTTACCCCCTTCATGTATATGTTCCGCGAAAGAGAGAAGATTGTAGACCTGTTTGAGATGGTCAGTGGCCAGAGGCTTCTCTACAATTACATGCGTTTTGGCGGTGTAAGCCACGACATTCCTGATGAGTTTCTACCTGCTCTGGAAAAGTTTGCCAACCGGATGCCCGGTTTTATTGACGAGTATGACCAGCTTCTGGCTGAAAACGAGATATTGCTGGCCCGGACCAAGGGTGTTGGTATCCTGCCCAAGAAGCTGGCAATAAACATTTCAGCCAGTGGCCCGGTGCTCCGCGCCAGCGGGGTTAAGTGGGATATTCGCAAAGCCGACCCCTACTCTGTTTATGACCGCTTTGAATTTGATATCCCCACCGGTAGTGCTGGTGACTGCTACGACCGCTACCGGGTAAGAATAGAAGAGATGCGCCAGTGTGTACGAATTATCAAGCAGGCTATGGAGCAGCTGCCTCAGGGCAAGGTATTAAACAAGGTGCCCCTGCGGCTAAGACCGCCAGTTGGTGAGGCCTATGCCCACATTGAAGCCCCCAAGGGTGAGCTTGGTTTTTACCTGGTATCAGATAATTCGGAGGAGCCCTACCGCTTTCATATCAGGGCACCGTCCCTGATAAACCTGACCGCTATCCGCGAGATGATTATTGGCTGGAAACTGGCTGATGCTATAGTTACCTTCGGCAGTATTGATATTTGCCTGGGCGAGGTAGATAGATAGTGATAGCAACTACCCCAAGTCTTAATTCAGAGATTAGTTTGGCCGCCTTACCCCCCGACTGGCCGGGAGGCTTCTGGCTTCACTGGCTGGTCTTCGCCGTTATTATAATTGTCTTTGTCCTGGCCACAGTCATAGTCTTTATCTGGCTTGAGCGCCGGTTGATAGGTCGCTTTCAGGTGCGCCTGGGCCCTAACCGTGCCGGGCCATTTGGTCTTCTCCAGCCAATTGCCGACGTCATTAAAATACTGACCAAAGAAGACCTGGTGCCGGGCAAAGCCGATAAGCTGGTTTTCTGGCTGGCGCCCGTGGTTGCCTTTACCCCGGTACTAATGATTTTTGCCGTGGTTCCGTTTCAAGGCGGGGCACTGTTGGCTGACCTAAATATCGGCATCCTTTACATAGTAGCCATTAGCTCTGTGACTTCAATAGGAGTGTTTATGGCTGGCTGGTCTTCCAATAACAAGTACTCCCTTATCGGGGCAATGCGGGATGTGGCCCAGCTGGTCAGCTATGAAATTCCGCTGGTGCTGTCTATTGCGGCTATAGTACTGATTACCGGTTCTCTGTCACTTACCGAGATAGTTGAGGCACAGAATGTCCCCTATATCGTACTCCAGCCACTGGGCTTCTTCATCTTCTTCATTGCGTCTCTGGCTGAGATTAATCGTACCCCGTTTGACCTAGTGGAAGCTGATTCTGAGATTGTGGCCGGCTTCAATATTGAATACTCGGGGACGAAATTTGCCACGCTTTTCCTGACGGAATACGCCGAAGCAGTAGCTATCTCAGCCATAATCGCCACTATCTTCCTTGGCGGCTGGAGGGGGCCGTTGCTGCCACCCTTACTCTGGTTTCTGATAAAGTTGTTTGCTGTCTTCTTCTTGATTGTCTGGATACGAAGTACTATACCGCGACTGAGGATAGACCAGGTAATGTCATTTGCCTGGAAGTTCCTGCTGCCCCTGGCTTTAATTAATCTGCTTATCACCAGCATCCAGATAGTGTTCTGGCCTGAGGCCTCAGTCTGGCCTGTAGTGCTTCTAAATTTAGCTATGGTGGTAACTCTAGTGCTTTTCTGGTCAAAGTTTTTCAAACTAGGAGGGAGAAGGATTGAGGTTTGAGCGGTATGGTAATGGCATTGCTAAAGGCATGGCTCTAACCTTTAAGCACCTGCTTAGAAAGCCAGTTACCACGCAATACCCGGAGGAGAAACTAACTGTTTCCCGACGAATAAGGGGCAACATACTCGCCTGGTCTCAGGAAAAGTGCATCGGCTGCTATACCTGCGCCCGTAGCTGCCCTCATGGCTGCATTGATATTACAACCTCTGAGAAGGGGAAAAAGGGATTAATCCCGGCACCATGTACCCAGGCCTGCCCGGCTCACGTGGATGCCGCTCGATACATACGCTTTATCGCCCAGGGGAAGCCGGCCGAGGCAGTAGCTGTAGTCCGTGAGAAGATTCCCTTCTCTTCGGTCTGCGCCTACATCTGTGCCCATCCCTGCGAGGCTTCCTGCAGCCGGGGCCTTATAGATGAACCTGTCGCTATCCGCATGCTGAAACGGTTTGCCGTTGATAATGACATCGGGCTATGGAAGCAAAGTTCCAAGATTGCTCCACCCAATGATAAACGGGTGGCGGTTATCGGCTCCGGACCGGGCGGGCTTACCGCTGCCTATTACCTGGCCAAGCTCTGTGGCCACCAGGTGACCGTCCTTGAAGCTTTGCCTGAGCCGGGAGGTATGTTGCGTTTTGGCATCCCCGACTATCGGCTGCCGAAAAACATCCTCAAGGCTGATATTAGCGAGATAGAATATGTTGGTGTTGAGATAAGAACCAATACCAGAGTGGACTGTCCCGAAAGCCTCCTTGAGCAGGGATTTACTGCCGTCTTCGTCGCCATCGGGGCACATCAGGCTATCGGTCTTGGTGTTCCCGGTGATGAAGACCCCAGAGTCTTGGGTGGTGTTGACTTCCTGAGAAATGTGAACTTGGGTAACAAGGTAGAGCTGGGTAATAGAGTAGCCATTATCGGTGGTGGTAATACCGCCATGGACTCAGCAAGAACTGCGCTCCGCCTCGGGGCTAGAGAGGTGACTATTATCTACCGGCGGACTCGGGTTGAAATGTTAGCTAGCCCGGAAGAAATTGAGGATGCTTTAGACGAGGGAATAAAGATTATCTTTCTGGCGGCGCCGTCTAGGGTAATTGGTAAGAAAGAAGAATTGCTGCTGGAGTGTATTCGCATGAAGCTGGGACCGGAGGATGCCAGCGGCCGGCGGCGGCCTGAGCCAATTGAAGGCAGTGAGTCTACCATCAGCCTGGATAACATCATAGCCGCCACCAGTCAGCAGCCTGATATACCATCTTCATTTGGACTGGATATTGGACGAAACAATAAGATTCAGGTTGCCCCTGATACGTTGGCCACTGGCAAGGAGGGCATATTTGCCGGCGGTGATGCCGTAACCGGACCGGCGACGGCTATTGAGGCCATTGCCGCTGGCAGACAGGCAGCTATCTCCATAGACAAGTATCTGGGCGGGAGTGGCATTATTGATGAAGTGCTGACACCGTCTGAGGAAATTATAGACCGCAGCGGCGGCCCAGGTGAGGGATGGCGACCTAAAATAGGCGCTATCGACCACCAGCGGCGGCTCAACAGCTTTGACGGAGTAGAACTCGGCTGGAGCCAGGAGCATGCACTTCAAGAGACCGGGCGTTGCTTGAGGTGCGACCTTGCTTATGCAGTAGACAAGTACCAGCTGGACGGTGGTCTGTGTATCTACTGTGGCTTATGTGTTGAGTCCTGTCCCTTTGATGCCCTGTTTATGGGTTACAGCTATGAACGTGGTTCATACCGGCTTAGGGAGCAGTTCTTGGGTAAAGAGGAACTTTTGACGCCGGATAGAATAAAGCCCAGCGGTTATGCTCACCCCGAGGTTGAAGAGACCTTACCTGAGCAGACTTTGCTCATTGACCGGGCCTGAGGTGAAAAAGCTATGGGATTAGAGATCGCCTTCTGGGTGCTGGCTATAGTAGCTATAGCGGCCGCTTTAGCCGTAGTGCTGCTGCCTAATATTTTCCGGGCAGCCCTTTCCCTTATCCTGTGCTTTCTGTCTGTAGCCGGCATCTTTGTTACTCTCAGTGCTGATTTTCTGGCGGCGGTACAGGTCCTGATTTATGTTGGCGCCATAGCTGTACTGATTATCTTGGCTATCATGCTGACCAGGGAGGTTCAGCGGGGTAGCCTTTCTAACAAGCTTAGAGTTCCTGTCCTTGTGAGCGCTATCTTGTTTTTGGGGGTGGCTATTTTTGCCGTGATTAATACATCTTGGCCGGTAGCCACTGAGCCACCACAGGAGCCTACTACCGCCGCCCTGGCTAGTAAACTTTTTGGTCAAGACGGCTTTATCCTAGCTGTAGAGATTGCTGCCATACTGCTTCTGGTTGCTATTATAGGGGCTATTACTTTGGTGAGAGAGAAGTAGCCATGTCTTTGACTTTAGAGCATTATCTTATATTGTCAGCCATTCTCTTCTCTATTGGTTTATACGGGGCACTGGCTAAGCGGAGTGCCATAATCATCCTGATGTCTATTGAAATCATGCTCAATGCGATCAACATCGCTCTGGTTGCCTTTTCACGCTATATTGTGCCCAGTCTGCTAACCGGGCAGATTTTTACCATATTCAGTATCACCGTAGCCGCCGCTGAGGTCACTGTTGGCCTGGCTATAATAATAGCTATCTACCGCCGCCGCGAGACTATAGATGTTACCAAAATTGACCTGATGAAGTGGTAGAAGCAAAGTAACAGGTTAAAGGGTTATGGAAGTTACCATGCCATATGAGATAGTCTGGCTTATTTTTCTACTGCCGCTGTTTGCATTTGCCGTAATTGCGCTAGTGACACGATTTCTGGGTAATCCCAGGCTCAGCGGATATATCTCCATCGGGGCTGTCTCTGTTTCTATGGGCCTGTCAATCTGGGCACTTTTATGTCTTCTTTCAGCTCCTGGGCAGGAGCTACCAGTACCTAGCTTTAGCTGGCTTGTGGTTGAGGGTGGCATTACCGTCCAATTTGGGCTAATTATGGACTCATTGACAGCGGTTATGCTTATCGTTGTCACTGTAGTCAGCCTTATGGTGCAGATCTACTCACTGGGCTATATGCACGGTGACCCTGGCTATCACCGCTACTATGCCTTTATGTCGCTATTCACTGCCTCAATGCTGGGGCTGGTTCTGGCTGACAACCTGCTGCTGATGTTTATTTTTTGGGAGCTGGTGGGTCTCTGCTCCTATCTTCTTATCGGCTTCTGGTTCCATCGTCCAGCGGCCGCCAATGCGGCTAAGAAGGCTTTCATTGTCACCCGTGTCGGTGATTTTGGCTTTCTGGCCGCCATACTGCTTCTGTTCTCCCAGACGGGTACCCTTGATATCGCCCAGCTTCATGGTCTGGCAGTAGCCGGGACTCTGGCGGGCACCGTCCTGACCTGGGCAGCCATCGGTATCTTTCTTGGAGCGGTTGGTAAGTCAGCCCAGTTTCCACTACATGTGTGGCTGCCCGATGCCATGGAGGGTCCCACTCCGGTCAGCGCCCTGATTCATGCGGCTACTATGGTAGCCGCCGGTGTCTTCCTGGTGGCCCGCATGTACCCCCTCTTTGAGCACTCTCCAGAAGCCATGCTCACCGTGGCCTTCATCGGGGGCTTTACCGCCATCTTTGCCGCCACCATGGCCCTGGTCATGACTGATATAAAACGAGTACTGGCCTATTCTACTATTAGCCAGCTGGGCTATATGATGCTGGGGCTTGGGGTTGGTGGTATAGCTATTGGTATCTTCCACCTCTTTAATCATGCCTTCTTCAAGGCGCTGCTGTTTCTCGGGGCGGGCAGTGTTAACCATGCCACGGGCACATTTGATATACGTCGCATGGGTGGACTGCGCAAATTGATGCCCTGGACATATGCCACCTTTCTCATCGCTTCGCTCAGTATAATAGGCATCTGGCCCCTTGCCGGTTTCTGGAGCAAGGAGGAGATACTGGCCAGTTCTCTTGCAAACCAGCCCGTCCTGTTCTACCTGGCTCTGATAACCGTCTTTATGACCGCTTTTTATATGTTCCGGGTTGTATTTCTCACCTTTGGTGGCCGGTACCGGGGCAGTGCCCAAGCCCATGAATCGTCGTCGGTAATGGTGGTCCCTATGGTGGTGCTAGCTGTTTTTGCCGTCGGCTCCGGCTGGTTCAATGTCACCGGTGGCTTCAGCCAGTTTCTGGGTCACGGCGAAACAAACGGCTTTGTCCCGGGTTTCTTCGGTGTCTTCGCTCATCCGCTAACATGGCTGTCACTGCTTATGGCCGGAGCGGGCATTCTGCTGGCTTACGCCGTCTATAGTGCTAAATGGCTTTCAGCTAAGCGAATCAGGAGCCTGTTTACTCCGTTGCATATCTTGTTTTCCAGGAAATACTGGCTTGATGAGCTTTATGGCAATTTAATCGCCAGAATAGCTCTTTTAGGCGGCCTTTTTGCCGGCCTGAAGTTCTTTGATATCCGGGGTGTTGATGGAGTGGTAAATGGAATAGCTAATACAACAGTGGCTACCGGTAGAATCATCAGGAAAACACAGACCGGCCAACTTCAGCTCTACGGTATGTTCATAATCCTGGGCGTTGTTGCCATTATCCTTGCCCTGTATTTCTTTGGCTAAATAATTAAGGAAGGCTTGCAGTTGGACTTTAATTATCTAACGACCATAATCTTCTTACCGCTAGCCGGGGTAGCTATTATTGCCCTGGTGCCCGGGCTTTCCTCAAGGCTAGTAAGGTATGTTGCCGCTATTTTTACACTTGTCCCACTGGCTATCTCCCTGGTGCTGTTCGCTGTTTTTGACAGGTCAGCGACTATGGCCGGGGCAATACAATTTGAAGAAAGCATATCCTGGATTCCAGCCATGAACGCCAACTACCATTTAGGCGTTGATGGCCTGAGTCTGCCCCTGGTAGTTTTAACCACCCTGATCGGTTTCCTGGTAGTCCTCATCTCCTGGAAGGTGGACTTCAGAGTGCGGCAGTACTTTGCCTGGCTCCTTCTGCTGGAGACAAGCATCCTCGGTGTATTCTGTTCTCTTGACCTGTTGCTATTCTTCATCTTCTGGGAAATAGAGGTCATCCCCATGTATTTCCTTATCTCCATCTGGGGGAGCGGCAGAAAGGAATACTCAGCCATAAAGTATGTTATATATACCCTGTTTGGCAGTGCCATGATGCTGGCTGGCATCCTCAGCCTATACTTTGCCACTGGCAGCCTCAATATGGTAGAGCTGGCCCAGACTGACCTTGCCCCGCTTGCCAGCGCTCTGCCTCTGGCAGCCATTTTCTTCCTCCTGCTGGTTGGCTTTGCCGTGAAGCTGCCTGTCTTTCCCCTGCACACCTGGCTGCCCGATGCCCATACTGATGCCCCAACTGCGGTCAGTGTGGTATTAGCCGGAACACTTATTAAGATGGGTGGCTACGGCATGATTCGTATTTGCCTGAGCATCTTCCCTCAGGTCGCCCAGGATTATGCCCCGCTGTTACTTACCCTGGCGACAATTAGTGTGGTCTATGGGGCGGCGGTAACGCTAAAACAGACTGACCTGAAGAGGCTGATTGCTTATAGTAGCATCAGTCATATGGGCTTTGTTTTGCTGGGCATTTTTGCCCTGGGCGAATTAAGCCTGGTTGGCGCCAGCCTGCAGATGTTTAGCCATGGCATCATAACCGGTTTGCTGTTTGCCATCGCCGGTATAGTGATGCACAATACCCGGGAGCGTAAAATCGGCAAGCTCGGCGGCCTGGCCCGGCAGATGCCGGCTATAGCAACAATTTTTGCCATCGGTGGCTTGGGCGCTATGGCAGTGCCCGCCACCAGCGGTTTTGCCGCTGAGGTTATCATCTTTTTGGGTGCTTTCTCCAGTAGTGCCGTTGCCGGAGTTCATATTTACACAATCATCTGCCTTGCCGGTGTTGTCCTGGCGGCGGCCTATGTACTGTGGCTTTTGCAGAGGGTTTTCTTTGGCGGTGTACTGAAAAAATTTGATGGCGTTGTCGATGCCAATAAACTGGAAAGGGTATACTGTGCTGTCTTTATTACCGTTATCTTTTTGATCGGTATCTACCCGATGATACTCACCGATGTTATTAAAACCGGTATTGCGCCCATAGCCACCCTGTTTGGAGGATAGGAGTAGATTCTTGAACCTTGAGCTTTTTGGACCGGAGTTGAGCCTAGCCGGTACGGCAGTGCTGGTAATCCTGCTTGACCTTTTTCTCCGGCGCAAGGTGCTGCTCACGGTGGTCAGCATAGCCGGTCTGGCTACAGCCGCCGGCTTCACGATAAGCATGTGGGGAGGTAGTCCTCAGGCTATCTGGAACAGCCTGCTGGCGGTAGACAACTTTGCCCTGTTCTTCAAGCTGCTGTTTCTGGTCATTGCCGCCCTAGTTATCCTGGCCTCAGTGGATTATGTTTCCCGGTTTACTCGCTTCCATGGTGAATACCATGCCTTGCTACTTTTGGCCACACTGGGCATGATGCTCATGGCGGCGGCTACGGATTTGATCTCTATCTTTGTCGCTCTGGAGCTGACTGCCATATCCTTCTATGTTCTGGTTGGTTTCCTTAAGGATAGAAAATCGACCGAAGCCTCCTTAAAATTCGTTTTGCTCGGGGGGATTGCTTCGGCAGTGCTGCTCTATGGCATGGCGCTCACCTTTGGTTTTACCGGTAAAACTCAGCTTTTAGAAATTGCCCAAGTAATACAAGGGATGTCTTCGCAAAGCCTCATAGCTAGCCCGGGGCTTATCCTAGGCATAGTACTACTAGTAGCCGGCTTCGGCTTTAAGATTGCTGCTGCCCCCTTCCAGATGTGGGCACCTGATGTCTATGAGGGGGCACCGACACCAATAACCCTCTATCTTTCTGTAGGTAGTAAAGCCGCCGGTTTTGCCGTTATTCTGCGGGTTTTTTACTCTACTTTTATGCTGCCCGAGCCGCTGAGCCTGGATTGGGGCACGATATTCGCTGTACTCAGTGCCATCGGCATGACGCTGGGCAATGTTATCGCTATTGCCCAGACTAATATTAAGCGTATGCTGGCTTACTCCAGTATTGCCCATTCAGGTTACATAATGATAGGCTTAGCTGTCGTTGGGCTGTCCCAGACAACAGACATGCTGGGTCAGAGCAGCCTTCTTTTCTATGTAGTTGCCTTTGCCCTGGCTGACCTGGTGGCGTTTACCGCTGTCATAGCTGTTTCCAATAAAGTCAACAGTGACCTTATTAGAGACTATGCCGGGATGGGTAAGCAGTCTCCGATACTGGCTTTGGCCCTGACACTGGGTCTTATCTCTCTTATCGGTCTGCCCCCGACCGCCGGTTTTATAGCCAAGTTTTACATCTTCACCGGGGCTATCGGTAACGGCTTACTCTGGTTGGTGATTGTTGCTGTGGTAAACAGCGTGATATCAGCCTACTACTACCTAAGAGTGGTAAAGGTGATGTGGCTGGGTGAGCCCATCCACAGGGGGAAAGTGCCTTCTTCTTTAGCCTTAAGGCTGGCGCTGGCTATCTCCTGCCTCGGCGTTCTAATCTTGGGCATTGCCCCAGACTTTATGATGAAGCTAGCTGAAACAGCTACCAGCATGCTTGGCTTCTAGTTGGGTTTTGTCTATCAACCTCACCCCCTTAATCCCCCTCTCCTTGGAAGGAGAGGGGGAGATATTAAAAAGAGGGGCTTCGTCCCTCTTAAACTGCTGGCATCAGGGTAGGCTCTGTGGTAGTATTGTTTGCTGAAAGGAGGGACACGGACATGTCGAAATGGCTTTTAGTGGTGGAGACCAATTGCGCTGATGCGACACGAGAGGCTGAGTTCCACGAGTGGTACAACAAGACCCATCTTCCCGATGTACTGGAGGTCCCCGGCTTCACTACGGCGAACAGATATGAGAAAATTGACCCCTCAGAGGGGGAGGCTAAATTCGTTGCCGCATACGAGATAGAGACCGATGACATTGACGGGTTCATGAAGGCACACAACGATAATGTGGCCAGGAAGAGAGCAGAAGGGCGGTTCAGTGAGCTGCTCGTGGTAGTGTCACGACGTCTTTATAAACAGCTCGCCTCCATATCCAGGTGAGATGTCAACCTACCCCCTTAGTCTCCTTCTCCTTCAAATAGTCAATTTTGAAATCCGCAGTAAGCTATTTCTCAGTGACAGGAGTTAGATTCAAACTGAAGAGAGAAGGGTATTGACAACTTGGTGACACTGCGTTAAATTGCTATTGTAAATATGCTGGTAGAAGGAGGTAATCAAATGCTATTCATGACTATTTACACGTATGACCCTAAGGATAGAGA
>JABUBP010000193.1_pt1 | contig 15241 bp, 16 predicted proteins | sample 7240331 | NCBI WGS metagenome assembly JABUBP01 (sample SAMN07256347, study PRJNA390944) | subsurface metagenome | isolation source: Methane hydrate marine sediment | place: Pacific Ocean: Eastern North Pacific, ODP site 1244 | collected 2002 | reverse complement strand
CCACCATGGTGACGGTACCACCAAACTGCTTGATTTGCTCTTTCAGCACCGATACTATTTCCTGTCCTCTGGTTGGCACCGGAGCTACCTCCTTTCCGCTCTTTGGTTTCGTCAGCTTTGCCGACGGTGAATCATCTCTGAGTTAATTTATTTGAACTTTATTATTTTACAGCCGGTCCTCGATGAGGCTCTCCACAACCGACGGGTCAGCCAGGGTGCTGGTATCACCCAGGTTATTGACATCCCCGGCGGCAATCTTGACCAAGATACGACGCATGATTTTTCCACTCCTGGTCTTGGGCAGACCTTCCGCAAACTGGATTTTGTCCGGCAGGGCGATGGGGCCGATTTCCTTGCGAACGTGGGCGACGAGCTGCTTCTTGAGCTCCTCCGTACCTTCCCGCCCGGCCTTTAAAGTAACGTAAGCTAAATACCCTGTCCTTTGACCTCGTGGGGCATGCCAACCACGGCCGCCTCGACCACGTTTTCATGAGAAACGAGAGCGCTTTCGACTTCGGCAGTACCGATGCGGTGACCGGAAACATTTATCACATCATCGATACGTCCCATCAGCCAGTAGTAGCCGTCTTCATCAATCCTCGCGCCGTCACCGGTAGTGTAAACGCCCGGGAAGCGGACAAAGTACGTCTCTTTAAACCGCTTGGGGTCACCGTAAACACCGCGCATCAGACCGGGCCAGGGCTGTTTTATCACCAGGTAACCGCCTTCATTCACCCCCACTGCCGAGGCATCTTCCCGCAGTATGGCCGGCTCGATGCCAAAGAAAGGCACACCGGCTGAACCGGGTTTGGCCGGCATGGCGCCGGGCAAGGTGGTAATCAGAATACCTCCGGTCTCAGTTTGCCACCAGGTATCCACAACTGGGCACCTTTTCTTCCCGATGACGTTGTAGTACCACATCCATGCCTCGGGATTAATCGGTTCACCCACGGTACCCAGAAGTCGCAGGGAGCTTAAATCATGTTTGTTGGGCCACTCTTCACCCTCGCGCATTAAAGCGCGAATTGCCGTTGGTGCCGTGTAGAAAATATTGACCTGATACTTCTCCACGATATTCCAGAAACGGTCTGGATGCGGGTAGGTGGGGGTGCCCTCGAACATAATACACGTGGCGCCAAAGGCCAGGGGGCCGTAGACAATGTAGGAATGACCGGTCACCCAGCCAATGTCCGCCGTGCACCAGAAAACGTCTTCTTCCTTGACATCAAATATCCACTTGAATGTCTGATATGTATGCAGCAGATAGCCTGCCTGGGTGTGCATCACACCCTTCGGTTTGCCAGTGCTGCCGCTGGTGTAAAGGATGAAGAGGGGGTCTTCTGCATCCAGTACCGCAACATCGCAGACGGGCTTTATCTCAACGCTGGCCATAAGGTCATGCCACCACTGGTCACGGCCCTCCTTCATGGGCACGCCGATATCCGCCCGCTTTACCGCAATGACGTTCTTTACATCGGGACAGGACTCAAGCGCCTGGTCAGCATTATCCTTACTGCGAATAACGCGCCCACCGCGATAGTAACCATCACAGCAGATCAGTGTTCCTGAGCCACAATCCAGTATTCGGTCGCGCAACGCTTCCGCGCTGAAGCCGCCAAAGATGACGCTGTGAATGGCGCCGATACGGGCACAGGCCAGCATGGCAATGGGCAGCTCCAGCACCATGGGAAGGTAGATTGAAACACGGTCGCCCTTTTTCACACCCAGCCTTCGCAGCACGTTGGCGAACTTGCAAACCTCGCGGTAGAGCTGCTGGTAGGTCATTACCTTGGTATCACCTATGTCGCCTTCCCAGATGAGCGCTGCTTTATTCCGGCGCCACGTTCCGATGTGACGGTCCAGGCAGTTATAGCTCACGTTCAGTTTACCGCCGGTGAACCATTGATGCTTGCCCTCGGCAAAATCAGCGTCCACCACCTTGTCCCATTTCGTGAACCAGTCGAGCTGCTCCGCCATTTCCCCCCAGAACCCTTCCGGGTCTTCGAGCGAACGCTGGTATAATTTTTTATATTCATCCATACTCTTGATGTATGCTGACTCGGTAAATTCCTTCGGGGGTTTAAAACTTCTCTTCTCCCCCATCATTGAAGTAATCCCTTTAACCTCGCTCATCCAGTCCTCCGTCCAGTTCTCAACCGCTTTCAATGCGGTGCGCTTCGTTTGCTTCTCCTGGCTACATTAAATCCTTTAATAATCGCCGACTACAGAACAGTTGATATTTACTAATCCTCTGCCGTAACTCCCATCAACTGCGTATAGGCACTATTAAGCCTGTTGGCTATGGTCTGAGCGACGCTTCGATGCATTTTACACCCGATGGGAGGATTGGCCTGGCACAACTGGGCAAGCTCCTGGCCATTAAATGACAGCACCTTTGTGGTCTCGATGGCTCTCACCGTGCTGAACATACGATGGGGAGGCAGTATTGCCGACCAGCACACCAGTTCAAAGTTCGATGCCGCCTGAATCTGGCGATGCATCATCGGGCCCAGTTCCAGATATATGCCAACGAGACCGTCTTCAATAATGAATGCCTTTTTCTGGCTCCTGCCCTGCTTACCCAGGCTTTCCCCAACTTCATAGACCTCGCTGGTTGCCATATCGGCAATGAATTTTAATTGCTCCTCATCCAGGTCACGAAACATAGGACATCGCTTCAGCACCTCGATCTTTTCCATTCTGAACCTCCTCAATCTTTCTCAAGCTGGCTTTTCAAGGTTACCTTTCAGCACCGGCCAGTTCCTTCTTTAACGCTGCCAGCTTGCTCCGGGTGCTGCCGTCCAGTATCTGATCTTCTATCCGGGCGATAAATCCGCCGATTACATCAGGATTTACCTCTGCTTTGATTTCAACCTTCTTGCCCACAATGCGTCCGAGATGCCTGGCCAGCTTCTGTTCATCCTCTTTGGCCAGCGGAACCGCTGTGGTCACCTCAGCCAGCGCTATACCACGGTGGCTGTTCCACAGCCGCTGGTACTCATCAGCAATTTCACCAATAATATCAAGCCTGCTTTTGCTGATAAGCAAGAGGACCAGATTCAAAAGCAGTGGATTTACCTCTTTCATCTGTTCGGATAGCAGTTTCGATTTCTCCGCAAAATGGATTTTGGGACTTTCCAGAAACGCCGCAAAATCCTTATCGCTTACTGCCTGGGCAATTTTTTCCAGGTCAGATTGCCAGCGTTCTAGCTCGCCTGCCTCCAGTGCGATTTCAAACACCGCCTGCGCATATCGTTTCGAGTAGGCTCTTCTCGCCACGTCCACTCCTCTAGAATTGTTTATTCCTTTTTCAGGGCATCGCTCTCTTCCATAATTTTTGCAATGAGCTCGCGATGCGCCTCCTTATCCAGCGAACGGTCAATGACTTTCTCCGCCGCCGCGATGGTGAGGTCGGCTACTTCCTTTCGCAACTCGCTGATGGCCTCGTCTCGCTCCCGCTGAATCTCGCTGCGCGCCCGGGTGATGAGCGCTTCCGCTTCCTGCCTGGCGCTTTGCTTTGCTTTTTCCTTGATTCCCTCGCCCGCCTGCACCGCCTGATCGATACGCTTCTGCCCTTCCTTGCTGGCTATGTCCAGTTGCTTTTTCACCTCTTCTCCGGCCCGGGCAGCCTGCTCCTTGATAGCATCTGCCTGTTCCAGGCTGTCTTTGACTCTTCTGGAACGCTCGTCAAGCATTCTCATCACCGGTTTGTAGGCAACAAAGTAGAGGACCACGAGCAGAATCGCCACGTTTACAATCTGTGCCAGCAATGTCGGCACATTAATGCCAAGTCCGGCAAGTCCCTCCATTCTTTGCCCCCTTTTATCCAATACTAAGTTAAAAGGCGAGAATCGCCGCCACCACCAGGCCGGCGAAAATCAGCGCCCCAAGCACCACGGCAGCAATAATAACCCCGATAGACAGAGGTATTCCATCATGTTCCATAATTACCTCCTTAATACGCTAGACAATCAGCGCCAGGATAATGGCGATGATCAACGCGTAAATACCGATCGCTTCGCAGAAAGCAGTTACCAGAATCATATTGGTCATTATCGGACCGCTTGCTTCCGGGTTGCGGGCTATTCCCTGAAGTGCCGCGTAGCCAATAAGCCCGATGCCCAGTGCCGGCCCCAGTAAGCCCAGTCCGGCCGTCAGCCCCACGGCCAACATTTTCATCGTTACTGGATCCATATTCAAACCTCCTTAAAACGATTTGTCCAAGGTATATTTATCTTAATATCAAGCCGTCTCATTCCCATGATGGGTCACCGCCATGGTCAGAAAGACCAGGGTCAGTCCGGCAAAGATGAGCGCCTGAACAAAACCAACGAGCAGCTCGAGCCCGTAGAACGGCAGGGCGAACACCCATGGTGCCAGAAATGCCACGATAAGCAGCAGTATTTCGCCGGCGGTCATATTGCCAAAAAGACGGAAGGTGAAGCTGACAATTCGCACCAGTTCACTTAATAATTCCAGAAGCCCGACAAAGATATGGATGAAGCCGGTAAACAGTCCGCCCAGCCCGGCCCGCAGCCTGCCCCTGACGATATGCCCGATGCTCCTGAAAAATTGCCCCGCGTTGAAAAATTTACCCAGATAACGGAGACCCAGCGATTTCAAACCAAAGTATTCAACAAAGACAAATGAAATCAGCGCCAGTGCCAGAGGCATATTGATATCGGTATTGGCGCCACGAAGCAGATGCACATGTTCACCCTCAGCGTTGGTTATGAATATCGAGCCAAAGCCGGGAATCAAACTCAGCCAAGCATTGAAGGCAACGAAAAGGAAAATGGTGGTCACTATCGGGAAAAATCGCCGCCCGTTTTCCTCCCCGGCGACTCTCTGGCAGAAGCCACAGAGCCTGCCGAGTAAAAACTCAAATGCGCTCTGCAGCCTTCCGGGTACAACCTTCATGCGACGCGTAATTACGTATGACAGACAGATCAGAACAAACATCGTAATCCAGGCGCCGATAATACTGTTGGCGACGGGAAAGCCAAAGATATGAAACACCGTTTCCGCCGGAAGCTTGAACTCTGGATGAGGCAGGCTGAGCCATGCCGGCAGTCCCAGGTCGCCAAACATACTTCTTCCCATAGGACCAACCAGGAAGCCAGCAACGAGCAGAAAGACGGTAAAGAACAGTACTCCTGCCAGAAGAGGCCGTGGCATCCCCAGAACTCTCCGCTTTGCCATTAACCGCCCTCTCCGTTTCTCTTATTTTTTATCAGCGGTATGAGCATCCGGTATACGCCATAGAAAGCAACTACGATGCCAAGTAACAGCCCCACTATCCCCAGGGCGGGAGTGGTATTGAGCCTGCTATCCAGCCAGAGACCGGCCACCACACCCAGCACAATTGAGCTACCGATGAAAAACCCCACCCCCACCAGCCGCAGGGCCGCCATCCATCTGCTCATGTTTGCCTCAAAACCTGCGCCGATGCGCAATACAGTATATTGTATCATTCCAAGCTGAAATAAACTACCAGAAGCCATGCGAAATAAAAGAGCCCCAACACTCAGGTGTTAGGACTATCCTTCATCGCATATGACTACTATAAACATAAGTCCAATCTATCGAAGTTTCTCCTGACCAAACAACCTTGAGAAGTCACCCTTAAAGTCAGTCAGGAAATTGTGCATATCAAGCACGTCATCAATTTCAATCGTTTTACCCCGGTATTCTTCTATCTCGGCACCGGTGAAGCCGTTCGTCCCCTCCGGCACTTTGCCTTCCTTGACAACCGCCGCTACCAGGCATTGGGTATGGCACGCGGTGCATTGCACCCTCATAAACCACATATCTTCACGATGCCCGATGACATCAATATTGCCGGACTCATAGTTCTGACCACATTCTTCGCACTTCATCGAGGCCATCAGTTTTTTAATCAGTTTCTCTTCCATCACTCAGGCTCCGATTACCTTGACCCTGATTGTTCTCAGGATTTACGCTTGTCAAAATCATCCAGGTCAAGCGTATTGATGAAGTCATGGAAAGCCGACATCTTCCTCATCTCTTCTTCGCTTACCTTTTTATCTTTGGTGTCAACCTCGTCACTTTCCTCCATGACCGGCTTCCCGGTCTCCTCATCAAGCAGGATGCCAGCTTTATCCAATACGGCTTCTTCAGCAAATATCGGGGCATCAGTCCGCACCGCCAGGGCCAGAGCATCGCTGGGACGTGAGTCAATCTCTACCTGCTGGCCATCAACATTGAGGATAATCTTGGCATAGAAGGTGTCACTCTTCAGGTCACTGACAATGATGGAGTCTAGAGCCGCCCCCAGTGAATCAATCACCGAACCGAGCAGGTCGTGAGTGAGGGGCCGGGGCACCGTAACGCCCTGCAGCTTCACGGCAATGGCATCGGCTTCCGATGGACCGATCCAGATAGGGAGGTACCTTTTGGCCATTTTCTCCTTCAGGATCACCACCCGCTGGTAATTCATCAAGCTCACCCGGATACTATCAATGGTCATTTCAATCATAACCATACCTCCCCAATTTATCAGCCAGCAATTCAATTCTAAATCAGCCAGCTACGATTGTCAACCAGAATTGGTACGGATTGATTTTAATCATTATTCGCAGGTATAACCTTATTATTTATTATTATGTCAAGTAAAAAGGAGATTTTCACTATCTGATGTGGTATAATATTTATGTCGACCAACCCGGCATTCTGGCAGAGAGATAGAAGCCTTAGTGATCAGGCGTCTTGCGATTCGTCAGCTCAGTGAGGAAAGAGAGGAAAGCCTCTCCCCGTACGCGGTGAAAAGCAGGCTCTCAAGAGGAAGGGTGAGAGACGAAGAACCCTGCCCGATAAGAACCGCCTTCCAACGCGACCGAGACCGTATCATTCACAGCAAGGCGTTCCGCCGCCTCAAGCACAAGACGCAGGTCTTCATCGCGCCGCTGGGCGACCACTATGCAACCCGGCTGACTCATACCCTGGAAGTCTCCCAGATAGGTCGTACTATAGCCCGGGCTCTTAACCTGAACGAGGACCTGACCGAGGCGATTGCTCTCGGCCATGACCTTGGGCACACCCCTTTCGGTCACGTTGGCGAAGACGTGCTCAACGAGCTCTACTCCCCGGGTTTCCGTCACAACGAACAGAGCTTACGAGTGGTTGACCTTCTGGAAAATGACGGTCGCGGGCTCAATCTTACCATTGAGGTCAAGGACGGAATCCTGAACCACTCGAAATCGGGGAGTGACGTCCTTGGCGATAGGTGGGGGAAAGCAGATACCCTTGAAGGTGACATCGTTAAAATGGCAGATATTATCGCGTACATCAACCATGATATTGGCGATGCTATCAGGGCCGGTATTATTACGGAACGCGACTTGCCTCTTGATGCGGTGAGAACGCTGGGTATCTCGCATTCACAGCGCATCAACACCATGGTCGGCGATATCATTGATAGCTCGTGGGCGGCCAGCGGTTATGATAAAATGGAAATAGAGAAGCCGAAGATAACCATGAGCTCCGGGATATTAGATGCCACCAACGTACTCCGGGAATTCCTCTTTGCACGGGTGTACCACATGAAGGCCGCTGAGGAGGAGAGCGAGAAGGCAAGAGAAGTAGTCTGCCGCCTTTACGAGTACTTCACAAAACATGAAGACGGACTGCCGCCGGAATACCTTGCCTATAGTGATGATACCGAGCGGAGAGTCGTCGACTATATAGCCGGTATGACTGACCAGTACGCCCAGAGGGTAGCCACGGGGCTTTAAGCAATGATTGGTAAAGGTAATCAGCCGGTCAAATGAGTGTTATTGACGAAGTCAAACAGAAAACGGATATTGCCAGCATCGTCAGCCAGTACGTTACGCTGAAAAAGGCGGGGCGCAATCTGGTCGGGCTCTGTCCGTTTCACGACGAAAGAAACCCCTCCTTCTTTGTTTATCCGGAACAGCAGAGTTGGCATTGCTTCGGCTGCAATACTGGCGGTGACGCTTTCTCCTTCATTATGAAGAAGGAGGGCCTGGACTTCGGCGAAGCGCTGAGTCTTCTTGCCCAGCGCGCAGGCGTTACCATCCCATCCCGGGCCGGGAGAGATGAGGAAAAGGAAGAGAAAGAGCGGCTCTATAAAATCAATGAGGCGGCTGCCCGGTATTTCCATAACCTGCTTCTCAACTCCTCTGAAGGAGTAAAAGCGAGAAATTATTTCCAGGGCCGCGGTTTCACCGACAAAACGGCGTCTGAATTTCAACTGGGCTACAGCTCAAACAAATGGGACGACCTGAAAAAGTACCTCCAGGAGCAGGGCTACACGGAGGATACACTGGTAAAAGCCGGCCTGCTAGCTGAGTCAGAGAGTGGCCGAATCTATGACCGCTTCCGCAACAAGCTGATGTTCCCCATCTTAGATATTAAAGGGCATGTGATTGGCTTCGGCGCCAGGGTACTTGATGACTCACAGCCCAAATATATTAATTCGCCGCAGACACCCGCTTTCAACAAGAGCAGCAGTCTTTACGGCATCAACCTGGCCGCGGCCGGCATCAGGCAGCAGGACACGGCAGTCATCGTCGAGGGCTACGTCGATGTTATCACCGCCCACCAGAACGGTTTCAATAACGTGGTCGCCTCCATGGGCACCTCGGTTACGGAAGCGCAGGTAAGCTCACTGAAAAGGCTGACCAGGAACCTGATACTGGCCCTTGATGCCGATGCTGCCGGTGAGGAAGCCATGTTGCGGGGCGTGAGTTATGAAAACATCATTGAATCCGAGATAAGGGTTGCCATTCTGCCTCAAGGAAAAGACCCGGATGATGTGGTAAAGGAAGATGCTGATGCCTGGCGCAGATTGCTGTCTGAGGCAACGCCGATTGTGGACTATACCATTAATATTATTGCCGGCAAGCTTGACCTGGACACGGCCAGAGACAAGTCACGGGCGGTGAAGGAGTTGCTTCCCGTAATCACCGCCATGAACGACAAAGTACGTCAGGCGCACTATATACAGAAGCTAGCGCACCTGGTCAAAGTTAGCGAACGTACCATCGAGGCCGAATTGAGCCGATTAAAACCGGGTCCGGAACGGAAAAGAGTTGCGGTACCAGCACCGGAAAAGGCCACGGACACCCCACGCGCCCTGTTATCCAATCGCCTTGAAGAAGACTACCTTACCCTGCTGCTGCAGCACCCAGAATATAAAGCCAATACCGAAAACATATTGCCCGAATATTTCTTCAACAGTGAAAACAGAGAAGTCTTTATTATCTGGAACAAGGTAGATGAGCTGGCCAGGCTCAGAGATGCCCTTGACGTGACCCTTCATGAACATCTCGACATAATTGCCCGCCGGGAGCTACCATCCAACCGTCTGGACGAGAAGGATGCTGACTACCGCCAGCGTCTGGAAGAAAGGTATTATAAGAAGTTAGCCGAGGAAATAGGGGGAATACTAGCCATTGAAGCTGCAGAAAAAGGTTCTGGCGCTGATGTTGCTAAACTTGATGAGATAGGTATAGAATATTCACTCCATTTAAAGGAATTATATGATAGAAAAAGCCGGAAGCGGTTGGAGAGCAGGAGGTAAGACATGAGCATGGAAGAACGGGATAATCGGTTGTTCCCTGAAGGCGAGTCCGATGAGGAGAAAAACGGGGATGAGATGCTAGTCAAATCTCCTGGTGATTTTGAAGCCTCCAAGGTGAAAAGTGAAGGCACTGAGCCAGAGATGCCTCATGAGCAGGATGAATTATGGCATGAAGCGCATTTCGATGATAAGAAGTCTAAGTCAGGTCTCGAAGTCGCACTGGGGGCGCCAATTGGGAGTCTGGCAGAACAGGAAATAGTCGATGACCCGGTCCGCATCTACCTGCATGAGATAGGCCGGGTGCATCTCCTTACTGCCGCGGACGAAAAGACGCTGGCCAAACACATGGAGGAAGGCAAGCGCATCAGCGAGATAAAACAACATTATCTGCTGGAGCATGGCAGACCTCCCTCGGCGGTAGATACAGCGCTGACCGCTATCCGGGAGAGCGGAGAGGCATCCGGAATCATACAGCTTATTCAAGAGCAACTCGGTCTACCTGAGACGACCAGCTTTGTTGAAGCCATCAGCAGTGCCCAACTACAGGCGAGCATTGACAATGCCATCGACCCAGAGTTGATCTACGATATTTCTAACCGTACCGGTCTATCCGCACTGGAAACCGAGCACAGTTTGATTACTCTATCGCTTAATTGTAAGCTGCTGACCGAAAGTGTCCGAGAGGCTATTAGTCCAGATATCACGTTTTCTGATGTTGCTAAACTGGTCAGCGATGAGGCCTTTATCAGCTCGATCCAGCCCCATGAACACCAGCTTGAGACCTACTATCGAAGCATCGACTTCGAGGCCAGAAAGGCAGAAAGGCGTCTCATTGAGGCCAACCTGCGCCTGGTGGTGAGCGTTGCCAAGAAGCACATCGGGCGCGGCATGTCTCTCCTTGACCTGATTCAGGAAGGCAATATCGGCCTGATGCGCGCCGTGGAAAAATTCGACTATCGCAAGGGCTATAAGTTCAGCACCTATGCCACCTGGTGGATCCGGCAGGCGCTCACCAGAGCTATCGCCGACCAGGCACGCACCATCCGTATCCCGGTTCATATGGTGGAGACCATAAATCGCCTGCTCAAAACGAGCCGCCGCCTGGCCCAAGAGTACGGGCGGGAACCCACTTCCACCGAAATCGCCAAAGAGATGGAAATATCCTCGGAAAAGGTCCGGGAGATTGTCAAAGTATCGCAGCTGCCTATATCACTGGAGTCGCCCATCGGCGAGGAGGAAGACAGCCCGCTGGGAAACTCAATCGAGGACCGGAATGCCCTGCCACCGGTGGATGCCGCCTCAAAACAGCTCCTCAAAGAGCAGATTGGGGACGTGCTCGATACGCTCACGCCACGCGAACAGCGCGTCCTGCAGCTCAGATTTGGCCTTGAGGACGGGCGCAGCCGGACGCTGGAAGAGGTGGGCAAGGAGTTCAATGTTACCCGGGAGCGAATTCGCCAGATTGAGGCCAAAGCGCTGCGCAAATTGCGCCACCCCAGCCGGAGTCGTAAGCTAAAGGACTATCTGGAATAAAGACTAGCGGAACATTCCCATCACGTTCCGCGGCAGTTTCCCTTTAACCCCCGTCTTCATCAGCTTTTGCATCTGGTGGAACTGGTTGAGCAGTTGATTCACATCATGGGGCTGCACGCCGCTACCCCGGGCAATACGACGCCGCCGGCTCCCCCCGATGATTCCCGGGTTACGCCGTTCCCCCGCGGTCATGGAAAGTATCATCGCCTCCACTTTCTGCAACTGCTTCTCTTCCATGCCCTCCGGGAGTTTCGCTGCCAGGCGAGATACACCGGGCAGCATGTCCAGCAGCTGTCCCACCGGCCCCATCTGCTTTACTGTCCGGAGCTGCGACAGAAAGTCCTCCAGGTCAAAACTGGCTTTTTCGACCTTCCTTTTTAGCTCCTCGGCCTGGCTTTCGTCGAAGGCCGCTTCTGCCTTTTCAATAAAGGTGAGCACATCCCCCATCCCCATAAGGCGCGACGCCAGACGGTCGGGATAGAAGGGCTCCAGAGCCTCCACCTTCTCCCCGACGCCAATGAATTTAATGGGCACACCGCTCACCCAGCGGATGGAAAGAGCGGCTCCACCCCGTGCATCACCGTCCATCTTGGTCAGGATGAGCCCGGTAAGATTTACTCTGGCATGAAAGTCCTCGGCACTGCGCACCGCATCCTGCCCCGTCATGGCGTCAACCACGAGCAGCACTTCCGCCGGATGCAATGTTTTTCGCACCTCGGCCAGCTCTTTCATCATTTCCTCATCGCTATGGAGGCGCCCTGCCGTATCAACCACCACCCACGTTGCCGCCAGTGATTTCGCCTTCGCCAGCGCGTGAGCGCAGACGTCTTGGCTCGGCACGCTGGTGCCTTCACTGTAAACCGGGATATCCAGCTGTTCGCCCAGGGTAACCAGCTGCTCGATAGCCGCCGGACGTCGATTGTCCGCCGCTACCAGCATGGGGCGCTGACCGGAATGTTTTAGATGCAGTGCCAGCTTGGCCGCTGTGGTCGTCTTGCCGCTGCCCTGCAGCCCGACAAGCATCGCCACGAAAGGCGGCTGGCCGGAAGCGCTTAATCGACTCGGCTCCTTGCCGAGCGTGGCGACAAGCTCCTCCTTGACGATTTTGACGACTTGCTGCCCCGGAGTGAGGCTCTGCTGGACTTCCGCGCCGAGGGCGCGCTCTCTCACCCGACCAATGAAGTCCTTGACCACCTTGAAGTTGACATCGGCTTCCAGAAGGGCCAGGCGCACCTGCCTCAGTCCTTCATCAATGTCCTTTTCCGTCAGCTTTCCTTTATTGCCAAGGAGACGGAATACCTTGCTTAATTTATCACTGAGAATCTCAAACATAAGACTGATTTCATTCTAGTTGGGGATTTGCCTGGCCGTCAAGCAACTGCCGTGCAGTAAAAAATAATAATCCTTTATAATACGCAAATAGTCCACTGCATTATGCTAAAATAGTTACCAAATGAAACTTTCTGGAGCTTGCCCATGATTCCCCTCAACCTTAAACTGCGCAACTTCATGTGCTACCGTGAGAACGTGCCGCCGCTTTCCTTTGACGGCATTCATACCGCCTGCCTTGCCGGCGACAACGGCAACGGCAAATCGGCGCTCGTTGACGCCATGACCTGGGCGCTCTGGGGAAGGGCCAGGGCCAGGAGCGATGATGACCTGATTCACACCGGAGATAGGGAGATGGAGGTGGAGTTCGACTTCGCCGTCGGGAGGCAGCCGTACCGCATTATCCGCAAGCGCGCCCGGCCCAAGCGCTCCAGCGGTGCTGGCCAGTCGGTACTTGAATTCCAGATGGCCACCGACAGCGGTTTCAAGTCCATCAGCGGCAACAGCATCGCCCAGACGCAGCAGAAAATCACCAGCACACTGCACATGGACTATGACACTTTCATCAACAGCGCATTTTTACGCCAGGGCCATGCCGATGAATTCACCACCAAGCGCCCTACCGAACGCAAGGAGGTGCTGGCCAGTATACTGGGGCTTGCCTACTACGACCAACTCGAGGACAGAGCCAGAGAGCTTGCCCGGCAGCAGGAATTTGAGAAAGCACAGATGGAAAACACGCTGCGGGACATCAGCGATGAGCTGGCCCTTAAGCCTGACTATGAAGCAGAGCTGGAGAAGGCGCAGCATGTTCTTACCCAGATTGAAGAGGTAGCCAGAGAAAAAGAAAGCCAGCTCAACGAGCTGCGCCAGCAAAGAGATACGCTGGAAAACAAGAAAGTACAGCTCGACCAGCTGGAAACGGCCACCCGCGACCGGCAGAGAAGCCTGGAACTCCTGGAAGCGCAGGTCAGTCAGCTTCAATCACGCATCAATGAGCATGAGACGCTCATTGCCCGGCGCGACACGATAGAGTCGGGCTACAAACAGTATAACGAGGCTAAAAAACGTTTTGATGAGCTCGACCAGAAGTTCCGCCATTCCGTGAATCTGGAAAAGCAGAAGGCCCAACTGGAAAGCAGGATAAAAGAAGCCAGCCAGAACCTGCTCACGGGACATGCCCTCGTACAGGAACGGGTCAAAGACCTGGAAACCAGGATAGCTGAATTCGCCCGGAAACAGGGACAGATTCAGCAGTTGCAGGCCCGGATGGGCAGCCTGACGGAGAACGAGGAAGCGCTGGGCCAGAAGAAAAAGCTGGGCCAGGAATTACAGGCGGCGGTCAACTATCTGGAATCCAGCATAGGCCAGCTGGAACAGGAACTGAAAGAACTGGGGGAGAAACTCGACCTTCTGGCCACGCAGACAGCAGCCAGATGTCCGCTCTGCGAGACGGAACTTGGCGCCGAGGGTCTTAAACTCATTGCCGCGAAATATACCGCCGAGAAACAGGGCAAAGCTGATTTACTGACGTCGAATCGAGTTGAAATTGACCACAAAAGAAGCGAACTTGAGTCACTGAATCATGAAGTCGCCCTTCTGGAAACACGGCTGAACCAGGAGAAAGTTAACCTGCAAAGCCAAGCCAGTCTGCTCAATAAAGAGGCCAATGAAGCTGCCGACGCCAGGAAACAACTGACTGCGGAGAGAGAGCGATTATCCGAAATAGAAGGGCAACTGGCGAAAAAGGACTTTGCCAGCCGGGAGCTGGAGATACTGGGCGAAGTTGAACAGCAGCTGGCCACATTAAACTATGACTCTGGACAGCACGAACAGCTGAGGCAGCAACTGCAGGCGCTGGAACAATATGAAAGCCCGATGCGCAAGCTGGAAGAAGCCGACCGGCTCATCGACCAGGAGAAAGAATCAATGTCGCAGGCGGATACGCATGCCCGGGAATTGCGAACGAGCGTGGAGTCTGATGACCAGAAAAGAGAGGCGTTAGCCAGAGAGCTTGAAGTCCTGCCCCGCTTTATCGCCGAGATAACTGACGCCGAAAACGAATACCGGGAGCTGGAACAGCAGCAAAAGCAGGCGCAGGAAACGCTGTGGAACGTTAAAGCCAAGCTGCAGCATTGTGACGAACTGGAGAAGAGGCAAAAAGAGAAGGAAAAAGCACTGGCTCAATCGGCAAGAGAGGAGAGCATCTATAAGGAACTGGCCAGAGCCTTTGGCAAGAGCGGCATACAGGCCCTGCTCATTGAAATGGCGCTTCCGGATATCGAAGTTGAGGCCAACCGGCTCCTCGGGCGGATGACGGATAACCGGATGCACGTTAAATTTGAGACGCAGCGGGAGACCAAAAAGGGCGATGTCGTGGAAACCCTTGATATCACCATTTCTGACGAACTGGGTACTAGAAATTATGAAATGTTCAGCGGCGGCGAGGCTTTTCGTATCAACTTTGCCATCCGCATCGCACTGTCCAGACTATTGGCCAGACGGGCCGGGGCACCCTTACCCACGCTGATTATCGATGAAGGTTTTGGCACACAGGACAGCACCGGCATTGAGAAACTGAAAGAAGCGATTAACTCCATTCAGGATGACTTTGAAAGAATACTGGTCATTACCCATATTGAGGAACTGAGGGACGCCTTCCCCACCCGCATTGACGTGGTTAAAACGGACGAAGGCTCAACGCTATCGATCAATTAGCCGCTACATACCCAGCTGCGCGGCAATTCCTTTCATTGCCTTCAGACCCAGGCCGATAAATTCATCGAGTTCCAGTCCGATATCTGCGCAGCGCGT
>JABUBP010000192.1_pt1 | contig 15257 bp, 9 predicted proteins | sample 7240331 | NCBI WGS metagenome assembly JABUBP01 (sample SAMN07256347, study PRJNA390944) | subsurface metagenome | isolation source: Methane hydrate marine sediment | place: Pacific Ocean: Eastern North Pacific, ODP site 1244 | collected 2002 | reverse complement strand
GTGCGGCCACATCTGGTTTCCCTCCCGCGATGCGGATTTGGTCGATCAATGAAGCGACACCATGCTCACCATCACCAGCAATCGCAAAGTCAAGAAGGCCGTCATATTCTACAAACAAGTCTTCAGGACGACTCGTTGAGGGATGCGGCCCTCCGATAAGCGTTATGGTTTCAGGAAGTGCCTCACGAACACAGCGCAGAGTCTCGTACGATTCTCTGAACATCGTCGTGAAGACTTTAAGACCAACTATGTCTGGTCGCAGTTCAACAAGTTTCCGCCGAAAGGCTTCCATGTCCAAGTTAACATTCCAACTCAACAGAGTAAAGTTCGCTCCTGCTCTTTTGCAAGCAGCGGCAACATAGCCCAAACCCGTATCATTAAGTGCATCCACTGTATTTATCGGCGTCCCCTGCTTAACCGGCCGATTCATAGGCGGTGATAAGAGTATCGTCAGAGGTTTGTTGCTTCGCAACGAAACTCCATCATTCATAATTCGTTACTCCTCAACTCAGACAACAGCTTTCGATTCATCGACAAAAGGGCTGATACCCTGGTCTGGCAAGTTGGCGAGACCGATTGCATTCGCAGTACAAGTCGGTACGCATGCTCCACACCCCGCACAAAGCCGCCAAGAAACAATATCTGCTACTGTTTTCAATTCCTTGTTTCGCATAGCATTTCCCTAAAGACGTCCCAAACTCGCTTTTGTGCCTCTGGGATAGTTGCCTTCAGGCCTTTTGCGATGGCTTTTCGCCGTTCAAAAGCACTTATCACCGTCTCGATGATTTGTTCCTGTTTTTTCTCACGCATATCGATTGCGAACTGTCCGGCACCTACTGTTTCCAATACGCCGCGGAACTTTTTACTGTAAGCCAGCCCTATTGTTGGGATACATTGCGATAATGCCGCTATACATGCGTGCATCCGGGAACCGATGAAAAAATCACAAAGCCCAATAATCCCTTTCATCTGGTTCTGATCATAAGCACGAGTTACCAAATGAAGACGTTTTTCATACTGTCCGTTGACTGATTCGAGCACTTCGCGGCAGACCTCACTCTCGTCCCATTCTGAAGCGCTCCAGAAGACATGGGGTACAAACAGCAAATCAGCATTCGTCCGCTCCATCAATTCCTCGACCAATACGTGGACAAACTCTTTATATTCGACCTTGAGGCCAAACATATTGTCGCGCGTAAATCCGCCGATGTACAGAAGGCTACTTATGTTTAGGCCTATCAGAGGAGTGCAACTGCTTCTATCAAGCGTCGGTTGGATATCTATCTTGTCAGGCAGAACAGGATCCAGGACAAAGGCAACGTCAGGGCAAACACAGACATCCTTCTCTCTACCGTTGGGCCCAAGCAAATCTCGGACAAGCTCTACACTTTCGTTATCACGGGAGAACACTTGCTTAGCACGTCTTATGACAAAGCGTGCAAATATCTTTGCAAGTCTTGATTTGTACGGCCCGTAGGTCTGGGGCAACAGTATCAAGTCTTTCCGCATCAAAATAGCGATGACACAAGGGACTATTCCGATAAGGAACGTTCGTAGTCCATAGATATCACTAAAACTGTCGCCGCCACGGATTTCACCGACAAAATCTGCATAGTGCAGAGTTCTCAACCACCGGTTAGAGCGAATAATCCGCTACAGTAACAATTTAATTGGCGTAACTCGTTGAAGCAACGCCAGCAAGAATATCACAAAGAGATGTTCACTTATTCTCGCTTTAGGGGAAAGGCGAAAGTTGACGATATCAAGTTTAACAATTTTACCTGATACTTCTAAATCTTGAACTCCGTTTGTACGGTTGCCATAGAGTAAATTTACTTTAGCATTTGGCTTGGTATCAAGGACAAGCTTAATAAAAGAAGCAGTCAGAGCATGACAACCTAGATTGCCTACGTCCAGCGATGCTCCTTGGAAGCATACGTTATATTCTCCGTTTGTTCTGTTTACTGATGCAGTTTTCATGGCCTTATCCGATTTCAGGTCTTTCCAAGGAGACAATATGCGTTTCTCCACGGCGCCACAACAGAATCAAACCAATGACACACGCTGCCGAACAGGCTAACCCTCCCACTACAATATTCAAAACGAGCGTTTGGTTCCCGAAAGCCTTTAGCAGAGCAACAGGTGCCAAGACTATGGTAGCCAGCCCCAAACCTGGTATCCAGCAACGTGCGTATTCTCCAAATCGTAAGCCAATAGGTTTTTTCATCCAGATGACCTGCATACATAGACCGATACAGTTAGCCAACAACACCACCGCTGCAGCACCGGTTAAGCCAAATAGAACTGCGCCTGGATATATCAGGATAGCGAGGATTGCCAGCCGAAGCACAACAAAACGTCGGTGCAGGTGAGGCTTACCGATGGCAAAATAGGTCTGTACTAAAGGTGACCCTTGCATGCCAACCAAAGCATAAACACACAATAGGCCGAAGGGAATCGCGACTGCGCCGTACTCCGGGCCGTACACCACTGACAATACTGAACCTGCACATACAACTAAAAATGTCGTTATTGGTATCCCCAGAACGGCTGCGTATATGGTTACTTTCATGATCGCACGGCAAACAGATTCGTTATCGTCTTGTTTCTCCGCAAATACCGGAAGTAAAATGGGATAGATAACTTTGGAAAAAAGGAAGTTCATCTGCAGTGCCAGTTGCAGTCCTAACCAATACATCCCTACCCGTTCAGCGGGCACGACTTTGCCAAGCACCAATACATCCAGTTGAAAGGCTATAACAGCCAATATAGGAATCCCGAGCATCCTCTTGGCATACTTCAGTACTTCACTCAAGTTATCTCTATCGATGGTGAGTTTGGGCAGGAAAGGACAAAGAACAAACGATAGCAGACATCGCAGCATTGCTTCGGCCACGAAGCCAATCACCAAAGCCCACACATTCCGCATAACGAAAAAGGCAAGACCCAAACTCACCAATGTGCCCACCAGACCGCTTCCCTGGTACAGAAACACCCACTTGCCAAATTGGATCTTCTTCTCTAATACGTGAACACGTGGACTGATAAGACCATTAAAGAGTATTGCAACAAAAGCAAACCTCATCAAGGGCAGCAGCTTAGCGCTTTCATAGAAATGACTGATCCATGGTGCCGAAATATAAGCGACTACAAACAAGCCGAGTCCGCGTACAGCTTGAAACCACCACGCGACGTTTAGATATTCTGCTTTGTCACCCTTCTTATTGTGGATGACCGACTGTTTGACTCCGACGTCAGTGAAGGCTTCCAAGGCCATCGACGCGGCCATAACAATGGCCATTAGGCCAAATTGCTCCGGCGCCAGCAATCTTGCCAGGATCATGTTGCGTACAAACCTTAATCCTCGCTCGGCGACTGTGCCGATGCCCAATGTTGCCGCGCCGCGTGCGCTTCGTGCCTTAAGACTATCACCCTTGATTTTGTCAGTAATAGTTACGAATGTTTTATTGATAAGATTCACTGAATTAGATTTCAGAGGTTAGGGGTTAGATTTCAGATAGTCAGAGGTCAGAAGTTAGATTTCAGATAGTCAGAGGGTCAGAAGTTAGATTTCAGATAGTCAGATTTCAGAAGTCAGATAAATGATTAACTGGAAGCTATCGGCTCCTGATCTCTCAAGAGCCGATAGCTGATTTCTTTACTTCTTCTTATGCCGTTATGGTTGCGCTGATAGTTTCGGACCAGGGTCCTTTTTCGCCGCTGCTCTTTACCCATCGCAGCATATAGTGGGCGGTCTTTCCGGCATTGGCGCCGTCATATTCGGCAATATACGGACTTGCCGTATCCGTCGATAAAAAGCTGAGCTCATCGGCACTTGCGGGCGGGGCCTCGCCGACAGCGGATACCTTTACCCAGATCTCACAGCCCATTATCCCTGCCGGTTTGGCCCGGCTTGTCGGGGTCGCCTCATCGGTAAATCGAATCTCATGCCGCAGCCGCTGGCTGGTATCGACCGCTCCAATCGGCCTTGTCGAAATACCGCCGACTGCCGTGGTTCGGATGGTATCGGGCACTGTGATTCCAAGCGCCGCCCGCTCGGAGTTATCGACATCGCCTGATGCCTGAAGCTGACGCACCAGCACCCTTATGAGCGATTCGAGTGCATCGCGACTGGCATCTTTGGCCTGCCGGGCCGATTGCGCCGCCTGCTGGGCGGTAAAATTAGCTGCCATTGTCGTATCAAAATCCCCCCGCCCAGCCGATATCGGTATCATATCGCCGGGCCCTATACCCAGCTCAACGAGATGGGCGTTGGCATAAGTAACAAAGTTATCTACCCATGCCTGAAATTCTGTATCACTTCGTGGAATGTAATCGGCCATTTTCAAATCCTTTCAAAAAATAGTTTAATATTGATGCTCCGACCATTGCGGAACTCATTTTTATATTTAGAACTACTAATTATTTTACCACGAAGGAAATTAGCTTGCCACAAAGAAAACATAGCTCACCACGAAGGACGCGAAGTTCACGAAGTTTTTTAGTTTAGCTACGAATAAAATTAGCTCACCACGAAGGACGCGAAGTTCACGAAGTTTTTTAGTTTAGCTACGAATAAAATTAGCTCACCACGAAGAACACGAAGTTCACGAAGTTAAAGACAATTGATACTATATCTCTTCCCAATCCTTAGTGCCCTTCTTGAACTTCGTGGTGAATGACGTTCTTTTCATCTTCGTGGTTAAAAATATATTCTACAGAACAAAACGTTTGATTCCTGTTTTGAGAATTTCTACATTAAAGTTGATTAAAAGCCCCACTTTCACCTCAGAAAGCTTCATATAGGTAAGTAACTGCGCCCTGTGGATTCCCATTATTCGGTCAACACTTTTAAGTTCGACAATAAGTTCATCATCTACAAATAAGTCAACGCGATAACCACAATCCAGTTCAATGCCTTTGTATTTCACCGGAAGTGGGCACTGGAGCTTGAAAGGAATACCTGACTGGGATAATTCATAGGCAAGGCATTGCTCATAAGTCGATTCCAGAAGGCCTGGCCCCAAACTTCGGTGCACTTCCAAAGCACATCCAATAACCCGATTAGATAACTGGTCAAATTCCAATTTGTATCCTTCTCATGTAAAGCTCACCACAAAGGAAACGAAGTTCACGAAGTTTTTTAGTTTAGCCACAGATTACAGTATTTTTTTACTTCTTACTTTATTTCTTCGTGTTCTTTTTATCTTCGTGGTAAATAATGCTCTTTTCCTGTCCGGTAAGGTTCACCGCGAAGGACGCGAAATTCACGAAGTTAAAGACAAAAGACAGTTGATACCACATCTCTTCCCAATCCTTCGTGCCCTTCTTAAACTTCGTGGTGAATAATGTTCCTTTGCTATCATGTAAAGCTCACCACGAAAGACACGAAGTTCACGAAGTTAAAGACAAAAGACAATTATTACTATATCTCTTCCCAAACTTTCGTGCTCTTCTTAAACTTCGTGGTGAATAATGCTCTTTTCGTCTTCGTGGTGAACCTTTTTCTTCTAATTTCTGGCTTTTCAGGCTAAATTCGCCGTTTTCGTAAAGGAGCGGGTCGTCCGCTCCAGGGAACGAGCCATCCGCTGCCTGGAACGAATCATCCGTTGAAGAAAACGAATTACCAATCGCAGGGAATGGGGCATCCGTTCCACGGCACGAGCCACCCATTCAACAGAGTGAATCATCCGCTGCGAGGAATGGGTCATCAGATTTACGGAACAGGTCGCCCACTCCAAGGTAGTGAGCCATTCACTGGCATTCCTGACTTCTCAAATTCTTGTCGTCTTCCTTCCGGCTTCCGGTCTCTTGCATCACCACGAATAAAATTAGCTCACCACGAAGAACACGAAGTTCACGAAGATTTTTTAATACTGCCTACTGACTACTGTTTTCTTGCCACTGATTACACTGATTTTTTTATAGTTATGAGTTCGTAGTTCATTGTTCATAAGGGAATAATCAATAATCAATCATCATTAATCAATCTCTTCAGACTCCGTCCCCGTCGGCTGCATTGAAAAAATCAATGTAACTTCTTACATCAGCAACTGATAACTGATTACTAACTATTTTTCTCACCACGAAGGACACGAAGTACACGAAGTTTTTTATAATCTATTTTTTTATCTGGTCTGTTTTTTTATTTCTTTAAATCTTCGTGCCCTTCATATCTTCGTGGTAAAAATCTTTCATCTTTTCCTGATTTCTGACCTCTGACCTCTCCCTTCTCGTCAGGCAAAAAATCCAGTATCAAATCCGTCATATCCTTAGCCGCTTCTCGAATCGAATTCTCTAATACCGAGCTTATCTGGACCTGCGCCACGTATCGGGCCGGGTCGCCGGCAATATTTGGCCTTCGGCCAAAGAGACTGGAAAAATCGCTTTCATCAGTAGTAATCTGGCCGTTCAGAACATAAAAGTTGAGGACAACTGTTTGCTGGTATGCGGGGGCCGGCTTATGGAATCGATGTATCAAACAAGGTATTGGCCGACCGGCCCGCGAGATGAACTGCAATGGCTCGGTACTGTCATGTACCCAGCCGCCACCAGTTAAGCACACCCGAGGCCGATGACCTAATATACCCCCGGGTCGGGACGAGCAATATACGACATAAACATCGGCCCAGGCGCCAGTCGCAGCGTTAATATATCGTCGAGTCAAAAAATCATCTGCGAAGTTCTTCTCCATATATTCCCTGGTTGTAGTGGGAATGGTCAGCTCCCTGCCGACCCAATCGCCGATTTGTGCAGGAAAAGCGCTCAGGGGTACAGGCAGTGAAATTGGAATTTCAAAAAGAAGCTCCATGTGAGATGCCAGAAGACGGTAGGTTACGCCGGAGGATACCAAGAGCAAGATGGCCAAAACCCAGATGAACCATGTCCAAACATTGCCCATTTTTTTCAATCTCATGTCACGCACTATTGGTCACTCTTGTCTCGACTAAGTTTGCATTCTTACAGGTCGATAATAACCGGGCTTTTACCTACCATAAAAAACATAGCCCAAAAGTAGTATTGAAAAGGCAAAAAAACTTCCCTTCTTCATTCATAGTAGATAACAGGAATTTCGCCCACAAACAGCCTCTCAGTGACAGTATTGGACACAGCCAAACTCCCACCTTACAACATGTCAATCCATTGGGAACAACTTAGGTATGGCCTCTCCCATCCCTGCGAATGAAGCCAAAAGCAAAATTCAAATTATCTGATTTACTCCTTTTTGTCAAACAGATTTTCTAAAAAATGTAAAAAATTTCACGATTTCCTAAGATTTGCAGACCAAACTATTTTGAAAGTTTCGTCACTGTCGTCCAGAGCTTATGTTGATGCAACTTTTTTAATCGCTATAATCGTTACATCCGATAAAAAGCTGCACTTCTTTTATTTAATTCAGGAAAGTTGAAGAACCTTTAGTCCTTTCCTATTTTCGCCACATCGTAATGTCCCATAATATAATCATTAAGGAGCTATTTGCTCAAATCCCAGCATGGACATACAAAATCATCGCTGATGTTTGCTTCCGACAGAACTTGTTTTAAAGATTTATACTCATCGTTGGCGATGCATTAGCCCGATAATAAAACTAATAGAGAGTCATACGCGCGAATTTAGTGTTCGCAGCTTACATGGAGCATAATAGGTAAAAGACAATGTTTGCCTCTGCCGGAATTTATTTCATAGACTTTATACTGAGAAGATATGTGGTGTGATAAGGTATCTTTTTGGTGGGCTGTTCTCCTATAGGGGTGAAAGTCACGTTAAATAACATAGTAAAAAATGAATAAGATATTTCTCATAATTATATTTGTTTTATTGTTGCCCTTAAACGCAAACGCGACTGATTGGCGGGTCATGCCGATAAGGAGCGAGCTTGAATATGGTTTAGGGAAAAAGGGTGGAGAGGGGATGCAATGGCATCATGGTTCGACTCGCTGTGAGGCCAATCCTAATTACATTTACTGGGCACACGATGACGACGGGATATGGAGAAGCAGTAATGGAGGTGATAGCTGGACACCCTGTAAGTCAAAAGGTATGTTTGTTCAATCAGGTCTGTCGGTTGAAGTAGACCCAGTTGATCCGCAACTTGTTTTAGCTATGGGCGGAGGCGGTCTGTGGTACCATGACAATGATGAGTTTACCGGTATTTATCGCTCGACTGATGCTGGTCAGAATTGGGATTTTGTTAAATACGCTGCTGCCAATAGAACTTGGGACACTAATCAAAGACGATTTCAACACGCAATCGCCTTCGACCGTTCAAGTATAAGTGGTGGACGGGCACAGACTTGGTACGCTGGATTCCATAAAAATGGACTATTCAAATCAACAGATGCCGGTGCAACCTGGGGCGATATGATTGCCAATTTCAACGATGCAGCCAATGAAGTATTTACAACAGTATTTTCGATGCAAGTGGCCAGCGATGGCTCTGCTGTATATATAGGTTCAGAGGACGGTCTCTATAAATATACTGCAGGCGGCGGCTTGGCAGCATTGGGAGATTTGCCGGCTGGTAATCTATCTTCTATAGCCTGCCATCCAACCGATGAAAATATAATTTGGGTTGTCGTTGAGGATGACGGCCTGTATAAATCGACAAATGGCGGAACGAATTTTTCTGAGATTGTAAATGGATATGTAGTTCACATTTTTATGAACTACGGTTATCCGGACAAAATGTACTTGGTATATACAGCTTCAAGCAATGGTGTTTACTACACATCTAACGGCGGAGATAATTGGACTAAATATACGAGTGTTAGTGGTTATCCTGGGTCGGTTTACAACAACCAAATATATGAAAGACATACAGGGATATTACCCAATTGCCAAGATTCCAGTAAAGCTGTAGCTCTTTCTGAATACAAGGCTTACAAAACAGAGGATGGCGGAGTGACATGGAATTTATCTAACGAATTATTTACGGGATATGCAGTGGGATTGGGGACAGGAATTTGTTTTGATAAGTATGATGTTGATAAGATGACCTTGTTCCTCAATGACGTAGTAGTGGCAAGGACCAATAACGGTTTCGATTGGTGGTATCGTTTAACAACACAGACAGATGGAAATCACGTTCTTGATTGGTTGCCTAACGAAATTTCCGGTACAACTTTTAATTGCTGGGTAGGAGCTGTAAGTTCTGAGGAAGGTTCGGAAACAATGGTTGCTGTGGCGGGGTCAAGTGCCCAAAATGGGACTGTTAGGATTATTCGTTCGGCATCGGATTCTGCGGGATGGGAAATCGTAGACACGGATATGGCTCAGGATATGTGGATGAAATGGCATTCCACAGACCCCAATATTGTTTATGCTTCAACTCGAATATCCAGAGACGCGGGAGAAACTTGGACGGATGTAGATTTTGGTGCTTACACAACGGGTGAACCAAGAATATGGGGGATGTGCGATGCGTATCCGAATGTAATTTGGGGGATGTATCTTTATCGTCAGGGTCTTCTTCGTTCTACGGATGCTGGCGTAACCTGGGCAAGGTCTGATAGCAGGGCTATAATGGGCTGGACAGTAAGAGCCACCTTCTGTGCTGACCCTTGCGACCCTAATGTATGTTATTCCATTGATGCCGATGGAGGTGGTGATATAAGCAGATATGTGCATGATGATGACCCCAATGACTCTGACGATTGGACGACTTTGGGTTTAATTGCTCAAGTTGATGTTCCACTCCAATTAGAGGGGTACGGAGATGATTATTATTATTACGTCAGCAACATTGCCATTGACCCACGCCATACCAATATAATTTACGCAAATATATCGGGCATGGGTATTCCCACTATATGGCGGAGTACGGATACGGGCACAACCTGGACGGATATAACCGGCAATCTGCGACACGCAAGTTGGTATCTCGCCGTTCATCCGCTTACGGGGGATTTGTTTGCAAACAATTTAACGGGTACTTGGGTATATCCACCACCTTATGCTGACGACAATTCGATTTATGAGAAAGCTGCGGCAACTCCTACGCTGCCCACAAGTTCTCCTCCGGTTTTAGATGCCATCGGCGATAAATCTGTAGATGAAGGCCAAGAACTAAGCTTGACCATCTCTGCCACCGACCCTAATGGTGATACGATAACATATTCGGCTACGGGTACGGCCATTGATGCTAACGCAACCTTCTCCAGTCAAACCTTTATCTGGACACCGAGCTATAGCCAGGCGGGCACTTATCCAGTAACGTTTATCGCAAGTGACGGCCAGGCACAGGATTCTGAAACAATAACCATCACAGTAAACAACGTCAACCGACCACCTGTATTCTGGATAATCGGCGACAAGTCGGTTAACGAAAACAGTACTCTGAGCTTTTCAGTGAGCGCAACCGACCCTGATGGTGATACGATAAGTTACTCATTAGAGGGCTTACCCACCGGAGCGGTCTTTGGCAGCCAGACGTTTACCTGGACGCCGGGATATGACCAGGCGGGGACCTATTCGGTCACGTTTATTGCAAGTGACGGTGAAGACCAGGATTCTGAGCCGATTACGATAACTGTAATTAATGTAAACAGGCCGCCTGTGCTGAGTTCTATAGGTAATAAGTCGGTCTATGCAGGCGATCTGTTAACCTTCACCTTGAACGCAACTGACCCTGACGGCGAAACTATAACATATTCAGTAGATAGTTTGCCCAGCGGCGCGGCATTTGCCAGCCAAACCTTCAACTGGACGCCAGACGGCAGCCAGACAGGCAGCTATGATGTTACTTTCACGGCAAGCGACGGCCAGGGAGGACAGGATTATGAGAAGATTACAATAACAGTTACCGCCGACACGTCAGCGCCAACTGTTACTAATCTTTCACCCCAGGCAGACTCAATACAGACCCCCCTGAATACACTAGTAATTTTGGGTATAACCGATGCAGGAGACGGCATTGATGCCGACACGGTAACAATAAAAGTCAATGACAATGAAATCTACAAAGGCAATACGGACAAATACAGCAGCGCATACGGTGAGTGCTATCGAATAGGCACAAATGCTAATTATCGATTCATTTACCAATCTGAACAAAACTTTGATTTCGACCAGCTAATAAATGTCACAGTAAACGCCACAGACCTTGCCGGCAATTCAATGTCCGAATATTCTTACTCCTTCACGACCGAAATGCGTTCATTCGGTGATAACAAAAAGGTCAATTCAGATACCCTAAGTAGTAACGGCAGGCCTGTGACCGTTCGAGACAGCGGTGGCAATATTTGGACAGCCTGGCACACAGGGACAACAGGCAGTAGAGATATATGTATCGGCAAACTCACGGTGGAAGCCGAGTCCTTTAGTAATATTACCAAAATAAGAGACAATACAACCGATCAGTGTAATCCTGCTATAGCAGTAGATAGTGACGACAAACTTTATGTCGCCTGGCAGGATAATCGCAACGGTAATTGGGACATCTACGTTTCAACATCATCTGATGGAATCAACTGGTCCACTGAACAAACGGCAGCTGCCGACCCAAATGATAACCAGATTAATCCTGCCATTGTAATTGACAGCTCTAATAATGCGTATGTTGTCTGGGAAGATGACCGTAATGACAATCAGGATATTTACATAGCCACTTCGAACAACAGTTTCGTATCCAAAACAGTTTCACAAATAACATCTGACACTTCCGATCAGTCAGAGCCGGCAATTGCCGCAGATTCCGACAACACGATTTACGTGGTGTGGACGGATACGAGGAACAGCAAGAACGACATTTACGGAGCGACGTCAAATAACGGTCCCTGGACAAATGTGGCGATAGTTAACAACGCAAATAATCAATCAAGCCCTGCGATTGCTACCGAAGCTGTCGGGTCAATTTTGCATCTGGTTTGGGTTGACGATAGAGATGGGGAAAATGATATTTACTATGCCCAAACCACTGACGGCCTGCCGGGCAGCCCTTTAACGGGGAGCAGTATTATAGATGACACCACCGATGCAGACCAAAAGCAACCTGTGATTGCTGTCACTGGCAGTACGGGCAGCAACTTACATGTCTTCGCGTGCTGGAAGGATGAGCGCGATGCAGATGACGACCTGTATCTCGCTGAAATAAGCTCAGGCTCCGGAACAAATGTGTTTGTGGGTGATAACAGTACAAATTCAGACCAAACTGAGCCGGCAATAGGTTTAGACGGGGATGGGCAACCATATTTAGTATGGACCGATAGCAGAAATACGAATACCGATATCTATTATGCCGGAAGCACTTTCATAGAACCTGATACATTAGCATCAGCTGATGTTTCTATCTCTGCGGGCGCAACAATAGGGACCAATCCGGCAATTAGTATAGATGATGTTTCTGTCGTAGTGCCGGCGGGAGCGTATCCCTGTGATATAACGATTAGCATTTCAAAAATTAACAATCCACTGGCATTTACTATGCAGTGTTTGGGCGCTTATGATTTTGGCCCAAGTAACATAGAGTTTACCCAGCCGGTTACGGTCACAATACCATACAGCTTCACAGGGACCGAGGATGTGGCTTTGGCATACTGGTACAACTCTCTAACCGATGAACTCAGCCAGCAGGGAATAACAAATGTTACAACCATAACAGTATCTTCAACGGTGCATGCTCTGCGTTTCAATACGACGCACTTTACTCCATTTTATGTCTTTTTGGGTTCTGTAGCCGCTTCAAGCATCGCAGGCGGTGGAGGTGGTGGCTGTTCAATGTCTCCCGATTGCCAGGCAAGTGCGGCTGAACTGCTGCTGCCATACATCGGCCTAACTGCGGCGATGGTAGTACTGAAACTGCGAGACCGGCGGAAAAGGAAAGCACGCAATATTACTAAAAGCGGATGTTAGAAATGAGCTACTCGTCAAGACAATTAAGTGCTGCCAACCCACTGCCGACCACAGGGTCGGCTCCGCTATTTAGTATCCTGTCAAAGCGGGTGAATATATCTGTACTTGTGGAGACGGTCGCTGTAACGATTATCGCAATCCTGGCAATTAAAGTCTTTAGCGCAAGTTCGATTTTCAAACAAACCTGGTTTGTGGCGCCTGGTATTTTGATAGCCGCCGCTTTTATCCCAACGGCCATAAACAAACGTGATTTTGCCAGGATTGGTTTTGACAATAAGAAAATTCGTCATTCATTAGCACTTCTCGGCTGGGCCTGCATCGTTACTTTCCCAATTATGGTCTGCGGTCTTTGGCTAATGAGATACTGGGGATTAGTACCATTGCGGGTAGTGATGCCGCCGGCACAGGGCTGGTTTTACTGGTTATTTTATCAGTTTATGTACGTAGCCGTAGCCGAGGAAGTTTTTTTCAGAGGTTATGTGCAAAAAAATATTTTGAGGCTAACAGGGTCAGTACAACAAGAGCGTCGCAGATTGCTGCAATGGATAAGTATAATCATATCAGCTGCCTGTTTCGCGGCCGCTCATACTATAGTTCAGGGCGAATTATATTCTGTTCTGACATTCCTGCCGGGCCTGGTTCTCGGTTGGCTGTTTGTCCGAACCAGGTCATTATTAGCCCCAATTTTATTTCATGGGCTTGCAAATGTCTCCTACTTATGTGTGGCGGAAATGTTGGTGTAAATGAAAAAAGAAAGGACAAAAATGTATATTCGGAAGGTCTTATTTATAAGCAAGTTAGTGCTCGCTCTGGTTCTGGTTTATGTAGTAATTATAATGTTGGTGCCTGAGAACGCGGAAAAGAGCTCTACTCCGACTTCAGCAAAGGGCGGGGACGCAGCGAGTGTAAACCAGGAAATGCGTTCGTTGGATTTGTCGTCTAAAGACTACTCTGAAATCATAAAATCAAATCCGTTTGACTCTTCCGGTCAAATGTCGGGCGCTGGCAAATGGTCTTCAGCAGCCTATCAATCGGTTTCTGAGGAGTTAGGATTAGCATTATCCGGCACTGTAACGGGCAGTCCCGAAGTTGCACGAGCCATTATAAAAGACCTTAAAACCGGTGCTCTTGAACTGTACAAGTTAGATCAGATAGTGGCGGGCGCTCGTATTGAGAGTATTGAAGAAAACGCCATAGTTCTGGTTTGCGACGGGCAAATGACGGTACTGAAGCTCAACATAGCAGACTCCGGCAGGCAATTACCCTCGGCCCAGACTCCTGATGAAACAAGCAAAGTAGCAAAAAATGATTTGACGACTAATAAAGCCCAAATATACGCCCAATACGCAGAAGCCTTATTGAGCGATGCTGTTATTAAACCTCACTCTGTTAAAGGCTGGGGGGAAGGACTGCAAATAACCAACCTGGAAAATATAAACATATCAGAGAATCTCGACCTGAAGAACGGCGATGTTATCCTTTCAGTCAACGGGCATCAATTGACCAGTAAGCAAAAGGCCTTTCAGGTCTTCAAAAAAGCAAAGGCACAAACAGCCATAGAAATAGAGCGGTTGCGGGATGGCAATACAAAAAAGTTGTCATTTTCTATGTAAAAAAGTCCGATATAAACACTATGGACTATTATTGAACAGGTGGCATCAATGAATTCAAAAAAAACGAAAAAGAGTCGAAATCCATCCGCAAATGGCGGATTTAACAGCGTTTTGTGCTTTATATGCATATTTTGTGTAAGTTTTGCATCCTGCACGCCGGAATCAAAGACCACGAAAATCCGCCCGCAGGAAGATAAGTCTGCACAAACAACTGAAGGATTTCAGGCCAAAGAATTCGATGCAAAGCAGATTGAGCGGCAAAAAACAGCAGTCACGAATCAAGCTGAGAAAAAAGAGCTGATGCAGTTAGTTACCCTTCCGAAGCCTAAAAAAACCATAAATATCAGCGGGCCATCGGAATACACTCGCACTCGCAAGACGATTATTCCGGTGGCTTCAAGAGAGCAGATTAATTTGCCGGAAGAAATCGCAGCCAGACGAGCAATTACTACAACAACAGAGGATGCATCTTCAGAGTCGGCGGTTAGCCTGCCCGTACTTGATAAGCCCGGTATGTCTGATGAGCTGATATGTGTAAACTTCGACGAGGTTGATATCCGGATGGTGCTGAAAACCGTTGGTGATATAACAGGTATCAATTTTGTCGTGGACGACAATGTCCGCGGTAAAGTTACGGTAATGTTCCCTACGAAGATACGTCTTAGCGAGGTTTACAAGGTTTTAGAGTCAATTCTTGAAGTCAAAGGTTTCGCTGCCGTACCGGCCGGAAGAAATCTTGTAAAAATAGTGCCTCGCATCAGCGTAATTGAGGGGGATAATCTGGGTTACATGGGA
>JABUBP010000191.1_pt1 | contig 15290 bp, 16 predicted proteins | sample 7240331 | NCBI WGS metagenome assembly JABUBP01 (sample SAMN07256347, study PRJNA390944) | subsurface metagenome | isolation source: Methane hydrate marine sediment | place: Pacific Ocean: Eastern North Pacific, ODP site 1244 | collected 2002 | reverse complement strand
TGATTTTTGGTATTCGCCCCTGTGATGCTAATGCCCTGGCTATATTAGATAAGGTTTTTGAGGATGCCTATGAAGACACGTATTACCTTTCCCGAAGGAAGAATACATTGTTGGTTGGGTTGGGGTGCACCAGGCCCTATGATAGTTGCTTTTGCACTTCATTGGGTAGCGGCCCTGCTGATTCAGCCAATGTTGACATAATGCTTGCTGACATTGGCGATGAGTTTTCAATTGAACCGATAACTGAGGCGGGGAAGGAACTAGTGGCTAAAACCAACGGGCTGGAAGAGGCAACCGAGGCTGATGATACTAGAACTAAAGAAGCAAAAGAGGCATCCTATCAAAAGGTAACCCGGAAGATAGATGTTAAGAACACTGCGGACAAACTGCTGGCTTGCTTTGAGAATGAAGAGTATTGGGAGAAGGTAGCAGCTAAGTGTATAAGCTGTGGTATCTGTACTCTCCTGTGTCCTACCTGTTACTGCTTTGATATTAATGATGAGCTGGTTAAAAAGCAGGGAACAAGATTTAGAAGCTGGGATAGCTGTGGTTTCTCATCCTATACCAAGATGCCGATGGAGAACCCTAGAGGGGAGAAGTGGCGGCGGGTGCGGCAAAAGGTATGCCATAAATACGAGTTCTACCCGATGAATTTTGATGTTATTGCCTGCACCGGTTGTGGGCGGTGCATTCGTCTTTGTCCGGTGAACTGGGATATTACCCAGACGCTAAATAGTCTGCCGTCTAAGACGTAATCTGGAGAACTGGTAATGACAGATATTAGCTACCGAACGAGATTTCTGGAGCAGGGTAATGTTTACCTGCCGCACATCGTGGTCATCGAGAAGATAATTGATGAGACCCCGGGTGTCAGAACCTTTCATTTCAATTTCAAGGACGAGAAGTTGCGGGAAGAGTTTACCTTTGAGTCGGGACAGTTCGGTGAGTACTCAGTCTTTGGTGTTGGTGAAGCCCCCTTCTGCATTTCCTCCAGCCCCACCCGACGCGACCACCTGGAATTTGCCCTGCAGCGAGTAGGCAGGGTAACCAATGCCCTGCACCGACTGGGTGTTGGCGATGAAGTAGGTTTCCGGGGACCTTACGGTAATAGTTTCCCCCTTGATTTGCTACAGGGAAAAAATCTGGTCTTTGTTGGTGGGGGCATCGGTCTGGCGCCTCTGAGGTCGCTAATCTGGAATGTGATTGACAACCGGGATAAATACCAGAATATAGATATTATCTACGGCGCTCGTACTCCGGCTGACCTGTGCTTCCAGTACGACCTGGATAGCTGGGACAAAGACAGTTCCATCAATATGGCAACCACGGTTGACCGGGGTGATGAAAGCTGGACAGGACGGGTGGGCGTGGTTCCTAAGATACTGGAGGAGGTAACTCCCTCAGCCAGTAATGCAGTAGCTATCGTCTGCGGCCCGCCGATTATGATACGGTTTACCTTCCCCGCGCTGGCAAAGCTGGGCTTTACCCCGGAGCAAATGATAACCACGCTGGAAAAGAGAATGAAGTGCGGTATCGGCAAGTGCGGACGGTGTAATATTGGTAATCTCTATGTCTGCCGTGACGGGCCGGTCTTTACCTACGCCCAGATTAAGGATTTTATCTCCAGCGAGTATTAATTATACCAGCGCCCCCTCCATCTGGGCGACAATTTGCTCGTTGGTATAGTGTTTCAGGTTTATGGCATCGCTGGGGCAGCCACCGACACAAGCGCCACAGCCCTTGCACAGCGCTTCATTAACCCGGCAGACCTTCTTCTCTTCATCAAAGTCAATAGCGCTGTATGGGCATACCAGCAGGCAGGCCTGGCAGCCGGTGCATATTCTCTCGTCTATAATGGCGATAGCGGCTTCAATCTCTACCTTACCCTTACTGATCATGGCCAGGACCTCGGCGGCGGCGGCTGAAGCCTGAGCCACGGTATCCGGTATATCCTTGGGGCCCTGACAGCAGCCGGCGATAAATACACCGTCAGTCATGGTAGCTACCGGGTCTAGCTTGGGGTGCTTCTCCAGGAAGAAACCATCGGCGCTGCGATTGATATTAAACAGGCGAGCCGTCTTCCCCGCATCTGGCTGCGGCTCCAGGGCGCAACTGAGGATGACCATATCCACAGGCAAGCGACGCTGAAGTCCGGCTAAGGTGTCCTCAAATTGGACGATGAGCTTACCCTGCTCCTCAGGAGTTTCAGCAATATTGGTTACTTCCGCTGGTTTACCCCGGATAAAGGTTGTTCCTTCACTAAGAATGCGATTATAAAACTCCTCGTAGCCCTTACCAAAGCTTCTGATATCGATGTAGAACTCATATATCTCAGCGTCGGTATGTTCCTTTATCAGGTGGGCAAACTTCATCGAGTACATACAGCACACCCGTGAGCAATACTCGTGATACTGCTCGTCCCGGCTGCCAACGCAGTGGATAATGGCTATACTCTCCGGGTGTGAGCCGTCTTTGAGCAAGATTTCACCGTCGGTTGGTCCCGCCGAATTAACCAATCTCTCAAACTCAAGGCTGGTGACAACATTATCCAGTCGCCCGTAACCATACTGATAGATGGGGGTGGGGTCAAACACTTCAAAACCAGTAGTGACGATTATAGAGCCCACTTCCACTTCGAGTATCTCATCCTGCTGCTCAAAATCAATCGCCCCGACTTCGCAGAACTTCTCACAGGCACGGCATTTACCCTTTATAAAGTAGATACAGTGCTCACGGTCGATGACTGGAATGTTGGGCACTGCCTGCGGGAACGGGGTATAAATAACCTTCCTCTTTCCCAGGCCGGCCTCAAACTCACTGTCTACCTTTGCCGGGCATTTGATCTGGCATATACCACAGCCAGTGCACTTATCGGCATCAACGTATTTTGCCTTCTTTCTGATTTTGACCTTAAAGTTGCCGATATAGCCAGAAACCTCCTCGACCTCGCTATAGGTTAATAACTCAATATAGGGATGAGAGCCGACCAGCGTCATCTTCGGCGTGAGAATACAGGCGGAGCAATCCAGGGTGGGGAAAGTCTTATCCAGTTGCGCCATATGCCCGCCAATACTGGGGCTTGTCTCTACCAGATAGACCTTGTGCCCGGAGTCAGCAATCTTGAGTGCTGCCTGGATACCGGCAATACCACCGCCGACTACCAGAGTATTGGGATTGATAGGTACTTCTCTGGTCTCTAGTGGCTCATGGTAGTAAACCCTTCTTACTGCGGCACTGACCAATGCCTTAGCTTTCTCAGTAGCTTCCGTTTTATTCTCTGTTACCCAGGAGCAGTGCTCACGGATATTGGCCATCTCAAATAGATAGGGGTTTATCCCCGCTTCCTGGCAGGCACGGCGGAACGTGGATTCGTGCATTGTCGGTGAGCAGGAGGCAACCACCACCCGATTAAGCCCCAGCTCCTTAATGTCCTTCTTGATGAGCTCTTGCCCCGGATCGGAACACATGAACTTGTAATCACGAGCGATGACTACCCCGTCCAAATCCTGAGCAAAGCGGGTTACCTCTGCTACATCCACGGTGCCGGCGATATTGCTCCCGCAATGACAGATATAGACGCCAATTCTAGGCTCCACTTTTAACCTCTTGCCTTAATATGTATTCTAGCACTACGCCAGGTGAAACTATATTGGTATTCAATCCTAGAGATGTCGAGTCGATGCCCAGTGCAAGACCAATCAGTTGCGTGATGAACAAAACGGGCAGGTTATAATGGGTCTTGAACTTACTGTTAACGCGACTCTGATAGGCATCCAGATTGGTTTGGCACAGTGGGCAGGGGGTAACGATACACTGGGCACTATTCTCCAGGGCGTTATCCAGCAGCTTGCGAATTAGACCCAGGACCCGGCTCTCTTCGGAGATAGTCAAAGCTCCCCCACAACAACGAGCCTTTAGCGGGAAGTAAACTGCTTCAGCTCCCAAGCACTCTACCAGACGGTCGAGAGACTGGGGAAACTCAGTGTCATCAGTGCCGTAACGGGGACGAACCAGCTGACATCCATAGTAGGGGGCTACCTTAAGTCCATTAAGTGGTCGTTTAACCTTAGACGCAATAACCTCAGGGGTAATATCATTTGACAGTACCTCTGTTAAATGCCTTATTCGTAGATTCCCGTGATATGCCAGACCAGCAACGGCTAAAGCCTGGTTCACTTGCGCCATTAGCCGGGGGTGGTCTATTAGGTGTATGTGTGCTCGGTATAAGGTGACAAAGCATGAACTGCAAGGTGTTACCAGGTCAAGACCAGCCTTCTCGGCCAGCGCTAGATTGCGGGCGGCGACAACGATAGACTCTAACTCATCTACCGAGCCATATGGAGTTGAACCGCAACAGGTCCAGCCCTCAATCTCAATTAACTCCATATCCAGAGGTTTGGCGATAGCCTCAACCGAGAGACCGAGACCTATTGCCGTAGCCTCAGCCGAGCAGCCGGGATAATAGGAATACTGTTTCACTAATTACTTCTAACCTCTCTAAATTTCTGTATAATCCGAGATAAATCCTCTTTACCTTTAACCTTCTTCGGCATTAGTGGCATACGCTTGTGTAGCAGTAGTTTTAAGCCTACCGGCAGCATCTTGAGTGCTGCCAGAGGGTTAGTCCGTAAATAGAACATGAGCATCATGCCAAACTCATGAACTCGTCCGTTGCCCTTAATAGAGTTGACAAAGCTGCGATACATCGCTGGGGTGCGAGTTCCCTTAACTCTGTAGCCGTGCTGGGTTGCCAGGCTTTCTAAGGCATGAGCCAGCTCGGTTGGTTTGACCTGTCGAGGGCAGCGGCAAGAGCACAGGTGGCAGGAAAGGCAAAACCACATAGAGTTACTGGAAAGAACATTGTCCCGCATTCCGGCTCGTATCAGGGCAATAATCTTTCGCGGTGGATATTCCATTTCGCTAGCCATAGGGCAGGAGCCAGTACACGTACCACATTGAATACAGGACAGAATGTGCTCACCACCAGGGGTAGCGGCCACCTCTTCTACAAAGCTATTCATACTCAGTTTAATAGTAACAAAAAGCTACGTATTCAGCAAATTTACACTGATAGGATTGTTTAGCAACCTATTTGCCTGCCCTCTTCCTTAGAATATTAAGAGAAGGGAGTGAGGTCAATAAATTATCTCTATTGTAAGCTACCATCTATTTGCCGTTACCATCCTCACAATGATAAACTAGGTGTGTAAAAGAGGTTGTATATATATGAGGATACTGGTAACTAATGACGATGGCATATTCGCTGATGGATTGTGGGCACTAGTCAAGGGGCTAAAGAGCATTGCTCAGGTAATAGTTGTCGCCCCAATTAAAGAGCAGAGCGCTGTAGGCACTGCTGTTACCTTGAGCCAGCCATTAAGAGTACAGAAGGTATCACTGATAGTACCAGAGGTAGAAACCTACTCGGTAGAGGGCACTCCGTCCGATTGTGTTATCCTGGCTTTGGAGAAATTGATTAAGAATAAAGTGGACATGGTTGTTTCTGGCATAAACCACGGACTGAATCTTGGTGATGATGCTCTTATCTCAGGAACAGTGAGCGCTGCCTTGCAGGGATACCTGCGTGGCTTTCCGGCCTTGGCAATATCAGCAGCCGCGGTAGATAGCCTCCAACTGGATAATGCGGCTAAACTAGCGACACTTCTGGCTGAGAAGGTCTTCTCCATGGTATTGCCTGCCGATATCTTGCTTAACATAAACTTACCTGATTTACCCCTGGCTAAAATCGGGGGGGCACAGATTACTCAATTAGCCAGCAGGAGTCATATCGACACCGTTGAAGAAGGCAATGACGGGAGACGTCAATACTATTGGTTGTTACGCCAAAGGATGAGTAAGGCTGCCGATAACCAAACTGACATATGGGCAGTGGAGCGGGGAGACATCTCTATCACTCCGTTACATACCAGTTGGCTTAACAGGTCGGCGCCGGCCATCCCGGATAACTTATGTGCCCACCTACTCCATGAGTTACGGTAACACCAGGGATTTTAGCGTTCTTTGGATAATTAAGTAGCAAACGGAGGCAAAAATGCTGGATATTAAGGATTTAGCTGTAGAAATAGAGGGCAGAGAAATTCTGCATGACATAAATTTGACTATAAAAACTGGTGAAACGCATGTCCTGTTTGGTCCCAATGGCAGCGGGAAAACAACCCTGATTATGACGATAATGGGCTTCCCCAAATACAAAGTAACCAGAGGTAGTATTATTTTCAATGACCGGGATATAACCGGGTTGACCCTGGATGAGCGTGCTCGTCTTGGTATTGGCATGTCCTTTCAGCGACCCCCGGTAGTACGGGGAGTAAAGACGCGCGATATGATTGCTGCCTGCCTGGGAGAGCAAGGAAATGAAGAAACTATCAATCGGCTGGCTGCTCAAACCGACCTTACTGACTTTCTGGATAGGGAGATAAACTACGGGTTTTCCGGGGGTGAGATAAAACGTTCTGAGATGATGCAGCTCATAGCTCAAAAGCCACAGCTGGCATTACTGGATGAGCCTGAGTCCGGAGTTGACCTGGTAAATATCGCTCTTATCGGGCGGCTCATCAATGAGTTGTTGGAAAAAGATTACCCAATAGTCAGTCGGAAGTGTACGGGGTTTATCATTAGCCATACCGGCCATATTCTGGACTATGTCAATGCTCGTACCGGCTATGTTATGTGTGCTGGCAGGATAGGCTGCGAAGGAGACCCTCATGAGATTCTGGCGACCGTTAGAGAGAGAGGATATGAGGAGTGTGTAAGTTGTTTTATAAAGAGAGGAGGCGTGAAGATTGCATCAGATGTTCATAAAGAGCGAGGGTAGTATGGTTGGTTGCTCTACGGAGATGGTTCTTAAGGAGAAGACTAAATGAGTGAAGCCAAGACTTCCAGGACGTATCGAGATAAAGCTCAGGCAGCCGTTAATAAACCGGCTGCTCTTGGTGAGGATATAGATTTAAATAGTTATTTAGGTTCGACTGAAGCGCAACCTTACCAGGCTGACCCATCACAGCTACCAGCCAAAGCCAAGGAGCGGATGCTGGAGGCAGGCGTCATTTTGGATGATGTGAGCCAAAGGTCAGGAACTTATATCCAGATAGATAATACACCAGTGCACACTTCAATCAGGCAAGAGGGTGTAGAAGTAATGGCAGTCAGCCGGGCTCTGGAAAAGTATGACTGGATGGCGGACTACTGGTGGCAGGCAGTAGCCGTGGATACGGATAAGTACACCGCCAACGTGGAGCTGAACCAGTTTGATGGCTACTTCATCAGAGCTCTTCCCGGTCAAAAAACTATATTTCCGGTTCAAGCCTGTCTCTATTTGTCAAAAGCGCGACTGGCTCAAAAAGTGCACAATATCATTATTGCCGAAGAAGACTCAGAATTACATATTATTACTGGCTGCACCACTGCTTCTAGTGGAGAGCCCGGATTACATATGGGAGTCTCTGAATTCTACATAAAAAGAGGTGCTAAGGTTACCTTTACTATGATACATAGCTGGAATTCAGAGACTGCCGTGCGTCCCCGGAGTGGAGCCATAGTAGAAGAGAATGGCTTATTTCTCAATAACTATGTACTTATGAAGCCGGTTGGCTCGTTGCAGATGTATCCGGCCACTAAATGCGTGGGTGAGAACGCGGTTGTCCGATATAATAGTATACTGGTGGCTGCTAAAGGGTCATCTCTGGATGTTGGTTCCCGGGTACTCCTTAATGCCAAGGGGAGTAGAACAGAAATCGTATCACGAGCGATAACTACTGGAGGTAGTATCATCGCCCGGGGTTGTATAGAAGGCAATGCACCTGAGGTGAAGGGTCATCTTGAGTGCCGTGGGCTGATTTTGCAAGATGGAGGCAGGATTCATGCTATCCCGGAGCTTAAGGGTAATCTGGCGGGTATTGACCTCTCCCACGAGGCAGCGGTAGGGAAGATTGCTGAGGAGGAAGTGGAATATCTGATGGCTCGAGGACTAACCCGGACCGAGGCTACGGCTACTATAGTTAGAGGTTTTATCAGAGTAGACATTGAAGGGTTACCACCGTTGCTAGGTACTGAACTACAGCGTGCCATTGAAGCCAGCGAAGAAGAAGTGATGTAGGGACAAAGCAATATAAAAGGGCTGAGACTTCCTTTCTATCGGTGCTGTATTAGCTCATATCTCTTGACGGAGTTTGTCCCCTGTGGTTATACTACAAATTGTCAGACGCACTAGCCCGGCTATCCTGTGGAGTATTGGCCGTAGTTCCGGATTAGCTTGACTGTGAGCTAGAAAGTGGCTAGGATAATAGTATTGATACTAACCTGTTGTTCATAGCAGTTAACTGCAGCCAAATGCCTATTAACTATAGCTTAGTGGAAAGGAGGTGAGCTCAATGGCAGCGAAGGCTTTTGTTCTAATTGAAACCGCGGTCGGTAAAACTAAGGAGGTGGTAGCTAAAATCAGTCAACTGGAGGGGGTAAAATCAGTTGACCCGGTGACCGGGCCCTATGATGTTATTGCTATTGTAGAAGCCGAGAACCTGAATAGTATTGGTGATTTGGTTACCAGCAAAATACACCCTATTTCTGGCATTTCTCGAACGGTAACTTGTTTGGCGATATGGGCTGACTAAATCCAATCATACTTTTGGTCTGGGCCTCAATTAGCCAGTCGAAGAAAGAGAGATAAACATGGACTTTAAATTCAGTGAAGAACAACAGAAATTTAGACAGGAAGTACGCGACTTTTTAGAAGAAGAGCTGAAACAAGGACTGTGGCAACCGAGTTGTGATGCCTGGATAATGGGCTTTGACCCGGAGTTCACCAAGCGGGTGGCACAAAAAGGCTGGATTGGCTTAACCTGGCCCAAAGAGCATGGCGGACAGGGGCGCTCCTATGTTGACCGGCTCATTCATACTGAAGAGATGCTGCGCTACGGAGCCCCAGCCGGTTGTCACTGGTTTGCCGACCGTCAAGTAGGTGGTGCTGTTCTGCTCTATGGTACTGATGAGCAGAAGAAAGAATTACTGCCTATGATTTTACGTGGTGAGGCCCGTGTTGGTCTGGGGATGAGTGAGCCGGAAGCCGGTTCTGACCTGGCTTCACTTAAAACCCGGGCTGTTGAGGATGGTGACTATTATATAATTGATGGGCAGAAGGTATGGACTAGCGGTGCTGACCATATGAACTGGCTTTATCTGGTAGCTCGAACGGACCCGGATGCCCCTAAACATAGAGGTATTAGTGAATTTCTTTTTGAGGCTGGTTTACCCGGGGTTACGGTTAACCCGATAGTAGATATTACCGGACGGATACACTTTAACGAGATTTTCCTTGATGGCGTACGTGTTCCCAAGAAATGCCTGATAGGAGAGAAAAACCGTGGCTTTTACCAGATTCTGCATCAGCTTGATTACGAGAGAAGTGGGATGGAGCGATTGATGGGTAATTACCCCCTTTTCGAGGCTCTCATCCAGTATGCTAAAGAAACCAAACGAGATGGCAAGCCATTATCCGAAGACCCGCTGGTTCGTTCTAAGCTGGCACAACTTAAGATTGAACTTGAAGTTGGGCGGTTACATATGTATCGGATTGCCCTGGTGATGGATGAGGGGCGTGCCCCGAATTGGGAATCGGCAATGGCTAAGGTATATGGCACCGATTTTGAGCAACGCCTGGCTAACACCGCGATGGAGATTGCTGAATCCAGGTGGGCACCTATGCTGGGTATGGCTCGTGAATCATATCTGTCATCCAAGGGCTATAGTCTCCAAGCCGGCACCTCAGAAATCCTGAAGAATATTCTGGCTTTGAGAAAGCTGGGGCTACCCACCCAGTAGTGGCGTTCATTCTCCAGAAATGACAAGTAATAATACACAAGATTAGTAGGAGGCATGGTAATGGATTTGGCTTTCTCTGAAGAACAGGAAATGTTGAAAACAATGGCTCGTGATTTTTTAACCGATAAGTTACCCAAGGAGGTAGTTAAAGAGATAGAGGAGAGTGAACCAGGTTACCTGCCGGAGTTATGGCGAGAAATGGCGGAGCTGGGTTGGATGGGGCTTGCATTGCCAGAACAGTACGGTGGTGGCGGCATGGGTTTCCTTGACCTGGCAGTGCTGCTGGAGGAAATAGGAGGAGCTTGTCTGCCTGGCCCTTATTTCTCCACGGTGGTCCTGGGAGGGCTACCCATTCTTGACGCTGGCAGTGAGGAGCAGAAGCAGAAATACCTGCCCAAGATAGCCAGTGGTGAGACAATCTTTACCCTGGCTTTGACTGAACCCAGCGCCAGATATGACGCTGCCGCTATCGAGGTTAAGGCCACTGCTGAGGGTGATGCCTATATTCTGAGTGGTACCAAGCTCTTTGTTCCTGATGCTCACATTGCTGATTATATGCTGGTAGTGGCCAGAACCGATGAGAAATCAGAGGGTGAGAGTGGAATTACTGTATTCATTGTAGACGCTAAAAGCCCGGGCATAAGCTGCACCGTCTTAAAGACTATTGCCAACGATAAGCTATGCGAGGTGGTCTTTAATCAGGTGAGTGTACCCGGGGGAAATATTCTGGGGCAACTAAACCAGGGTTGGAGTGAAGTGCAAAAAACAGTCCAGCGAGCAGCGGCAGCCAAATGCTGCGAGATAGTCGGTTGCATTCAACAGGCGCTGGACATGACTATTGACTATGCCAAGGAAAGAAAGCAGTTTGACCGTCCTATTGGCAGCTTCCAGATTATCCAGCATTATTGCGCTGATATGGCAACCGATGTTGACGGTGCCAGACTCTCGACCTATCAAGCAGCCTGGATGATAAGCGAGGGTCTGCCGTGCGCTCAGGAGGTAGCCGTGGCTAAAGCCTGGATCAGCGAAGCTAGTCAGCGCATTATGGCTCTGGCGCACCAAATCCACGGTGCCATTGGCTATTCCATAGACCATGACTTGCAATACTATACCAGACGAGCCAAAGCAGCTGAGGTTACTTTTGGTGATGCCAGTTTCTATCGGGAGGTAGTAGCCCAGGGGATGGGGCTATGATAATTTAGTTTGGTCATAGATTCAGGATGTGGCTTCCAGCTTAGTTATGACTTCATCTATCGTCTGCTCACTGGTAGAAGCACCGGCGGTTATTCCTATGTAGGGTCGACCTTCGAGCCAGGAGAGCTGAATGTCGGCGGCTGTTTCCACTAAGTATGTTTTGGTAGCCGTGGAGCATAACGCGGCGAGGCGATTGGTGTTAGCGCTGTTACGGTCACCGATGACAAGCATCAGGTCAACCCGGTTAGCCAGTTCGAGTGCTACCGCCTGGCGTTTTCTAATATCGTGGCAGATGGTGTCAATAACTCGCAGTTCGGAATCCCTGGTAAGAGCAAAGTCGATAATGTTCTTGACAAATTCGTTAAAATGGGCTGGTATGCGAGTTGTCTGTGATAGAATACCTATCCGAAGGGGTAGATGGTTAAGTTTGGTGATGGATTTAGCCTCTAAAGCGGCGGTGCCCTGATTATTGGCCCAACCAAGAGTTGCCTTGACCTCGACGTGATTACTATCACCGTAGATAACAACGAAAAAGCCAGAGTCAGCTAATTTGTGGGCGGCAAGCTGTAGACGACGCACGAAGGGACAGGTAGTGTCAATTATCTCAATGTGCCGGGCCTGAATTTCTTTCTCAAGTTGCGTACTTATGCCATGTGCGCTAACCACCACGGTATCACCCTGTATATCATTCACGTCTTTGGCTACTCTAACCCCAATTTTAGCCAGTCTTTGTAATACCTGCTGATTATGTACTACCGGTCCCAGTGTTTCTACGCCGCCCCGCTCACGCGCAATGTTTTCCAGGATATTAATGGCTCGCTTGACTCCGAAGCAAAACCCTATTTCACCCGCCTTTTCAATTCTCATGATTGGAGACTTCCTTTTTGGTGTAATTACCCTGATATTCTTGAGGGAGGAGTTCAGCGATACGTTCCATTGTATAGTTAGTAAGTCTGACTAACTCCTCTTTAGTTAATTTACCATTAACTGGTGGCAGAGAAAAGGGCTGACCGATATTAACCGTTATCTGAGGGCGGTGCAGTAACCAGGCTACACCCCTGAGTTTTTCGGTGCCGGTAATGCCTACCGGAAGAATGGGGGCATCACTATGACGGGCTATTAATGCTGAGCCAGATAAAGCCGGCTGCAGTTGAGCACTGAGGCTTCGTTTTCCTTCAGGAAACATGGCCAAGGCTAGACCTTTAGCCAGAATCTGCTTTGCCTGGCGTATTGCTTGTCTGTCTGTCTGTTTCCGATACACTGGAAATGCGCCAAAGCCGCGCATCAGGTAGCCCAGAAAGCGGCGGCGAAACAGTTCCTCTTTAGCCATAAACATTACCTTTCGGTCAAGGCTAATACCAATCAGAGGCGGGTCGGTTAGGTTAATATGATTAGCCACCACCAGCAGTGGTCCTTGACTAGGGATATTCTCTTTGCCCCTGACCTGGTAACTGGTCAGGAGACTAAAGAACATCCTTAATATTGCTTTGGCCACATAATAGAACCAGGGCACTATTCCACACTCCATAAAGAAGAAGATTAGCAACGATTGATTATACTCTACGGCTAGGCATAAAGGCAAACATCAGGATACTTACTGTACCGAACCTTGACTAGCCGGCTAGTAATAGCTAGACTGATACCGTTGGTGAACTAATGAAGGTTATTGGTCTTACTGGTGGTATCGGTAGCGGCAAGAGCACGGTATCGCGGTTTCTGGCTGAGCTAGGAGCGGTTATAATAGATGCCGATAGGGTAGGGCATGAAGCCTTCAAGCCGGATACCGGGGTGTGGCGGGAGGTTGTAGAGGCTTTTGGGCGGCAGATTCTTACCCCTGGTGGTGATATCGACCGTAAAAAGCTGAGTGAAATAGTGTTTGGTAATGTTGAGCTGCTAGCACGATTAAATCAGATAATGCACCCCCGGATGTATGATATAGTAAAGGCTCAGCTTGAGGAATATCGACGGCGGGGGGTGGAGGTGGTAGTGCTGGAAGCACCGCTATTGCTGGAAGCAGGCTGGACTTCATTAGTAGATGAGGTCTGGGTTACGGTAGCCGCTGAGTTTACAGTTTTAAGTCGGCTTCAGGAGCGGGTAGGGCTAGTTAAAGAGGAGCTTCTAGCGCGTATCCGCTCTCAGCTATCTTCAGAGGAACGAATTAAGTGTGCCGACGTGGTAATTAACACGGATTGCAGCCTTGATGAGGTAAGGGCCAGGGTAAGAGAACTGTGGGAGGAACTCTGGACTGGTAGAACAAGTGAAACGAAAACTTGACACCCAGCTATTGTAATTGGTAGAATGAGTAGGTTTTAGGAGGAGAGAGATTTACGCTGTTATTGAAACTGGTGGTAAACAATATAAGGTAATCCCTGGTCAGGCTATAGATGTCGAACGTCTGGATGTGGCTGAAGGAAGCACCACTGAGCTGGATAAGGTCTTGATTATTGCTGATGGTGATAAGGTAACGGTAGGCACCCCCACTATTGATGGAGCCAGGGTAATTGCCACTTCACAAGGGAATGGTAAAGGCAAGAAAATTATTGTATTTAAATATAAGCCGAAGGTGCGTTATCGTAAGAAAACAGGGCATCGTCAGCTTTATACCAGACTGATTATTGACAAAATAGTTGAATCAGGAGCTATGCTGAGTGAACCGACGAAGAAAGTTCGTCAACGTAAGAAAAAAGAGGTAGTGCAGGATGGCGCATAAAAAGGCAGGTGGCTCCAGTCGCTTAGGTCGTGATAGTAAGCCCAAACGACTCGGAGTGAAAAGGTACGCTGGTCAGGTAGTGAATGCCGGCACAATACTGGTTCGGCAGCGAGGCACCCGTATTCACCCGGGTAATAATGTGGGTGTGGGCAGGGATTATACCCTTTACGCTCTCATTGATGGCGTGGTTAAATTTGAACCGACTAGCAATGACAGGAGGCGGGTTAGCGTCTACGCTAGCTAAAATGCTATGAAGGATAAGATTCACCCTGAGTATTTTACTGATGCCAAGGTAATTTGCTCTTGCGGCAATACCTTTATCACTGGCTCTACCAGGAAGGTACTAAAGGTCGAGCTGTGTAGCAAGTGCCACCCATTTTTTACCGGAGAACGCCGGATGATAGATACCGCTGGACGAGTAGAGCGATTTAAGCGGCGCTACAAGATAGAAGGTTGAATCAATATCTCGGAGAATGGGAGCGGGTTATATTGTGCCCGCTCTTTTTTATTTATTAAGGAATTATTATGGCTAAGAAATTCTATTACGGGGGACAGGCAGTAATTGAGGGGGTGATGATGCGGGGGCGGAAGACTGCAGTTACCGCAGTACGCAGGCCCAATGGTGAGGTGGCATTAGACATAAAGTCGCTGTCTACTGTTTATACGGGTTGGATGAGAAAAACTCCTTTAATAAGGGGTATTGTTGTCTTGATTGAGGCTTTGGTTCTGGGTATGCAGAGCCTGCTCTACTCGGCTAATGTATCTCTGGAAGAAGAAGAGGAAAGCATTTCGGGCTGGCTGACCTGGGTTCTGGTTGCGGTTTCTCTGGCTTTCGGCGTTGCCCTGTTCTTTATGGCGCCCCTTTTCCTGACCAAATTATTTGACCCCCATATCAGTTCATCACTGGTATTCCACCTGATAGAAGGCTTTATCCGACTGGGTATTTTCATAGCTTATCTTAAGCTGATGACGTTAGTGCCTGACATCAAGCGGGTATTTGCTTATCATGGTGCTGAGCATAAGACGGTAAATGCTTATGAAGCCGGAGTTCCGCTGGAAGTAGAGACAGTGAAGAAGTATAATACGGCCCATGCCCGCTGTGGTACCAGCTTTCTGTTCGTGGTCCTGATTATAGCCATCATCGTTTTTGCCCTGGTTGGCCGTCCGGCATTATGGCTCATGATACTATCGCGGGTTATCCTTATTCCGGTGATTGCTGCCCTTGGTTACGAGGTTATCCAGTTTGGAGCAAGACATGCTGGCAACGGTTTTGTCCGGGTTATCCTGGCACCTGGACTATGGCTACAGTCGCTGACTACTAATGAGCCGGATGATAGCCAACTGGATGTTGCCATATCAGCATTGAGCAAGGTTATTGAAATTGACCAGCATGGTGAGGCGGCTCAGGCTTCTCCTGATTAGTCTTCAATATCTTTTTTGGTTAGCTCCTGAAAGAAGCAGGTCTTATTGCCAGTATGGCATACCGGGCCGGTGGTTTTCCCCTTGACCAGGATGGTATCACTATCGCAGTCTTTCCATACTGAGTACA
>JABUBP010000190.1_pt1 | contig 15364 bp, 16 predicted proteins | sample 7240331 | NCBI WGS metagenome assembly JABUBP01 (sample SAMN07256347, study PRJNA390944) | subsurface metagenome | isolation source: Methane hydrate marine sediment | place: Pacific Ocean: Eastern North Pacific, ODP site 1244 | collected 2002 | reverse complement strand
CTCGCGGTGATGCATCCGCATGCCGCGAACTATTTCATGCCGTTAGCCAAAAAGACTTACCGCTTCCGCTCCGACCCGCAGACCACGCCCTTGGCGACCAGCGCCTCGATCTCGCCCTTGGAATAGCCGAACTCGCCGAGCACCTCGGCGGTATGCTGCGAGAACTTTGGCGGCGTGCGGCGCAGGCTCGGCTTGGTGCGCTCCAGCCGGATCGGCGAGGCGACGCCCTTGTACCAGTCCTTCGCGATGATATCGCCGCGGTGAATGGTGTGCGGGCTCTGCAGCGCCTGGTCGATCTTCTGCACGGGACCTGCCGGCAGGCCGGCGGCGAGCAGGCGATTGCACAGCGGCTCGGCCTCGTGCTGGCTGAACACCGCGGCAAGCTCGGCGCGCAGCGCTTCGCGATTGGCGATGCGGTCCTTGTTGCGGGCAAAGCGCGGATCGGTGCCGAGCTCGGGCTTGCCGATCTCCTTCGCCAGCTTGCGGAAGGTGCCGTCATTGCCGACGCCGATGAAGATGTTGTCGGTTTTCGTCGGGAAGATCGCGTAAGGCACGAGGTTCGGGTGCTCGTTGCCGGTGAGACCAGGCGGCTTGCCATGCATGAAATAGTTCGCGGTGTGCGGATGCATGATGGCGAGGCCGGTCTCGTACAGCGTCGTCTCCAGGAACTGGCCTTTGCCCGAGCGCTGCCGCTCCGACAGTGCCATCAGGATGCCGATCGCCGCATAGAGCCCGGTGGTGATGTCGACCAGGGGCACGCCGATCCGCATCGGCCCGCTCTCGGGCGAGCCGGTTGCCGCGATCATGCCGGTCATCGCCTGGATGATGGCGTCGTAGCCGGGATTGCCGCCGCGCGGGCCGTCGGCGCCGAAGCCGCAAATCCGGCAATGCACGAGGCGCGGGAATTTCTTGCTGAGGACGTCGTTGCCGATGCCCCATTTCTCCAGCGTGCCCGGCTTGAAATTTTCGATCAGGACGTCGGCGGTCTCCAGCATCTTCAGCAGCACGACGCGCCCGCCCTCGGAGGCGAGGTCGAGGCCGATGGAGCGCTTGTTGCGGTTGATGCCGACGAAGTAGGCCGCGTCCTCTTCATGGAAGGGCGGACCCCAGTCGCGCACCTCGTCGCCCGCGGGCGGTTCGACCTTGATCACATCGGCGCCGTGGTCGGCGAGGATCTGCGTGCAATAGGGGCCGCCGAGCACGCGCGTGAGATCGATCACGCGCAGGCCCGTCATGGCGCCGGTAGCTTGGGCATTCATGAAGACAACCTTCGACTGGAATGGGATTACCCAGAGCTAGCGGGCTTCAGCGGACGCAGCAATGCCTCTTCGCGCACAGGCGTATGACGCATGCGAAAACGGCCCGCCGCGAAAACGCGACAGGCCGCTTCGTTGGGAATTGAACGCGTGCGTCAGACGACGGTCAGGCGCACGTCGACATTGCCGCGGGTGGCGTTGGAGTAGGGGCAGACCTGGTGGGCTTTTGCGACCAGCGCCTCGGCGTCAGCCTTGGCGAGGCCGGGCAGCGAAACAGCGAGGTCGATGTCCAGACCAAAGCCGCCTTCCGAGCGCGGGCCGATGCCGACGGTCGAGGTGACCGAGGCGTCCGCGGGCACCTTCGGGCCGCCCTGCGAGGCCACGAACTTCATGGCGCCGATGAAGCAGGCGGCATAGCCGGCCGCGAAAAGCTGCTCGGGATTGTTGCCGGCGCCGCCGCCACCGCCGAGCTCCTTGGGGGTCGCGAGCTTGACGCTGAAGGCGCCGTCAGCGGTGGAGGCGGTGCCGTCGCGGCCGCCGGTGGCTGTTGCGGTGGTCTTGTAGAGCACTTTCACGGACATGGGGTTCTCCCTGGTTGCGATCTTGATGGCCAGATGTATTGCACGCAATCGAATTGCGTGCAATAGAAAAGGCGGAGCTCTTGTTTCACATTTAATTGTGCACAATTGATTGGGGTGTCCGCGCGCGACGCGGATCGCCACTACTGTGCATGGGGTTGTTTTCGACTTTTTGGATGCAACCCTCGCGACCCCAGAATGTCCAAACGATTCCATATGGATGCGAAGGTACTGTGATGGCCAAATCCGCGGGCGACCTGCCGCTGCTGCTCGCCAACCAGCTCTGCTTTGCGGTCTATTCCACCGCGCACGCCTTCAACCGCTTCTACAAGCCGTTGCTGGACAAGCTCGGCCTGACCTATCCGCAGTACCTCGTGATGCTGGTGCTGTGGGAGGAGGACGGCGTGCCGGTGAAGGATATCGGTGAGCGGCTGTTTCTCGATTCGGGCACGCTGACGCCGCTGCTCAAGCGGCTGGAAGCCGCGGGACTCCTCAAGCGCACGCGCTCGAAAGAAGACGAGCGGCAGGTGATCGTGGCGCTGACGCCGCAGGGCGAGGCGCTGAAGGAGAAAGCGCGCAGCCTGCCGCTGTCGATCCTGGCGGCATCGCAATGCTCGGTAGCGGAATTGTCGACGCTGAAAAGCGAGATCGTGTCGCTGCGCGAGAAGCTGAATGCGGCCGTCGTGGAGGATGTGGAAGCGTAGCGGCTGAGTGCGTGTTACCGGCCCGTCTTCGCCCTTCGGGCTACGCCGGGCACCACGCTTCGTCCTTCGGGGCACTCGTGGCTGCGCCACGCGTAGCCCGAAGGGCGAAGCGTGGTGGAGCCAGGCGGGATCGAACCGCCGACCTCTTGCATGCCATGCAAGCGCTCTCCCAGCTGAGCTATGGCCCCTTAAGCCTGATCCGCGTGGAAGCGAGCTTCCAGCCTCGGATCATATTGTCGGTGCGTCTGGGCGACGCGCCGATTCACGGACCCCCGAAAACCACAGTTCGGGGTTTATCTCAAGTATCTTCGTCGTTGCCGACGTCGCCGATGATGTCGGTGACGTCCTCGTCGCCTTCCTCTTCGTCGGCGATGAAGGTCGAATCATCGTCGTCATCGCCTTCGATGGTCTCGTCGACCTCGATGTCGTCCTCGGACTCGGGAACGACGGCCTTGACCTTGCCGGTGTTCTCCTCGGCATCGGCTTCCTCGAGCGAAACGAGGTTCTCGTTCTCCACGGGCTCCGGCGCGTCGGGAGCCATGCTCGGTGCAGCGGCGGCAGCGGCGGCGGCACCACGGGTCATGCGCGGCGGCGCGACCGGCGCGATCGGCACCACCTCACCCGTATAGGGCGAGATCACCGGGCTCTTGTTGAGATCGTAGAACTTCTTACCCGTCGTCGGGCAAATGCGCTTGGTTCCGAGGTCGGATTTGGCCACGTGCGGATCCTGGGAATGTCTGAAAAACGGAGCTTCACTTGGCTAGTTGAGGGGCCGCTGTCAAGCGCTTTGCAGGGCAATTGGGGGCATCGTGACGCCATCTGGCGCATGTGTTACTGCGCCACCGAGAAAGGACGCAAACTTGACCCATTCCGGCTCCGCGACCCCCCTTGAAGCCCGCGCCAGCGGCCCCCTCGCAGGGAAAGTCCGCGTGCCCGGGGACAAATCGATCTCGCACCGGTCGCTGATTCTGGGCGCGCTGGCGGTCGGCGAAACCCGGATTTCGGGCCTCTTGGAGGGCGAGGACGTGCTCAACACCGCCAAATCCATGCGTGCACTGGGCGCGAAGGTGGAGCGAACCGGCCCGTTCGCCTGGAAGGTCAATGGCGTCGGTGTCGGTGGTTTTGCTGAACCGGCCGCCCCGCTCGATTTTGGCAATTCCGGCACCGGCTGCCGCCTGGTGATGGGCGCGGTCGCCGGCTGCCCGGTCACGGCGACCTTCGACGGCGACGCTTCGCTGCGCTCGCGGCCGATGCGGCGCATCCTCGATCCGCTGGAGTTGATGGGGGCGAAAGCCGGCGAAGCCCGCGAAGGCGGCCGCCTGCCGCTGACGCTGCATGGCGCGCGCGATCCCGTGCCGATCACCTACCGCACGCCGGTGGCGTCGGCGCAGATCAAGTCCGCGGTGCTGCTCGCCGGGCTCGCTGCGCCCGGAATCACGACCGTGATCGAGAGCGAGGCGAGCCGCGACCACACCGAGCTGATGCTGAAACATTTCGGCGCCGACATTGTCTCCGCGAAAGAAGGCAGCTACGGCCGCAAGATCTCGCTCACCGGCGAACCCGAGCTGCATGGCGCCGAGGTGATCGTGCCTGCCGATCCCTCGTCGGCCGCATTCCCTGTTGTGGCCGCGCTGATCGTCGGCGGCTCCGACATCGTTCTGTCAGACGTCATGACCAATCCGCTGCGCACCGGCCTGTTCACAACGCTGCGCGAAATGGGCGCTTCCATCGAGGAGAGCCAAGTCCGTGGCGATGCCGGCGAGCCGATGGCGCAACTGCGCGTGCGCGCCTCAAAACTGCGCGGCGTCGAAGTGCCGCCGGAGCGCGCGCCCTCGATGATCGACGAATATCTGGTGCTGGCGGTGGCGGCCGCTTTTGCCGAAGGCACCACTGTGATGCGCGGCCTGCAGGAGCTGCGCGTCAAGGAATCCGATCGCCTGGAGGCCACCGCCGACATGCTGCGCGTCAACGGCGTGAAGGTGGAGATTTCCGGCGACGATCTCATCGTCGAAGGGCGCGGTCATGTGCCGGGCGGCGGCCTTGTCGCCACCCACATGGATCACCGCATCGCGATGTCGGCGTTGGTGATGGGCTGCGCGGCGGACAAGCCGGTGAAGGTCGACGACACCGCTTTCATCGCCACCAGCTTCCCGGACTTCATTCCGATGATGCGCTCGCTCGGCGCGGATTTCGCGTAAGCGCGCAAAAACTCAGGAGGGCGCGATGCCGAGGCTCGTCACCGCTTCGAGCCAGACCGGCGACTCTTCCTTGTAGAGCTTCTGCGTTTCCTCGAAGGTCATCGCGGTGTCGTCGACGCCGAATGTCTTCATCACCTGCAGCACCTTTTCGGACTTGCCGCCGGCGACGAGCAGCTTCGACAGCTTCTGCACGATTTCCGGCGGCGTGCCTGTCGGCACCGCACAGCATTGAAAGCCCGTCAGGGTGAAGATGCGTGAGGTCGCGCCCTGTTCCTTGAAGGATGGCACGTCCGGCAGTGTGGACATGCGCTTGCGCGATACTGCAACCGGGTTGCCGCGGCCGCTTTGCAGCACGGAGAGCGCCGCCGAGTAGCTGCCATGCGCGCCGTCAATGAAGCCACCGGCAAGATCAGTCCACATCGGCGCTTCGCCGCGATAGTGCACGGCTTCCATCTTGAGGCCGTACTGCTTGTTCATTTCGGCGACCGCCATGTGCGCGTAGGAGCCCGCGCCATAGGTGCCGATGTTCACCTTCTCCGCCTTCTTCGCGTACGCAACGAATTCGTCGAGCGTTTTCGCACCAGTCTTCTCCGCGGCGACGAAGGGCAGGCTGCCCGACGGCATGATCGAGACCAGCACGAAATCCTTCTCGGCGTCGTAGGGAATGTCCTTGATCAGGACGCGGTTCATGATCATCGTCGTCGAGATCGTGAACATCAGCGTGTAGCCGTCGGGTGCGGCGCGCTTGGCTTCGGCCGCTGCCACCGATCCGGAGGCGCCGGCCTTGTTCTCCACCGTAAAGCTCTGGCCGGTTTCGCCGCGGATGTATTCGCCATAGGTGCGGGCGAAGAGGTCGGTCTGCCCGCCGGCCGGATAACCGGCGATGATCCTGATCGACCGGTTCGGCCAATCGGTTTGCTGTGCCTGTGCGGAAGAGCCGATCAGCGGGATGGCCGAGGCGGCCGCCGCACTGCCGATGAAATGACGTCGTGAAATGGCGCTCATCGTGTCTCCCCAGTTGTAATTTCGAATCACGTTCTGCGGATCGCTTGCGTCAGAATAGATGCGCTTTGGCGCCAATGCGCGGACATTTGGACGCATTGCTGGATGGCGCGGAATTGAGCTGCGCCCATGCATTCCGGGAAACGAAATAATCCGCCTTGACCGGCATGGCGCCCTGTCGCACATGGCGTGCATGATCATCGCCATCGACGGACCCGCCGCCTCGGGAAAGGGCACGCTGGGCAAGCGCCTCGCCCATCACTACGGCTATCGCCATCTCGACACCGGCGTGATCTATCGCGCGGTGGCCAAGGCGCTGCTCGATGCCAATGTCGCGCTGACCAATGAGGCGGCCGCCGTCGCCGTCGCCATGGAGCTCGACCCGGAAAAATTCGGCCACCCTGAACTGAAGACGCAGCGGATCGGCGATGCCGCATCCGTGGTCTCGGCGATCCCAAGGGTGCGCGAGGCGTTGGTGGACTTTCAGCGGCAGTTCGCCGCCGGCCCGCCTGGCGCCGTGCTCGACGGGCGCGACATCGGCACGGTGATCTGCCCGGATGCGGAAGTGAAGATCTTCGTGGTGGCGGACCCGCGGGTGCGGGCACGGCGGCGCGCGCTCGAAGCGCGGGCGCGGGGCGAGACCGTCGATGAGGAGGCTGTGCTCGCCGATATCATCAAGCGCGATGAGCGCGACCAGAACAGGCCCGTTGCCCCCTTGAGGCCGGCGCCCGACGCCCACACGCTGGATAATTCGAACCTCGACATCGAGGCGGGCGTTCGCGCCGCCATCGCCATTGTCGAGGCTGTCCGCGCCGGCAGGAAGCCTGCGCTTTGAGGGACTAGTTCTTCGACCAGTAGCGATCGAACGGCAGCTCCTGCTCGGCCATCATGAGCGGCTGCTTGGCGGCCTTTGCGTTGGCGATGGCCTGCTCGGTCGGGGCAGCCGACGGCTTGCCGGTGACGCCGACGGCGAAAGTGAAAACGAAAACGGCACTCAGAGCGATCAGGCTTTTCACGGTGAAAGTCCCTCGTTTTTCAATGGCGGGCACCGTGGCGGTACGTGCTTAAGGCCGGGTTCCATTTTCAGGCGGGGTCCTGGCTTTCCGGGAATGCGGTCAACAACCCGTTGAAGCAGTAGGCCGCCTTTCGCGGATTGCGAGCGTTAATGCCGTCTTAACAGGCCGTTTTTGCTTGCCGGTATGGGCCTCGAGGGCTATATCAGCGCCGTCCGGGCTGCCCCCGATGAGATCAGGGCCGTCCGAGCGGGCCGGTTAGGGAATTCGACCCCCTGCCGTCATCTGGAGGAAAGCCCGCTCCTCGTCTTGCACGCCGGCCTGTTGGCCGGCACGTCCAGGGCCCCGGAGAAATCAATGTATCGAATGGGCAGCCATGCTGCCGGCCCGCTGTTGCGCCCTCCGCAACAAGCGGTCGTCGGGTTTTGCGGAGCCCGTCACTGTCCATCCGATGCGCCCATCAACCCGAACGGCCGGCGAGTACCGCATCTGGAGAACAAATGGCTTCGAATACCGCTACTTCCCTCACTCCCACCCGCGACGATTTCGCGGCGATGCTCGACGAATCCTTCGGCGGCGGCTTGCAGGAAAGCTCCGTCGTCAAGGGCACGGTCGTCGCAATTGAAAAGGACATGGCCGTCATCGACGTCGGTCTGAAGACCGAAGGCCGCGTGGCGCTGCGCGAATTTTCCGGCCCCGGCCGCGAGAGCGACCTCAAGGTCGGTGACGAAGTCGAGGTGTTCCTCGACCGTATCGAGAATGCCCTCGGCGAAGCCGTGCTGTCGCGCGACAAGGCGCGCCGCGAAGAGAGCTGGGGCAAGCTTGAGAAGGCCTTCCAGAACAACGAGAAGGTCAACGGCGTCATCTTCAACCAGGTCAAGGGCGGCTTCACCGTCGACCTCGACGGCGCCGTGGCCTTCCTGCCGCGCTCGCAGGTCGACATCCGCCCGATCCGCGACGTGGCGCCGCTGATGAACAACACGCAGCCGTTCCAGATCCTCAAGATGGATCGCCGCCGCGGCAACATCGTGGTGTCGCGCCGCACGGTTCTCGAAGAGACCCGCGCCGAGCAGCGCCAGGAGCTGGTGCAGAACCTCGAAGAGGGTCAGGTCATCGACGGCGTGGTCAAGAACATCACCGATTACGGTGCGTTCGTCGACCTCGGCGGCATCGACGGCCTGCTGCATGTCACCGATATCGCCTGGCGCCGCGTCAACCATCCGACCGAGGTTTTGACCATCGGCCAGACGGTGAAGGTCAAGATCATCAAGATCAACCACGAGACCCACCGCATCTCGCTCGGCATGAAACAGCTGCTTGATGATCCGTGGCAGGGCATCGAGGCGAAGTATCCGCTGAACGCGCGCTTCACCGGCCGTGTCACCAACATCACGGACTACGGCGCGTTCGTCGAGCTGGAGCCGGGCATCGAAGGCCTGATCCACGTCTCGGAGATGTCGTGGACCAAGAAGAACATGCACCCCGGCAAGATCGTCTCCACCTCGCAGGAAGTCGAAGTGCAGGTTCTGGAGGTCGATTCCGTCAAGCGCCGCATCTCGCTCGGTCTGAAGCAGACCATGCGCAACCCCTGGGAAGTATTCGTCGAGAAGTTCCCGGTCGGTGCGACCGTCGAGGGCGAAGTCAAGAACAAGACCGAGTTCGGTCTGTTCCTCGGCCTCGAAGGCGACGTCGATGGCATGGTGCATCTGTCCGACCTCGACTGGAAGCTTCCGGGCGAGCAGGTCATCGACAACTACAAGAAGGGCGACATGGTCAAGGCCGTGGTGCTCGATGTGGATGTCGAAAAGGAGCGTATCTCGCTTGGCATCAAGCAGCTCGAAGGCGATCCCTTCGCAGAGCCGGGCGATGTCAAGAAGGGCGCGGTGGTGACTTGCGAAATCACCGATGTGAAGGAAGGCGGCATCGACGTGAAGATCGCCGGTACCGACTTCACCACCTTCATCAAGCGCTCCGAGTTGGCACGTGACCGCAACGATCAACGTCCCGAGCGCTTCGCGGTCGGCGAGAAGGTCGATGCCCGCGTCATCCAGTTCGACAAGAAGGCCCGCAAGGTCCAGGTGTCGATCAAGGCGCTGGAAGTGGCCGAAGAGAAGGAAGCCATCGCGCAGTACGGCTCCTCCGATTCGGGCGCGACGCTGGGCGACATCCTCGGCACCGCGCTGAAGAACCGCGACAAGTAAGCGGCGCTTTTGCGTTGTCACAAATCAGGGGCCCCGGTTTCGACCGGGGCCTTTTTTCACCCGCAAATCTATCCATCGTCATGCCCGGGCTAAAGCGCGAAGCGCGACTTCGCGCTAGGCGTCCCGGGCATCCACGGCCTATTTCATTGCCAACCCAAGACGTGGATGGCCGGGACAAGCCCGGCCATGACGAGTGTGACGGTCGAGCCGGGCCTTGTTTTCTTCAAATTGCGCCGCAATTGATGTAATCAGATAAGCCGATGATTACGCTGCGCCCGGCACAACGCGCGCAGCTATTTTCAGGAGAATTGCGATGTCGCTGGATTCGGACGTCATCGTCGACCGCCGCAGGATTCGCCGCAAGCTGACCTTCTGGCGCGTATTCGCCGCCGTGGTCGCGATCCTCGCCGTCGTTGCCGTCGGCGTGATCGCAACCCCTGCTGGTCGCGGTACGCTGACGACGACGGGCTCGATTGCGCGCGTCAAGATCGACGGGCTGATCCGCAGCGACTCCGATCGTGTCGAGGCGCTGGAGCGGCTGGAGAAGTCGCAGGCCGCCGCCGTCATCATCCACATCAACTCGCCCGGCGGCACCACTGCCGGTTCCGAGCAGCTTTATGACTCGCTGATGCGGCTGAAGGCGAAGAAGCCGCTGGTGGTCGTCGTCGAAGGCCTCGCTGCCTCCGGCGGCTACATCACCGCGATTGCGGCGGACCACATCATTGCGCAGCAGAGCTCGCTGGTCGGCTCGATCGGCGTGCTGTTCCAGTTTCCGAACTTCACCGAGTTGATGAAGACGGTCGGCGTCAAGGTCGAGGAGATCAAGTCCTCGCCGCTGAAGGCTGCGCCCAACGGCTTTGAGCCGACCAGCCCCGAGGCGCGCGCCGCTATCGACGCGCTGGTGAAGGATTCCTACGCCTGGTTCCGCGGCCTCGTGAAGGAACGCCGCGGCATGGACGACGCGCAGATCGAGAAAGTCGCCGACGGCCGCGTCTTCACCGGCCGTCAGGCGGTCGAGCTTAAGCTGATCGATGCGCTCGGCGACGAGAAGACCGCCGTCGCATGGCTCGAGGCGAACAAGAACGTCAAGAAGGGCCTGCCTGTGCGCGACTACAAGCTGGCGCCGCGCTTCGGCGACCTGACTTTCCTGCGCACGGCGGTCTCGATCAGCCTCGATGCGGTCGGCCTGTCCACCATCGCGCGCCGTATCGAACAGTCCGGCGTCGGCCAGGCGGTGGACCGCCTTGCGATGGACGGAATGCTGGCGCTGTGGCAGCCCACGGCCTCCAACTGAGGGGGCAAATCCGCCTCCTCCCGCGATGCACTCGCATTGCTTGTATTGTGACAGGACCGGCCCGGGCCCTATGTCACGCCTTTTCCCAACGCCCAAATTTCATTTAGCGTCTTGACAGTTCAAGGTATTTTCACGGAAATGGCTGACGGAAACGGCCCCGGACGCATTCACCGATGATCAAATCCGAACTCGTTCAGCGCATCGCCGAGCACAACCCGCACCTCTACCAGAGGGATGTCGAGAACATCGTCAATGCAATCCTCGATGAAATCGTGGCCGCACTGGCGCGCGGCGACCGCGTCGAGCTGCGCGGCTTTGGCGCTTTCTCGGTCAAGCACCGTCCGGCACGTGCCGGCCGCAACCCGCGCACCGGCGCCCATGTGCCCGTCGACCAGAAGAGCGTGCCGTTCTTCAAGACCGGCAAGGAAATGCGCGAGCGGCTGAACCGCGAAGGCGCCGAATCCGGCACCTGAGCTTTTTCTGCCGGCTTTGCAGGCGAACGGCGGCCTTGCCGTATCAGTGGAAAAGGGCGTAATTCCCGGCCTCGATTCTGACGGGAGATGGTCATGCGAAAATTCCTCACCGCGCTGGTCGTCATTCCCCTCGGCGTTTTCTTCGTCATCTTCGCAGTCGCCAATCGCCATCTGGTCACGGTCTCCTTCGACCCCTTCAATTCGGTGACACCGACGGTAGCGGTGACCATGCCGTTATTCGCAGTGATCATTGCGGTGGCCATGCTCGGGGTCCTGGCCGGGGGCATGGCGACCTGGTTCCGGCAGGGGCGCTTCCGCCGCGCCGCCCGCCAGAGCGAGGCCGAGGCCCGCCAGATGCGGACCGAACTGGCCGATCTGCGCCACGCCGCCCGGGAGCAGCGCTTTGCGGCCCTTCCGCAGGGCGGCATTTACGGGGCCGCCGCCGGGCGAGACAAGCAGGGCGCGACGTTGTAGAACCCGCCCCGTCAGCCGGCCAAAATTTCAGTCATTTTGCGGCCCGAAGGAACCATGTCCCTGCTTGTCAAGATTTGCGGCCTGTCCACGCGCGAGACGCTCGACGTCGCGCTGGATGCTGGCGCGGACATGGTGGGCTTCGTGTTCTTTCCGCCGTCGCCACGGCATCTGTCGCTGGAGAAGGCGCGCGATCTCGGCCGGGCCGCCAGGGGTCGTGCCGTCAAGGTGGCGCTCACGGTCGATGCCGATGACGTGACCTTCGAGAACATCATCGATGCGCTGAAGCCCGACATCCTGCAGATCCACGGCAAGGAAACCACTGCGCGGGTGCGCGACATCAAGCAGAAGTTCGGCTTGCCCGTGATGAAGGCGCTGCCGGTCGAGACGGTGGCCGACCTTGCCGCGCTGCCGGGCTACGCTGCCGTGGCCGACCGCATCCTGTTCGATGCCCGCGCGCCGAAGGGCGCGACGCGGCCGGGCGGGTTAGGGGCAACCTTCGATTGGCACGTGCTGGAAAATCTCGATCTCAAACTGCCCTTCATGGTCTCGGGCGGTCTGCATGCCGGCAATGTCGCGGAAGCTATCAGCGTGACGCGGGCCGGCGGCGTAGACGTGTCCTCGGGCGTCGAGCGCACGCCGGGGATCAAGGACCCCGACATGATCCGCGACTTCATCCGCGCTGCGCGCGCTACACAGGAACTGACGGTTCGATGAATCCAAGACTCCCCAATTCCTTCCGCAGCGGTCCGGACGAGCGCGGACATTTCGGCAATTTCGGCGGCCGCTTCGTCGCGGAAACGCTGATGCCGCTGATCCTCGATCTCGAGAAGGCCTATGCCGCGGCCAAGGCCGATCCGGCGTTTCATGCCGAGATGAAGGGTTATCTCAAAGACTATGTCGGCCGGCCGTCGCCGCTGTATTTTGCCGAACGTCTCACCGAGCATCTCGGCGGCGCCAAGATTTATCTGAAGCGCGAAGAGCTCAACCACACCGGCTCGCACAAGGTGAACAACGTGCTCGGCCAGATCATGGTCGCAAGGCGCATGGGCAAGAAGCGCATCATCGCCGAGACCGGTGCGGGCCAGCATGGCGTTGCGACTGCAACGCTGTGCGCGCGCTTTGGCCTCGAATGCATCGTCTATATGGGCGCGGTCGACGTCGCCCGTCAGGCGCCGAACGTGTTCCGCATGGAGATGCTGGGCGCCAAGGTCGTTCCGGTGCAGTCGGGCACGCGCACGCTGAAGGACGCGATGAACGAGGCGCTGCGCGACTGGGTCACCAACGTGCACAACACCTTCTATTGTATTGGCACGGTGGCGGGGCCGCACCCCTATCCGATGATGGTCCGCGACTTCCAGTCGGTGATCGGCGAGGAGACGAAGAAGCAGATGATGGAGGCCGAGGGCCGCCTGCCGGATTCGCTGGTCGCTTGCATCGGCGGCGGCTCCAATGCGATGGGCCTGTTCCATCCCTTCCTCGACGATCCCTCCGTCGAGATTTTCGGTGTCGAAGCCGCCGGCCATGGCCTGACGCAATTGCATGCGGCGTCGATCGCCGGCGGACGCCCCGGCGTGCTGCATGGCAATCGCACTTATTTGCTGATGGACGACGACGGCCAGATCCAGGACGCGCATTCGATCTCGGCAGGCCTCGACTATCCCGGCATCGGCCCCGAGCATTCCTGGCTGCACGAGAGCGGCCGCGTGAAATATCTCTCGGCGACCGATGACGAGGCGCTCGATGCCTTCATGCTGCTGTCGCGGCTGGAAGGCATTCCGCCGGCACTGGAGCCCGCGCACGCCATTGCGAAGGTCAAGGAGCTCGCGCCGAAGCGGCCGAAAGACCACCTGATGGTGGTCAATCTCTCCGGCCGCGGCGACAAGGACATTCCGCAGATCGCGGAAATTCTGAAGGGCAGGAAGCAGTGAAGGTCTTGCGCCGCTCTCATTTTCACCTCTCCCCGTCGGGGAGAGGTCGGCTGCGCAGCAGCCGGGTGAGGGGTCTCTCCGCTTATTCGAATCGCAGAGAGGTCTCGATCATCTCGAGCACGCCTTCGAGATTCTCATACACGTCAGTGTTCGAGACTCGCACCACGAGAAAGCCGCAGGCTTCGAGGGCGGCCGTCCTGGCCTGGTCACGCTTGATCTCTGATGACGTAGCGTGCGTCACCCCGTCGACTTCGACGATCAGCTTTCCATCCAGCGTCACGAAATCGACGATGTATCGGTCGACCGGATGCTGGCGGCGGAATTTCCATCGCGCCAGTCTTCGGTTGCGCAATGCCTGCCAAAGCTTCGCCTCGGCGCTCGTCTGCGATGCGCGCAAACTCTTGGCTCTCGCTTTGAATCGATCCATCCCCCTCACCCGGCTGCTTCGCAGCCGACCTCTCCCCCTTGGGGAGAGGTATAGCACAGCGAACGCCGCACCATGACCACCCGTATCGACACGCGCTTCGCCGAACTGAAGAAAGAAGGCCGCTCGGCATTCGTCACCTATGTGATGGCGGGCGATCCCGATCCCGCGACCTCGCTGGACGTCGTCAAGGCGCTGCCGAAAGCCGGCGCCGAAATCATCGAACTCGGCATACCCTTCACCGATCCGATGGCGGACGGTCCCTCGATCCAGGCCGCGGGCCTGCGCGCGCTCAAGGCCGGCATGACCTTGAAGAAAACGCTGGAGCTGGTGCGCGACTTCCGCAAGGACGACAACGCCACACCGCTGGTGCTGATGGGCTACTTCAATCCGATCTACATCTACGGTGTCGAAAAATTCGTTGCGGATGCCAAGACCGCTGGTGTCGACGGCCTCATCATCGTCGATCTGCCGCCGGAAGAAGATGACGAGTTGTGCATTCCCGCGCTGAAGGCCGGGCTCAACTTCATCCGTCTGGCAACGCCGACCACTGACGACAAGCGCCTGCCGGCGGTACTCGCGAATACGTCGGGCTTTGTCTACTACGTCTCCATTGCCGGCATCACCGGCGCAGCCGCAGCGGATTCGAAGGCCGTCGGTGAAGCCGTGGCCCGCATCAAGCGGCACACCAAGCTGCCGATCTGCGTTGGCTTTGGCATCCGCACGCCGGAGGCGGCGCGCGCCATCGCCGAGAAGGCCGACGGCTCCGTGGTCGGCACGGCGCTGGTCGATGCGTTGCAGGGCAGCCTCGATTCCGATGGACGCGCAACGCCCAGGACGGTGACGGCGGTGGCCGATCTCGTGGCATCGCTGGCGCAGGGCGTGCGGGGCGCGAAGCAGGCGGCCGAATAGGCCATAATTGCCTGCGATTCGGGCACCAAGAGGCGGCTTGCCCGGGCTAGCCCGGGACGCCATATACTTCACTTGAATGCGACGCTTCACTTGAGTGCGTTGCCCGCATTTCGGAGCGAACCATGAACTGGCTCACCAACGTCGTCCGGCCGAAGATCCGCAACATGCTGCGGCGTGAGACGCCGGAGAATCTGTGGATCAAGTGTCCGGATTCCGGACAGCTCGTGTTCTACAAGGATGTCGAGGCCAACCAGTTCGTCATCCCCGGGTCCAACTACCACATGCGCATGGGCGCGGTGGCGCGGCTGAAGTCGATCTTCGACAACGAGACGTGGTACGACATCGCGCTGCCCGAGGTTACCGCCGATCCCCTGAAATTCCGCGACGAGCGCAAATATGTCGATCGCCTGAAGGATGCCCGCGCCAAGACCGGACTGAATGACGCGGTGAAGGTCGGCTACGGCAAGCTCGAGGGCGCGGCCGTCGTCGTCGCCGTGCAGGATTTCGATTTCATGGGCGGCTCGCTCGGTATGGCCGCGGGCGAAGCGATGGTGCGCGGCATGGAGCTCGCGCTGGAGAAGAAGTCGCCCTTCATCGTGTTCGCCGCGTCCGGCGGCGCGCGCATGCAGGAAGGCATCCTGTCGCTGATGCAGATGCCGCGCACGACGGTGGCCGTGCAGATGCTGCGTGAGGCAAAACTGCCTTACATTGTGGTGCTGACCAATCCGACCACCGGCGGCGTCACCGCGTCCTATGCGATGCTCGGCGACGTCCAGATTGCCGAGCCGGGTGCGCTGATCGGATTTGCCGGCGCGCGCGTGATCGAGCAGACCATCCGCGAAAAGCTGCCCGAGGGTTTCCAGCGCGCCGAATATCTGCGCGACCACGGCATGGTCGACATGGTCAT
>JABUBP010000189.1_pt1 | contig 15368 bp, 16 predicted proteins | sample 7240331 | NCBI WGS metagenome assembly JABUBP01 (sample SAMN07256347, study PRJNA390944) | subsurface metagenome | isolation source: Methane hydrate marine sediment | place: Pacific Ocean: Eastern North Pacific, ODP site 1244 | collected 2002 | reverse complement strand
GCCCGGGGGTGAGATTAACTCGGTTCGTAATTTATTAAGTTCCCTTGGTTACCTATAACCTTTAAGCCAATTCTAGATATTTGCTCTTAGTCAGTAACCTTATAGACGGTATCCCCTCCTCTTACCCTGTCGTCAACCTTGACTCCAATAGCATCTCCAGCTTTCGCCTGCTCAACATTTACATTGTTAATCTGCATTGAGTCAACAGTGAGTTCCATATCAGTGGTGTAACCCTTAATATGGATTTTGTCACCCACTTGTAGAGGTGCGGTTAGCTCAATACCGGCTACTACAGGTCGGGCAAAGAAGTCGCTTACCTTTCCGACTACCTCCTCAGGCATTTGGGTTCCTCCTTCTATTTAGTGTGGACCAGGACTATTCCCTTTTTAGTATATGCTATCTGATTGGGGTAAATCAATATCATGGGAAAATAATTTAGTGTGCCTTGGCTACATTAGCTACCGGATAGGCCTCTTTATTGGAGGTTAACAGCTAGTCTCGTATCTAATCTTTGACATAATATCATGTAACCAATATAATTAGTCTGATTATATTATAACTTGCGGAGGATATTGCCTTGGCAAAGGAAAATGAACCCGGCGTAACAGATGGGGAGCAAGTGCCGGATATTCAACAGATTAAAAAGCGTCTGGATATGCTAGACCAGCGTCTAGATAATATTGACTCAATGGTTACTGCTGTAGCTGAACGCGTAATGAGCCAGCCCGTTACTCTTAACGTAATCTGCCCTCACTGTGGCAAGAATATGGAGATTGCTCTTATAGGTAGGCAGAAGCCTGGAGCATAAAGCTCTTAAAGTTTTGATTGCTCAACAGTTGTCAAAATGTCTTTCACCACTTTTCCTGAGCTAACCTGGCAGTGAGCCAAGCTCGTAGTGGTTCATCTAAGGTACCGAGCTTAGACTCTATCCATCGAATATCCCCGCTGGACAGGGCTGCCTTTTCCTCAGAAGTCAGTTCGTAGCCTTTAAGCGCCTGGTCAGGATTTTCAGCCAATCTTGCCAAAAAATTACCATCGTTGCTAGCTTTACTTAACACAGCTAATAGGGCTTTGCCACCCCTGTCAAGCATAACCGGCTCTTCTAGCTTGATGCGAATTAGCTCGTCTATCTGGGCGCGAACCAGTTCTGGTAGCAAAACAGGGGCTGGCTCCTCTAGCTTAATACGGCGTAAAGGCGGGATAAATGTCTTCACCCAAGGTCTTGTAGTAACTACTTCAATTGCCCGTTCACGACGTAAATAAGCCAGCCAGTAGACGATACCTACCAGGATGCTACCACCGATAATATTACCTATGGTCACTGGAACCAGGTTACCAACAAAGCCCATCCAGGTAAGGTTAGCCATGCCGTTAGCCGTCACCCCGGCTGCCCCAAGAACAGCCGGCTGACCTGCCAGCAATATTCCCATAGGGATGAAATACATATTGGCAATGCTGTGCTCAAAACCAGCAGCCACAAAAGCGGTGATAGGGAATACGATGGCAAGTATTTTGTCGACAACAGTGCGAGCGCTGAAGCATAGCCAGATAGCCAAGCAAACGAGCGCATTACACAGGATACCCCTAGCCAGAGCTGAGCCGAAGCTAAGGTTCACCTTAGCATTAGCGATGAGCAAGGCATTGGCTCCCACTTCATAGCTGTTAAATGTCCACTGGTAGGTGTAAAACATCAACCCCACCAAGCTTAACCCCCCCAGAAGATTAGCGAAATAGACCAATCCCCAGTTTCGAAGCAGGTGAGCAAGGCTAATCCGACCACTAATCCAGCTCATTACCATCAGGCAATTCCCGGTAAAGAGTTCAGCTCCAGCCACAACCACAAGAATCAGTCCCAGGCAGAAGGCCAGTCCCCCCAGTAATTTGGTGAGTCCAAAGCCAAGCCCCGCATCGGTGGTAACCACAGTGCAAAACATTGCTCCCAGACCAATGAAAACCCCAGCCAAAATGCCCAAGAGTATCGTACTCGAGGTATTGAGTTTTCCCTTGGTTACCCCTACTGCTTCTGCCCTCTGTGCTACTTCAGGTGGTGGGTAGGCATCAGCAGTGACTGCTTTACCTATTCTGTCGACCACAGCCTTAAGCTGAGCAGTCATCTCAACCGCTTCCTGACGAACCCTTAACATCTGAGCGAGGAAGTCGAGCTCACCACTACGAGGCTCATCGCTCGGGGTAGAAGTTACTGAGCTTCCCCCATTTTTCACTTTGGATTCCATAATCTCTCTCCATCCATATAATTGATTATGTTCACCATTTCTCCTGGCCCAGCCGGCACCATAGCCAGGTGGCGTGCCGCTGGTCTAGCTTGCCGAGCCAACTCTCTATTTTCTTTATGTCACCACTGACCAATGCTGCTATCTCCTCTTGGGTTAGGGTGTAGTACTCGGTGAGTGCCTCACCAGGGTCATCGGCAAGCCGGGCTAAGAATTGGCTATCATCAGCGGCTCTAGCTAGTACCGCTAGGATTGCTTCTCTCCCTTTCAGTCTCTCCTCGCGAGTAACGGGCTTTCTCTTTTCGATTCTTAGTTGCACCATTGCTACACCTCATTTCAATCATTTCACTTATAGAATACTGCTTGCTGGGCAACCATACACCGACCTGATATCCTATTTCCGTATGCTCAAAGGGCATATCTTGATATGCCCTAAAGTTCTAAGTCTCAAGGTTTACGCCAGATATTGAGATTATTCCCTAGATAGTTTAGAATTGGTCTAGTTACTGTTGTTCTTGATACTAAGGAAGGACATGTCATTGTGAAGACAAGGATTCTAATTGCTGATGACCACGCGGTGCTAAGGGAAGGCATGCGCAATCTGCTTGAGCAGGAGAAGGATTTTGAAGTAATCGGTGAGGCTAGCGATGGTGAAGAAGCTGTCAGGTTAGTGAGTGAGCTGAAGCCAGACGTGGTCATACTGGATATTGTTATGCCCAAACTTAGTGGCATTGAGGCTGCGAGGTTAATTAAACAGGCAAACCCGGCTACTGCTATATTTGTATTAACTGCCTACAGTGACATCCGCTACATCATCGGACTTTTGGAGGCTGGAGCCTGCGGCTACCTGCTGAAAAGTGCACGCAGCAGCGAGATTATACAGGCTATCTGTGCTGTGCGTGCCGGTGAGTCTGTGCTTGACCCGGTGGTAACCCGTAAGCTTTTGCAACGTGTAGTAGGCCTAGCCAAGGGAAGTAGTGAGAGTGAAGCCAGAGAGAAACTCAGCCAACGGGAGATTGAGATTCTGAGGTTGGCAGCTAGGGGAATGAGCAACAAGGATATTGCCCATGCGCTCTTTCTCAGCGTGCGCACAGTGAAAGCCCACTTAACCAATATCTTTAACAAGATGGGTTGCGGCTGTCGCACCGATGCCATAATCAAAGGGTTAAGAGAGGGCTATATTACCCTTGATGATATACCCGGAGAGGAGGAGTGATAACGGAAACAAAATTTAAGCTGACGGAGCAAAACTATCGATACCTGTTTGAGAATGCCAGTGATGCCATGTGGGTTCGGGATTTGGATAGTAATATTGTGGATGCAAACAGGGCATGTGAAAAACTTACCGGATTTACTCGTGAGGAAATCCTTGCCAAAAATATTAAGTCGTTTCTCACCGGGGAGTTCCTGGAGTTGGCCACAGAAGTCCGGCGCAAGCTGCTTAAGGGGGAGGAAATCGAGCAACCCTATGAACAGCAATTAGTTAGGAAGGACGGGGCAGTAAGGACAATAAAGATGGCTAGTAGCTTGGTTATCATTGATGGAGAGCCGAGAGGCTTTCAACACGTCGCCAGAGATATAACCGAAGAAAAGCAATTGCAGGAAAATATGCACTTTTATGTTCAACTCATCACCAAGGCACAGGAGGATGAAAGAAAGCGCGTTGCCCGAGAGTTGCATGATGAAGTGTCACCACCCTTGCTTCTCCTTATCCATCGCTTGGATGCAGTTTCATCAAGCACCAGACCCAAGTTATCTGATTCACTCAAGGAGAGTCTGGATGACCTACGTAGCCGGGCTATTGAAGCATTGGAGGGTTTGCGGCACTGTGCCCAGGACCTAAGACCACGGATATTGGATGACCTGGGCTTGATAGCTGCACTAGAGTGGATGGCAGAAAGCCTAGTAAAAGACTATGGAATTGATGCTCATGTTAAAGTGATAGGTACTGAGCGGAGTTTGTCAGATGAGGTGGAGCTATTGCTGTTCCGCATTGCCCAAGAGGCGTTGAGCAACATTAGAAGGCATGCGGTGGCATCTAGAGCCTGGGTTACAGTGGAATTTGGCGATGACAAGACTGTTTTAACTGTTGAAGACAATGGTAAAGGCTTTGAGCTACCAGAAAGGGTAGGGGACCTAGCCAGTAGCGGTAAACTTGGACTAGTTGGGATGCAGGAGCGAGCTCGGCTTATTGGGGGCAGGCTAAGGCTACAATCAGAGCCGGGCAAGGGGACGGTTGTAATCATAGAGTTGCCGCTGGAGGAGTAGCCAAGCTTTCCTGATAGGTTGTAAATAAGTAGATTTCTGAAATTCTAAAGAATAGGCAAGTACCGTTTTAGCTCATATTCGGTTACCTGGATGTGATATCGTTCCCACTCAATCTTCTTATTCTTGACAAAGCTGTCAAAGATATGGTCACCAAGAGCCTTTCTTACCAGTTGGCTATTTTCGGTTAAGCTTATAGCATCAGACAGATTAGTTGGCAAACTAAGTATGCCTCTTTGCTCTCTCTGCTGGCTGCTCATTTCAAAGACATTTTCTTCAACCGGGTCAACCAGTTCATACTCCTTCTCGATACCTTCCAGACCAGCGGCTAGCATCACGCTGAAAGCCAGGTAAGGATTACAGGCGGGGTCTGGAACTCTGAATTCAATTCTAGTCGCCTTTTCCTTGCCTGGTTGATATTCAGGAACCCTAATCATGTCTGACCTGTTTCTCCTTGCCCAGGAAAGGTATACCGGTGCCTCATAGCCAGCAACCAGACGCTTATAGGAATTGACCCACTGGCTGACAACGGCGGTAATTGCTGGGGCGTGCTTTAGTAGCCCGGCGATATAGTGTTTGGCTGTTTTGGACAGGTAATACTGGTCATTTTTACCAAAAAAGGCATTTCTGTCGCCTTTAAACAGTGACTGGTGTATATGCATCCCGCTACCGTTGATGCCAAAAATAGGCTTAGGCATGAAGGTGGCATAAATGCCGTGGTTTTGTGCCACCTCTTTAATCACCAGCCGGCAGGTCATAATGTTATCCGCCATGGTCAGGGCATCATTGTAGTGCAGGTCTATCTCGTGCTGGCTGGTGGCTACCTCGTGGTGGGTGTACTGAACCCTGACACCCATTTGTTCCAGGGCGAGAATGGTTTCCAGTCTTATGTCGCTGGCCACATCAGGAGGTGTCAGGTCAAAGTAGCCGCCTTCGTCCAGGATTTCTGTCCCCTCGTCATCCTGGAAGTAGAAATACTCCAGTTCAGGGCCGACATAGAAGGTATAGCCCAAGTCAGCGGCCCGTTTCAGGTTCTTTTTAAGCGCATACCTGGGGTCGCCGTCAAAGGGTTGTCCGCCTGGCCGCAGGATATCGCAGAACATTCTGGCTACCGGGTACGGGGATAAGCTCTCGGGCAGGAGCTGGAAGGTGGTTGGGTCGGGCAAAGCCAGCATATCACTCTCATCAATTCTAGCAAATCCTTCAATGGAGGAACCGTCAAAGCCCACCCCATCTTGCAGTGCCCTTTCCAGTTCTCTGGGGGTGATGGAAACATTTTTGAGAAAACCCAGGATATCAGTAAACCACAGGTTGATTAGTTTGATGTCTTTTTCCTCGGTGGTCTTGAGGATATATTCTTTGGCTTTTTCCTTATCGTCAGGCATTTTGCAATCCCCCATCAATTATTTCACCCAATATCTAGTAGTATAAACTTTAATTGTTATCTTGCGTTCTTCATTTCCTCTTGGCTTTTGAATATGTTATAACAAGTATACACTGAAATAGGGCTAAAACTCTAGTCCGGAGTTGCTTGTTGGCTAGTTCAGCACGGGAGGAAGTTAAGAGATAGTTGAACTAATAATTATTGTTGCTTATTTTTTGGGTATGATTGCTATAGGGGTAGTGAGCCGGGGGAAGGTGCGCGGGCTTGATGATTTTTTTGTGGCTGGCCGAAGAGGCTCCTCATTGTTCATTACTGGTTCATTATTAGCTACTATTGTTGGCGGTTCAGCCACTGTGGGTATGGCTGGGTTAGGCTTTAGGCAGGGTTTAACTGGAGCATGGTGGTTGCTGGTAGGTAGTGTTGGCTTGGTGGTTCTGGGTCTTTTCTTTGCTGAAAAGGTGAGGAGGTTTGGGCTTTATACCCTCCCTGAGCTGGTGGAAAAGCAATATGATGGTCGCATAGCCTTAGCGGCTTCAATCCTTATTGTTGTTGCCTGGGTTGGCATTATAGCTGGTCAGATTATAGCTGCAGGGAAGATATTGAGTGTGCTGGGGATGGGCAGTCCACTGTTGTGGATGGTACTTTTTACCGTGGTCTTCATAGTTTATACCATACTGGGTGGTCAGTATGCCGTTATTCGAACCGATATCTTGCAGATAGGAGTAGTATTTGCCGGTATCTTTGGTGGATTGGCTTTACTCCTGTCGCATCTCGGGGGGTTGAGCGGGCTAAGGAGTAGCCTTTCGCCAGAGCAGTTTGCCTTCCCACTTAGTCCTGGGTTTGGTGGGATGGAATTAGTCAAGCTCCTCTTATTGGTCGGTTTAACCTATGTAGTTGGACCTGATATGTATTCTCGCTTGTTTTGTGCTAGGGATATTAGAACAGCCCGGGTGTCAGTATTCTGGACGGCTCTGCTTCTTATCCCCTTTGCCTTTGGTATTACCCTGATGGGTATGGGGGCATCAGTCCTGTTACCTCAGATTTCACCAGAGCAAGCCTTTCCGGCAGTAATAAGGGAGGTTTTACCTCCCTTGCTGGGTGGCGTTGTCCTGGCTGCTTTGCTCTGTGCAGTTATGTCCTCGGCTGATACCTGCTTATTAAGCGCCAGCACCATATTAACGTTGGATATAATTGGGCGGTTTAAACCTTCCCTTAGCCAAGAGAGAGTCCTGTTTTTCTCCCGGTGGGGGATAGTGGTTCTGGGGTTAGGTTCTCTAGCCCTGGCTTTAAGGCTAGGGGGGGTAATAAATGCCCTTCTTTTTGCTTATACAATATATACTGCTGGCTTGATTCTGCCGGTAATTGCTGGCTTCTATAAGAACCGGCTAAAAGTTACTCCTATGGCGGCATTGGTGGCAATTATAGGTGGCGGCTCAGCGGCTCTTATCAGTAAGGTGTGCGACATAAAGTATCTGGATTTAGGTAGTCTTTTGATTAGCGGTTTGCTTCTTTTGCTGGTGAGTTTTATTGATAATAGGGTGAAGAGGTAGATAGCTTGACTTCAGGGGGAAGCATCTACTAGAATTATAGTCTTGGTGGGCGGTTAGCTCAGTTGGTTAGAGCGCTGCGTTGACATCGCAGAGGTCAGTGGTTCAAGTCCTCTACCGCCCACCATCTAGATTCGGCTTTAGACGGTAATCGGGCCGACGAACTTCTCGGCGTACGTGAATTACTTGAGGTTTTACTCGGCCCGGATGGGAGGCGACGATTGGCACTGAGAAACTTGCCCAATGCCGAGCTAACTCGCCTTTACGACAGCGAGCTGGTTCTCAAACTGCATAATCCGAAGAACCTTCGTGACACCAGGACTGTGCTGTCGCACTTCATGGAGTACCTTGGTGCGTACCCGCCTTCCCCAGAACTTGCTAAAGGCTTCCTCGCCAAGTATGCGGACCGGAAACCCCGCACGTTGTATCGCTACACCCAGATGCTTAGGGGGTTCATGAAGTGGTACGGTCAGCCGATTGATGATATTAAGATTAAGGTGCCCAAAACGCTACCTGCCTACACCGAAGACAGTGACATTGAGAAATTGCTCGCGGCAATCCCTAACAAAAGAAGCCATAAGAATTGCATTGAACGGGATCAGCTATTGGTAGTGTTGGGTTGGCGAAGCGGTCTGCGTAGGGCAGAACTGGCTAATCTCCTTACCAGAGACATACATGGGGATTCGCTGATAGTTAGAGGTGGTAAAGGCAAGAAGGACAGGCTGATTCCTCTAACTCAAGATGTGGCAGCCAGGTTGCATGAGTTCATCAAGGCCAAGGGTCGCGACGAACGAGTGTTCGGGCTCAGTCCAGAAAGCCTCGGAATGAAGGTGAAACAGCTCGCCATAAAGGCCGGACTCAGTGATTTTCATACCCACACTCTTCGACACAAGTTTGCTACCGATGTATTGGAGTCAGGAACCAACGTCAAAGTGCTTCAGTCTCTGCTGGGTCACGAAAACCTGAATACAACCGAAGTATATTTGTCCATAACCGATAGAGAACTGTACGCCGCAGCCAAGAGGTTGGATGAACATAATAACAGAGCCACAAAAGGGAACGGGCAAGAAAAGCCAGATTCGGGGATTCAAAATGTACGTACCGTTCTTGGCGGTACTGCCAGTGGAAGTAATGGTGACCCTTGGACTGCGGCCTTACGAGTGATGCTCGATCCGGCTAACCTCTGCCAGGCTCTAGAGCCAGAGGGGGTTGAAGAACTGCAATTGACCTGCCTGCCGGCGATAAACAAGACTGTCGCGAACAAACTCCAAGGGCTTTCTAGAAATAATGCTCGACGCCGCAACCATTAGGTAAAACTAGGATGACCGATTGGGTCCAGCTTTTGCCTTGTCAGACTCAACGGATCTTCCGTTTTACTAAGATTTTGGTTATACCTGCCGACTAAGGGCAGCCTATTCCGAAAGTGGCGACCCTGGACGGAATGGCTATAGGGGTCAAAGCGGTCTGTGCATAATGATTAGCCACGCCTTGCTTTAACTTAAGCGTATAATCCATGTTATACGCATCTAACAATATGAAATTCTGTCACACAAACCGCTATAAAGTCCTGAAGGAGTTTTTAGAAAATTCCTCTACAATCGTTATCCCTCCTGGCATGAATTCGTGAAGTTCAACCTTAATCCTGGCCATCTCAAAGAAAGTTTACCATCAAATTTCCCTGATTGAAAGAGCTTTCTTGGCGCTGCCCACCCTCACCGACCCACACACGCCCGCACCGACGGCCTAAGAGATTCAGGATAATCGAGGACAACCCGCTTTGTAAAGGAAAACTTCCGAATCCAAAGGCAAGATCCTTGACTTCTTGGCTCCAGCATCTATAATTTATGGAAAGAGTGATTTGCTGGAGCCGGATGATGTGGCTAGTGAGTACCTTCCTAATCTGGTGGCTTCGTAGCGGTCGGTACAGATGGTCATGGATACGTCGCCAGCTATTTGAGTGTCGATATCTCACTACGGCCCTTCCAGAGATAAGCTCGTTGGAAGAAATCGAAGCATGCCTAAAACAGGTGAAGTGGACGATGGACGGACCGCTGCATCTCTACGATTCCATCAGCTATCCACAGACAGTTTGGGCCAAGAAAAAGGATGATTGTGATGGATTCGCGGTACTGGCTGCTGAGCTACTTTTGCGCTGGACTGCAGCTGCCGATCCGGTGCTAGTCACCGCTATAGTAAGGCCAACGCAGTCGAGTCACACCGTCTGCGCTTTCAGGCACGGTCAGGGCCTCTTGTTTTTTGACAACGATGAACTGCGCAGGGGGGATTTCCAAGAATACGGGGATGTGGTTGCTCAGTTCACCCGGAGCGCCAAGAGCCTAATCTGCTGGGATGTCAGAAATCCTACCACGCTTGAGATGATAGAATTCCACAGGTTGTGAGCTCATGCGCAGTAAGATAGCAGGCGACCTACTGTTCAGGTTACCTATGTCTTGGTGAGGTCCGTTAATTGAGAATATCTTGAAGATAGGGGGTTACCCTAATCTCCTTTGCCAAAACCACTTCCTTCTCAAGCGCGGTAACTAGATTCCGCATAATGACGATTGACAAAGAGGTGCTGGTCCAAGAGGGCAACCAGTAGCGGTACTTACGTCAAAGGATAGGCTATCATTTGTTGGTCGGGACGTGGGAGGGGGCTGCTGCACGGCCAGGCCACCAATATTTGGCGGACAGGGCAGCCCATATCAGTACCGGAAATAGGTCGATGCCGACGGATGCGACAAGAACCACCAATGGGCGCATGGCCCGCACGTTGATGCTCATGATGAGTACGGAAGCAATGTGAAGGGCAAATGTAAGAATTGCGCCAATGACAACGTAGAGCAAACGTTGTCTCAGCTTAAGCCCCGGCGTGGCTATTATGAGAGCGAGTAGCAGGAGTAGCCCGGCCTGGAAGGGTAAACTGCGTAGCGACGCAGGCGCTAGTTGCCCCTCAGAGTAGATGATGATTAAGCTATCGGCGGCGGTCATACTGATGCCTGACGGTGCCACTCCGTTGGACGCTGCTGCCAGCAAACTGGCATAGCCTGGAGCGACAAAGGGCCAAAATGAGGAGAATATCAGGATTACAACGAACACCTTGACCACAAAGATAAGGAGCTTACGCCGCCCGGACATTGACTACCTTTCCCACCCAGAAGAGCCACAGAGCGACCACAGCCAGGATCATCGCTGACTGCCACACCACAAAATGGGCAATCTCAAAGAAGTCGGGAATATGAGCCCCGATGTAGTAGAGGGTTACGACGCGCACCAGGTTTAAAAGAAAAAGAACCGGCAGCCCGATAGCCAGGCAAACCAGCTTCTGTCTGACCCGTGAGGGATAGGCGATGACGGCACAGAGTAGTATTACCGCTGGGACTATTGCTGTGCATTCATGTCCTATCCTCATCGAGAAATCCGCAGAAGAGATGACAGTGCCGCTGACCTCAACATGGGTACCAAAGATTCTTACTATGGAGCCCGTTAGTTGAGTGGTGAACCTCAAGAATCCACCCAGTACCTGACTATCCACAATCTTAGGATACCAGAGCAGCCATACCCCAAGGGTGGCAGCAAAGAGCAAGCCGGAGCGTATAGCAATCCAGTGGCGCTTGGTAAACGCTCTTATCCCTGCCAGCCTTCTGTTTCTGCCTGCGTCTTTTTTCACTGAAGACTCAACTCCGCTAGTATTATACCACTACTAACAAGACAAGAAACACCCCGAGACCTTTCGACTCGGGGTGTCTTGATGGCTTTCTTTTTATTTTTAAGACGGCTCTAGCGACCCGAGTTGGCAAGCACCCGCCTTCTTAAAGCCACCGGTATCAGAACGGCCAGCATGATGGCTGCTGCCATGATGCCCCATCCAGTCATGCCAGGGACTTGAGGCACTACTCCTGGTGTCCAGGTCTTCCAGGCATCGTTTGATGTCAAAGGCTGCCCGGTAGCGGGGCAGGTACAGGTGGCTACAATCTTATCCAGGCCAGAATTTGTTCCCGTGTAGCTCCAAGTAGCATTCCCGTTGACATCGGTTGGTGCTGTGCCACTCGTCGGGTTATCACCGGTCACGGTGAAGGTTACAGTCACGCCGGGCACTGAAGCGCCTTGGTCATCAACAAGTGTAGCCGTCAGCTCATGGTTAGTGCCCGGCGGGTTAGAATCGCTCCTCGGCTCCAGTGTAAGCAAGCCGGGCGCTATTGGCTGACAGGGCAGACCCGATGGATTCCACGGCTGCATAAGCTCCAACTGCCAGATCCTCGCCAGATATTGTGTCCCGGTATTAGTACCCCATCCCAGCCAGTCAATGTCCAGAGCGTTATAGATGATAAGTCCTGCTCCATAATGGACATAGGCGTGAACAGGACCTATCGTTCCAAGCATGTTTTGCCCTTCCATGTCCTGGCACCAGTTCGGGTCATAGGTGGTGAAGACGTTGGCATCACCCACCGCATCTGTTTGGTTAGTCACTGCATCAGTATCAATATAGTAGTAGCTAGTAGGATCAGAACTGGAGAGGGTGTTCTCCTCTGTGATATTAAATGGCGTGCCCATCCATCCCGCATCGCCGGGGTTGGTTGTCTGGAAGGGGTACATGAAGTTGTTCCAATAAGGGTTTGTCGCCGTCTCTGACGTGTAGATAATTAGCTTGCCGCCATTGACGACAAAGCTATCGATGTGAGCTAAGAACGTTGCGTTGTTCAGATATGCGCCGAGGTTAGGGCTGTCCTCTATGGCATTCAGCACTACCGTGTCATAACCCCCGGCTACAATGGGATCGGTAGCATCATCCCTTATGTTATTGGGGTGTAGGTTGGTGAAGGTAGGGGTAAACGGTGTTATGCCATCGGGCAAGTTTCCAAAGCCCGAGGTAGGAAGTGTGCCCCCGTGGTCGTACAACCCACTTGCATTTGGCACCAAGGCAACATTCTGGCTATACGGGTGTGAAAGAGGTTGGGCCATTGCCACAGATACGTTTAGCGCCATACCTAGCATCAACACCAAAGCAACAGTCAGTAATTTTGCAACCTCAAAGCATTTTTTGGATTTCACTTCGCACCTCCCTTTTTAGCAATCGAAATTCGAGGGCTCCTACGCTGTTGACCTTAAAGATCTCATAGTTGGCTCTTAACATACCTGCTAGATAGGCTAAACGCATTGGGAAAGTCCAGCCCTGTTGCTTTAGTCTTCTAGCAGTGTGTAACAAGTGCCAAAAAGTTATCCCATTCATGTCACACCTCCAAGAGTCGGCCTGCTAGTGCTGACTGCGTAGTAATTTGAGTTTACTACTGGCAACGGCTTTTAGGAATTCTTCAATTGGACGATTTTTGAACAAACAATAGAACAGTTGTGAAACCAGTATTTTATGGTGGTAAAACTAATACTTTAGGGCGCCAACCGGAAAAATAAGCAAAAAGGGACTACTCCTCTAGACCAAACCAAAAAGGCAAGACTTTCGTCTTGCCTGAACAGTTGTGTGACTAGACTTTGAAGTCAAGCCTGTTTACTTTAAGCCCGGGTGGTCGCCGTTAAAGAAACTAAGTTTCGGCTACGTACTCATACGTTGTCGAGCCATCTATAACGCGGTAGGTATGACTCAGTCGGTATTCTTTGTGAAGCACCGGTTTTAACGAGTTATCAGCAGTTTTAATTAACCCGTCCAGGGAGGTTAACTGGATAATCGTCTCTCCATCTTTTGCTTCAGGTAGCTCCTCGACGTCCACGATTACATTCTTGTATTTCTTGCTTGCTCGCAGAAACTCGGCAGTGATTGCGGAAAGCCTGGCTGGTTTCACCTGGATGTAATTCCACAGTACGTATAGAAACGCCAGCACCATCACCCCAAGTACCGCAAGTGACCACTTACGTGCGGTTTCAACTTCAGGCCGGGGGACAATCACACTTTTCATAATTGAACCAGACTGCGACTTTGTAACGTCCTCAGTCCATTCGACGGTGGTCTCACTCAAGCTCAAATTTAAACTTTGACTGAAGACCTCGTCTATCGAACCAAACTTGCTCGGGGCAATTGTGTGAACCTTGGCTTCGAGAATCAAATCATGTGATGGGGCAAGCACCCTCATCTCTCTCTGTTTGGCCTCTATCACTTCGTGGAAGTGTGCCAAGTCCAGCGGGAAACTGACACTAAAGTCCCCGGCTTCTTTCCTGTTGGGCACTAGGACAAATGTCTCACTCCAGTTCTCCGGGTCCCGCAGTACGGCTTTAACCTCGACCTCCTCCGAAACCTGTTCCACCTTCTCATCAGGCTTGAACTGGTAAGAAAAGACTACATCCATGCTGCCAATATCTGCCGTGGCGTATGACGGGCTGTGAGCCATAGCTGCCGGGGGCTCAGGAGGTGGGGTGTTTGATTTTATGGTTGTGGACTCCCCGTAGAGAATACTTGGCCCTAGTTTGAGGGTGTAGTCGAAAATGCCCTGATGCTCGTATCGCAATTGATGATACAAGCCCTGCTGGGAAAAAGCGAGGTCCCTATCCCATTCCATCATAGTTGCGGTCAGTTTTACCTTGGCAGCTTGAACAAAGTCACTCTCTAGAACTCCAAGCTCGGTTTGAGCTTGGGTGTGGACGGTGGCCTTTAGAGTTATGTCAGGTGATGCGGCACGGATTCCTATCTCCTCTCCGATCTGAAAGGCCAATTCTTGAAACTGTGCGGCCTCCAGCGGGAAACTTATGGTGAAGTCTCCTGTCTTGTTGGTCTCAGGCACCAAGATGACTTCGTACTGCCACAGTCCCGGCTTCTCTAGAACGGCACTGATCTTGACCCGCGAGGTTACCTGTGTCAGCGGCTCTTCGAGCATGAATTTGTAGCTGAAGGCCACATCCGCAGACTCTATGATTTTGGTAAAATATACCGGGTTTGGCTCCTCCTCTGTGGTGAGGCTACCGAGGATACCAGGCTTAGCATAGACTTGGTGGTCAAATTCGCCCTTATGCTGGTAACTGAGCAGTGTAACCTGCTCTTCTACCTCTGTTGGGTTAGAAAAAGCCCACCAGACTCCATATCCTGAGCTGAGGAGGAGAAGACAGACCAATCCAAGCGAAACCCTTCTCACACTATGAGAGCTGAATGCCTTCCAAGTCAAGCTGTTCATGTAAACTCCTTGAGCTAATTATAGCGGAGATTTGTGCCAGCCTCAAGGCCTACCAATGAGACTTTCTCTTGTTTCGCCTGTCCCTCCTCTGCTTTAGCTTCCTTTGCCTTCTCTTTCCCGGGCTGAACATGAAATTCATGTCTGCGGCGGCAGTGCCAATAAGCACTAAGGTGGGGAGGCAGATTAAAAGCACGAAGCCTAGCCGGCTTCTGGTGTACTGTCCCATGTGCGTAAAGGCATTGCCCACGTAAGAGATATTGAAGTTTACCCTAGCCAAGACATTGGCTGCGGGCACGCTGAATAAGTCGGGCTCCTCATTGGCATCGCCCTTGGTGTGGAACTCAAGGGATGGGCCATCGTCCAGCACCTCAACCACGCGGTGGCTGACGATAGTATCTGGATCGTGGACAGGGTTGAAGGCAATGATATCACCCACCTTTATCTCGGACGGGTCAACCGGCTCCATCACTGCCAGAGCGCCCACAGGCATCACCGGTTCCATGCTGCCGCTATAGACTATCGCCAGGTTAATACCAAGAATGCTGGGTAGAAAAAATAAAGTGGCCGCTGTTAAAACTACCACGACCAGGATCGTATAAATTAGCCACTTGCCCCACTGCCTCATGGTATTCTCCGACTTGTTATCGTAGCTGAGCAAACTCCGTCCAATTTGGGAAAAAGCAAACGCCCTCTCGGGTGGTATCCACCGGACTCTAATTTAAATTTATAACCTCATTTGGTGGCGAAGATGAGCTTGGTTACCAATATCCCCGTTCCGCCTACTGGAGTAGGTTGAAGATAAGCGTCATCTGCGTCTGGTCGCCTTGGT